>JAABUN010002776.1_pt1 | contig 29577 bp, 35 predicted proteins | sample 5559311 | NCBI WGS metagenome assembly JAABUN01 (sample SAMN10711877, study PRJNA513370) | rock metagenome | isolation source: Antarctica rocks | place: Antarctica: Victoria Land, Siegfried Peak sud | reverse complement strand
GCCTGGATCTCCGCCGACACCGGCGGAGGACCCTTCGGGTTGTTCGGATAGGTCCAGTGCCGGCGGACCATGCGGCGATGCCAGCCGACCAGCGTTGCCGGCGTCACCACGAACAGCGACCACCGGCCACGGGGCAGCAGACGGCTCAGCGCGGCGAAGAGCGCACGGTCCTCGGGTTCAAGGCGCGGTCTCGGATGCGGGCGGCGGAGAACCTCGAGCTCGTGACCCAGGACGAGGATCTCGACCTCCTTGGCATCCCGGGAACGGAACAAGACCAGGAGCAGTTCCATCACACGGCAGATGCCGAGGTAGACCAAGGACCAAATCACCACATTCTCCCCGCCGACCAACAAAGACCGAGCACGGTAACTCGTTCATCAGTGACCGCGAACTCCCTGGTCACGAGGCATGGACGAGTTCTGACACCCCACGGGCCACCGGTTTCGGACTGAGGACACGGTGCACGAGCGTCGTGAGCTCTGACCGACCCCAGCCGTCGGCTGAGCATGATGGGCCGGTGCCGGCACCAGCACCACCGGGAGTCCAGCGTGGTGCACGAGTTGCACCGCGACCCCGCCCAAGCGCATGCCGGCAAAGCCGCCGAGCCCGTGGGTGCCGACCACGATGAGCTGCGCCTGCCCTCGAGCGGCGTCGGCAATGGCGGCGACTGGGTGAATGTCGCGCACGATCACTGTCTGCACCGGCACCTTCGCGAGCCGCAGCGGTTCGATCCATTCGTTCACGTGGCGTTCGAGATTGCGACGCCAGTTCCTTGGATCGCTGTTGGGCGCCCATTCGAGGAGGGGCTCGAAGGCCGTCACTGCGATCACTCGGGCCGACAGCGCGGCGGCAGTGCTGGCGCACCACTGCACGGCTGCGGCGCTTCCCGCTGAGCCGTCGATGCCAACGACGATCGTTCCCGGATGGTCGCGGCGGTCGGTGCCGGGACGATGGCCAAGGGTCGCACCGTGTGGTGGGTGAGGTGGTGGGCGACACTGCCGAGGTGCAATCCGGCCAGGCCGCCGACCCCACGATTGCCGACCACGAGAAGGTCAGCGTGTTCTGCTTCAGCTGCCTCCAGCAACAACTCGGGTGAGCCATCCAGCAGGAGGGGCCGCGGGGCAACGCCGACGAGTCGCGCGGGCTGGCTCCACTCGTTGTCGAGTTGCGACTCCGCGGCGACGCGCCGTTCGGCGATGTCGTCTGGCGAACCTTCCGACTGGTGGGGAAGCCATGCTGACGCCGTGATGAGGTGAGCATCGGTCTTGGCGGCCAGCCATGCCGCCCACCTGCAGGCGTCCGCTGCTGCCGGCGAGCCGTCCAAGCCGACCATCACGACCCTTGAGTGGCAACCCTCGTGAGACGAATCGATGGTCATGAAGGCACCATACAATATTTCTAGTACATCGCCTATTTATTGGGAGACGTACGACGGGTAGTCGCCACGTAAGCGAGCCCGCATCTTCGGCTGGGAATCTCATCCTTCCGCCCGCCACAGACGGTGCGCGTCGGCGTCGGCGGGCTGAGTTGCTTGTCGCGGCCAGGCTCAAGCCTGGAGGATGCCGAACGCGGTTATCGCAACGACCAACAGGCCAAGCCCAGTCTGAGTGAGTCCGAGGATGACGGCGCGCGGTGTGGGCCGAAGTGTGAGGAGTCGTTGGGTCACGATCAGGCCGCCGACCGCGACGGCGCCGGCGATGGCTGCGGGTTCGATGAGGGCGGCGGTGACCGCGAGGCTGAGTGCTCCGAGATCCCCGACCCACACCGTCTTGGGTTGTCGGGGACGGCCGTGGAGCCCGCGGACCTGATCACGGACGGCGACGATCGAGGTCACCGCTCGCGCTGCGAGGAGCACCCAGCACGCCAAAGCGATGCCGATGGGCTCTCCGGCCGCGAGGACGATCATGGTTGCGATTCCGGCGATGCCGATGGCGCCGGCGAGTTCGGGGACCAGTCGCCGGCCGCGCGATCGCATGTCGAACCAGAGTTCCGTGCTGACCAAGGGGGCCACGAGGACGAGCGGCAGCCAGGACCGGCTCGGGGCTCGCAGCAGCGGCACTGCGGCGCAGCCCGCGAGCATGAGCGCGTAGCAACCGACTGCGCCGCCAGCGAGGCGGGTGCGCTCGCGCCGTCGGTTGCGGTGCACGTCGACGAGCAAGATCTTGAAGGGTGTACGGGCAAGGAACATGATCACCGCGGCAAGGCCCAAGCCGGCTCCGGCCCAACTGGGAGCCACGACCAGCCCGAGCAGTACTGGCTCCAAGGTCAGGCCCCATCCCCCATGTTCGGTGGGCACGAGCACCGACCGCAGCGCAGATCGTGGCCGAGGCGCACTGGCGGCGTTCGCCGATCCGGGAGGCGCGTCTCGAGGGTTGAGGGCAGCGATCTCTGCGCTCATGGCAGGGAGCTCGCCACCGCGAGGATGACGATCAGGACGGCGACCGCGGTCACCAGGACGATCGATGCCCGCATGGGGTGAGTAGCGCGAGCGTCGCTCACGTGTTTCGGATCGATTCCCTGGGGCATCAGCTTGCCACCTTGACCGCCGCCGGTTCCGGGTCGCCATCGGCGACGGCGCCACCGATGTTCCTGACGGTCTTCGACGCGTGGTCAGCCGCTTCGACGTCCGCGGGTGCCGGTGCCGGGGCTTGGAGGCGCTCCCGCTTGGCTGCTTCATCGACCTGGGTTGCCCACACGGCTCCGCCGATCATCCCTCCGAAGCCAAGGCCACCCCAGAAGGCCACAAAGGCACCCATGCCGATCGAGGCACCCCAGCCCTGCCCGCCAGCGAGGAAGGCGCCCCCGACGCCGAACAACGACACTGCGACGCCGATGGCCACACCGATCGTGAGCGCCCGTCCCATCCCGGGAGGATCAGCCCAAGCGGTGGCGGGGTCGAACGGCTGCGGAGTCGAGGCCTCATTCATACTTCTAGTAGATATCACACTTATTGTGTGGGTCGCTAGAGGCGGCTAACCTCCCCAGGCAGGTGGAGTGGTCGGCTCCCCCGTGGGGGGCGACGCTCATTATCTCTAGCCGAGGTTAGAGTCCCGTTGCGTGGTGTAACCCGAAGAGGATGACTTCTCGTGTCAGAGCTCCAGATCCAGGCCCGAGCACTCGGCGACCCGACTCGCTATGGCGTGTTCAAGTACGTGGCCGACGCTGGTGGGCCGGTGGATGTGGCTGAGCTCACTTCGCACTTCGGTCTGAACCACAACGCCATCCGCCAGCACCTGGCCAAGCTGGTCGAGGCGGAGCTGGTGGTCGAGTCGGCGGCAGCGCCGAGTGGTCGCGGTCGACCGCGGCTGCTGTATGCGCTTGATCCGTCCGCGGAGAGCCGCTGGGGTGTGACGGGCCCCTACGAGCGGCTCGCCATGCTGCTCACCGAGGTCGTCCGCAGCGGCGATGCTCCTGAGGAGGTTGGACGCCGAGCCGGCCTGCGACAGCGGCTTGGGCACCGAGCCGTGAGCAACGTTCCCTCGGCGGCCTTCGCTGAGGCGATGAGCCGGCAGGGGTTCGATCCGGTCGTCGTCCAGCGCGGCGACGACATCGAGGTCACGCTGCAGACCTGCCCGTTCGCCTCGGCGGTGCTCACCGATCCCGACACCGTCTGCGAGTTGCACCTCGGGCTCGCTCGGGGGGTCGCCGAAGCGGTCGGCGGCCTCGAGGTGAACGAGCTCATCCCGAAGGATCCTCGCCGCGCTCAGTGCAAGCTGCGGTGTCGGCTCACCAAAGATCCGGATGGCGTTCTGGTGCGATGAACAGGTCGGTCCGCTCCCCGACGCGATCTGACCGCACCGCGACGCAACGCCAGCCATGACCCGCGCAGACGCCTTGGTCTGTGGGGCTGCGACAGAACTCGTGATCACTACAGCCTTGACGTAGCTGCTCGCTATCGCTCACCCGATCCTGTTGGCGCCGACGGGCCCGCTGCGTCCGGTTTGGGCCGGTGAAGGACTCGACCTCGTGACCTCATCGATTCTGTGTCCGAGACCATCGCCGCCGTGGCCGCCGAAGCAGCTCAGAGCTTGTTGGGCGCCGCTGAACGGATCACGACGGGCGGTCGGTGAGGCCGGAACGAGCGTCGCGTCGCCGAAACCGTCATCGGAAGTTCGGTGGTTCCGACGCCACGTTCAGGATGGGCCAGGTGAATCCGAAGATCCTCTTGGCCATGCCGGCCATGAGGGTGTGGGCGTGGCGTTTGGCGTGGTCGGCGTAGGGGCCCGACCAACGCTCATCGATGCATCCCACCCAAAGCTTGAACCACCGGTCGCAGTGGGCGGGTTCGATGGCCTTGAGTTCGTGGAGGTGCCGATGCGTGCGGGTGACTGCTCCCGGATACGGGTGGGTGGCGAAGAGGATCCAGCACCAGTAGTCGATGAGCCGCGGGATGTGCTCCGCCCAGTCGACCTCGGCGACCTCGCTGAAGATCGGTTCCAGCAGTTCGTCGAAGACGATCTCGCGGTAGAACACGGTGACGAGATCGTGGACCTGGGCGGGCGTCGAGAGGTCGACCACGGGTGCCTTCTGGGGCTGGTCGCGGTGATCGATGATCCGGCCCTCCCAGCACGGCGGGTCGCCGCCACACTCCTCGATGTCGACCGGCGACGGGCGCGCATCCGGCGAATCGGCGCTCATGAAGGATCGCTGATCAGCGGAGGAAGGGCTCGTGTGGCGTCTGATTCGGGGTGGCCGATGAGCTGGCCCGCGTGCACCCGTGCCACGTTGTGGGCCAGCGCCAGGGCTCGTTGCGCGTTGGGTCCGGTCCATCCGAGTTCGATGGCGTCGTGGAAGAGGTCGAGCCACCGTTCGAAGTGATCGACGGTGAACGGGGCCTGGTCGTTGACGAGCGAGTGGGCTCGGTAGGGGTTTCCGGCGTAGCCCTCGATGCCGAGCAGGGCGCGGCACCAGAACGCGGTGAGCTTGGGCAGGTGTTCGCTCCAGTCGACCTGCGCGACGTCGTTGAACATGGGGCCGAGGAGGTCATCTTGGGCGACGTCTTGGTAGAAGCGCCGCACCATCTCGGCGATCTCGGCTGGCGAGTCCAGGTCGCGGGTTGGCGGGGGGCGTCGAGGCCCGGCGCTCATCGCCGGTTCCCGACGGTAGGCGCTTCGGTGTGCGATTCGAGGTCGGCGACCATGGGGAACAGGCGGTTGTTCTCGATGTGGACGTGGAGGTGGGTGTCTGCCTCGAGTGTCTCGAGGGCCCGGTAGAGGGCGGTGTAGCTGGCGCACCCGTCCGGCGGCACCGTGTACCCGGCGGTGAGGTCGCGGAGGCGTTCGAGAAGCTCGCCGGCCTGGTCGTGGTCTCGCAGCATCTGCGCGATCGGGCCTTGCAGGGTGATCGGCCGGGAGGCCGGAGCGTCGCCGGTCGCGGCGAGTTGGCGGATCATCGGGAAGAGGATCTGCTCCTCTTTGGCGAGGTGGGGTTCCAGCTCGTCGCGCAGGTGCCCGAATGTGGACTCGACTGCGGCCAGTTCCGGGTGGGTGGCGCCGTGGACCCCGTGCACCTTGTCCACCAGGGCGGTGATCCGGGGGAGCTCTGCGTGCAGATACGCGTGGTGGGTGTCCTGCAGGTAGTCGACGAGCGACGCGGCGTCGAGGTGGGTCCATGGCGACGGCGGTGCGGCCGACGACGCCTCGGAGAGTTCGCGCGCCACGATGTCGGGATCGAGGTCACGGGCGAGACAGGCCTCGGCCAGGGTGCGCTGGCCGCCGCAGCAGTAGTCGAGGGAACGACGTTCGAGCTCGCCGGCCAGGTCGGGATGGCCGGTGACGAGGTCAGCGAGGGTGGTCGACGGATCGAAGGCCGTGGTCATGACCTCACCCTACCTATTTCTCTAGTGTTTGCTAGAGACTTTGGTCCTTTGCGGTGGGGTCAGGGGTCGACGGCTCCAGCCTGGGGGTTGGGGACCGGAGACCAGCGGGGGTAGGCGATGCCGGCGGACCGGTTGATGACGTAGGCCTGGACGACGAGCAGGGCGACCGCGATCATCAAGACCATGAGGTCGGTGGGCCGGTGGAGGATGCCGAGCGAGACGATGAGGGTCGTGGCGCCAGCAGGCGGGTGTGGGGAGCGGGTCCACACCATCAGCCCGGAGGTGAGCCCGAGGGAGAGGGCTGCTGCGCCCACGCGGTTCCACGCGATGCCTTCGGCGAGGGCTGGTCCGTGGTTGGTGAGGCCGAAGACGACGAGGGCGAGGTAGCCGCTAGCGGCGCCGATGCCGTGGCCGATGAGGCAGTTTCGGGGTGAGGACGCGGGGAGCATCGGGGTGTAGAAGAGCAGGAAGGCTGTGGGGCCGAGAGACGGGAAGATGAAGGGTTCGCCGGTGACGAGCGCGACCGCCGACATGATCGCGATGGCGATGACTCCGTTGACGAAGGCGAACAGCCCGAGTACGGCCGTGGAGTCATGGCGTTGCACGAGCGAGGGGACGCGGGCGCGTTCGGCCAGGCCGAACACGATGGTGGCCATGTCGCCCCCGATGGGTCCGGGTCGGCGAGGTGTGCGTGCCGGCTTGTCGGGCGCGGCCGGCCCGGGGGCGTCGGGTGGTTCGGTCTCTCGGTGTGTCGACGGGTCCGAGTCGTTCGTGTCGCTCATCGCAGGAATCGGTAGAAGGCAAGTGATCCGGCAGCGAGCAGGACCGAGAACCCGGCGCAGATCCATGCCAGTCGATCCTCGTCGGACAGCAGCGCGTCGACGCCGACGGTGAGAAGGAACATTTGCAACGAGAGCAGCACCACGACGAACACGCCGAGGGCGACGGGAACTTCTCGGACGGCTCGCCGGTGGCGGGGACCGGGGATCGCACCGGCCATCAACGGTCTCCTTCGCCGAGGTTGGCGATTGCCCAGATGATGCCGTTGCGGTTCTCAACGGCTCTGTTGCATTGGTCTGGACTGAGCCGCGTCCGATCGCAGCGCCGGCGAGCGAGATCCGATTAGAGCGCCGATGTGAGCTCATCGAACGCTGCTGCAAGGTGGAGCCCGGGCCGGGCTTGGGTACCGAGTTCGTAGTGATGCCGTCGCAGGTTCGGGATGAAGGCCTGTCCGCGGATGATCACTGTGGCAGTGCGGTGGCGTTTGAGCCCGCGCATCGGGCGGAGTCGCGCCTTCAATCGGCCGTGGTCGGCTTCGACCCGGTTGTTGGCGTACTGGTCGGTGTTGTGAAACGCCGGCGGGTGCGAGTTCGTCGATGGCGCCCCTGAGCGCCGGTGCCTGGTCGGTGAGGACTTCGGCCGGTTCACGGTGGTCGCTGAGCGCCCGCCTGAAGAACCGTCGTGCCGCGGCGGTGTGGCGTCGTGGTGACACCAAGACGTCGATGACCTGGCCGTGGTGGTCGACCGCGCGGTACACGTACCGCCAACGGCCAGCGACCTTGACATAGGTCTGATCGACGAACCAGCGGTCCCCGACCGCGTGCCGGCACGGCCGCGCCGCCTCGATCAGCCGCGGCGTGAACCGTTGCACCCAGCCGAACAGTGTGACGTGGTCGACCTCGACCCCGCGCTCGGCCAGCAGCTCCTCGAGATCCCGGTACGACAACCCAAACCGCAGGTACCACCGCACCGCGAGCACGATCACCGCAGGCGGGAACCCGAAAGCCCGCCAACGGCGACGCTTCGGTCTTGATTTGCACACCGGATCGGCGACCCTTCATCCCGACACCGTCGCCGCCGGTCACGAGATCAGCCAATGCAACAGTGCCGTTCTGGACAGCCGAGTCCAGATCAAGTTCCGCACCGCTCGCGACCTGAGGCTGCGTCTCCGGGTCGCCGCTGCGACGACGGAGCGCACGCAAGACGAGATCCTCGCCGAGGCGCTGGCCGAGGGATCTCGTAGCCCGACATGGAGGGGTGTGCCTCAGGCGGGGCCGTAGGTCCAGTCCGGGCGCTTGCGCCAGAACGCCTCGTCGTAGGTGGCGTTGCCGTTGGCGAGGTCGAGAAGCTTGGGGATCGGGAGCCGGCGCGGCCGTGGACATGCTCCCTGCTCGATGTGCTCGGCGAACTCCTCGGGGAAGGCACGCAGGATGCTGCTCACCATGACTTGTTCCTCGACGGCGAGGTAGCACCGGCTGCCATCGGTGACGCGTTCGAGCCAGCCGGCGATGCGGGCGAGGTCGTCGTCATTCCCCTCGCCGGTCTCGAGTCGTTGCAGGTGCTGGGTGATCTCGCCGGAACCGATCTTGCACGGCGGGCATTGACCGCAGGATTCGATGGAGAGGAACCGGGAGAACCGGTAGGCGGCGTCGACCATGCAGGCGGTGTCGTCGTAGACGATGAAACCGGCGGCGCCCATGCCGCTGCGGATCGCCTGGAAGCCCTCGTAGCTGACCGGCACGTCGAGATGGGCGGCGGTGACGACGGGGTTGGCGACACCGGAGAACACCGCCTTGACGGTGCGACCGGCGGGGAGTCCGCTGCCGACGGCGTCGATGACAGCTCGCAGCGGTGTGCCGAGCTCAACCTCGCCGACGTCGGGAGCGAGCACGTCACCGACAACGGTGGCCACGATGGTGCCCGGCGACTCGCTGGTACCCATCGAGCGAAACCAATCGGCGCCGCGGGCGAGGATGTGCGGGATGTTCGACAGCGTCTCGACGTTGTTGACGAGCGTGGGGTTGGGGCCGCTGCCGTCCGGAGGTGTGGCGCGGGGTGTCGACTCCCAGCCGAGCTGCGGTCCGGACGCGAAGAGGCCATGCTCGTGGGGCGCGAACCAGCGCGGCAGGGGCGACTTGCCCTCGATCACCTCGAGCATCGCCTTCTCCTCGCCGAAGAGGTACTCGTCGGGTCCGGCGATGATGTTGACGGTGCAGTCCGTGCAGATGCCGGCGGCCTGGAACTCCTGGACGGCGCGGGTGACCGCGTCGATCTCGCGGCTGAAGCTGGCCTTGAGGCAGATGTAGACCTCATCGGCGGCGGTCGCGAACGCGGCGATGATCACCCCTTCGACGAGCTGGTAAGGGTTCGCCCGCAGAAGGGCCCGATCCTTGAACGTGCCGGGTTCGCCTTCTGCGCCGTTGCAGACGACGTAACTTCGCCCGCCCGGCCGAGACGCAATCCCCGACCACTTCCGCCCGGTAAGGAAACCACCCCCACCTCGGCCTCGCAGCCCGGACTGCACGACCTCGTCGATGGTGGCAGCCGGACCGATCTCCTGCGCTCGCCTGACCCCGGCGCCGCCGTCATCCGTCGCCAGGTAGGCGTCGAGCGAGGTGACTGGTTCGTCGGGCAGCAGGAAGGTCGCCATCGGTACTTTCTAACGTGGCGTCTCGGCACTGTGCCGGAGCGACTCGCGCCGTCGGTCCGTCCTCGGCTCCCCGACACACCGTGGACCCGAGGGTCGCTGCGACGAGACCGATCTCGGATAGGGCTAGTCGGCGAAGACGTCCCGGCTGTGCTGGATGAAGAACGTGTGATCGTGACCCTTGTTCGGGTCCGCCGAGTTGTACGACGTCTTGGCCGCGCCGTCTGGGACGTGCTCTTCGGAATAGATCGCCCCAACCGGGCACACGTCTGGCTGATAGCACGCAGTGCAGGACGTGCACTCGTCGAGGTTCACATACAGCACCGTCTCACCGAAGATCGCGATCGCGTCCGGGCTGGGCGCATGAGTGTTCTCGGTCACTCCGCTGCCGGCCTCCTCCTCGGAGAACAGCACGTTCTTCTGCGGATCGAACTCATAGATGCACTGCACCGGGCAGACATCGACACAGGCACGATCCTTCACATCGATGCAGGCTTCGGTGATGATCGCGATGCCAGACACGGTCAGCTCCTCCCGGTTGTCATCGACGGATTCGCTCGCATGTAAGCCAACCGTCACACGTGGTGTACGTCGAAGCCGACCGCTCCAGCGTCAACGTCGCGAATCATTCTTGTCCAACCCCGCGGCGCGGGATAGAGCGACCTCGAATGGGGCGCCCCCGATGATCGCTTGGTAGACCTCGCGGGCCACGTAGCGCTTCAGGCAGCGGATGATCTCCTTGGCGGTCTGGCGGTCTTGCCTTCGGCCCTGCGTCAGGCGACGCAGGTTCGGGTGGACGGGTCGTGGCGCATGCCGACCTGGGCGGCGACGTGGGAGCCGACGCCAGAGAGCCGGGATCGCAGCGAACCGCTACTTCTTCGCCGCCTCGTAGTACGGATTGGTTCCCGCAGCGTGGTCGGTCACGTCGACGATCTTGACGATCTCGGGGACCGACTCCTTGATGGCTACCTCAATGCCCTCGCTGAGGGTGACGGCCGCCATCCCGCAGCCCGCGCAGCCGCCGCTCAGGCGCAGGTACGCGGCGTCGTCCTCCACGGCTACCAGGTCGGCGCGGCCGCCGTGAGCGGCGATGGACGGGTTGATCTGGCGCTCGAGGACCTGGATCACCCGCTGCGCGACGTCGCCGCTCAGATCGGGCGGGGGACCGGTCATCGCCGGGCTGGCCTGGGGTGGCGCCGGCGGAAGATTGGGGTTGCGGATGCTCATCCCGCCGGTCAGGAGGTCAGGGTTGAGGTCGAGGACCGAGCCCACCAGCTTCGGCACACTGTCGGTGGGCACGACGATCATCAGCCCGCTTTGGACCCCGGTCCAATCGTCGGGAGCGGCATCGTTGGCCGCCTGGAAATACATGTCGTAGGTGTAGGCGTCACCGCTCGTCCCGTTGACCTCGACCCAGAGGCCCAGGGATTCGGGGTCCGTCTCATCGGTGCGCAGCTCCAGCACCTTGGCTAGGGCGGCGTCGGTCACACTCAGGACAGGCACGCCGTCGGGATCGTTCTCGGTCATGGTGGGTTCCTCTCACTGGTGGATTGGGGATAGCCCTCAGACGAGGGGTTCGAGCGGTGCCAGCTGCGCCTCGGTGGGCTCGCTGCAACAGAACCACGGCTCGGTGAGGTGCGCCCGGTCCCCCATCGGGCCCACCGACACCGCTCCTAGAGCGGGGCGGGCCGATGACGTCCCGGCGCTCGAGCGGATCAGCGCGTCGATCTCGTCGAAGGTCCGCACGGGGGCCTGCCCGACCCGCGCCTCGACAAGCCTCGCGATCTGAGCGTGGAGGCGGTCCATGGCTGGGTCGGGATGCGCCCACGTCCAGCCCAGCCGGGTCGGATCGTAGGCACCGAGGTGCGCGGTCATGGACGTCTCACCGAGGAGCAGTGAGCCGTCGGGGACCAAAAGGCGCACGCTGTACTGCACCGGATCGACGTTGGCGATGAGATCGTGGGCGACCACGAAGTCGACCACGTCGACCAGGTCGTCAACGGTGGTCCACGGAGTGAAGGGCAGCCACGACGGACGGACCTCGATGCCTTGGGCTCGAAGGGCGATCACCGCGTCGGACGCGTCCGCCGCGGTGTGGCCTTTGTCCAGACAGCGGAGGATGGGGTCGCTGACCGACTCGAACGCGGAGACCACGAACGCGCAGCCGGCTTCGGCTAGCTCGGGGAGCGCGTCGGGGTAACGGAGGATGTGCTCGACCTTGATCGTGGCGTCGAAGGTCAGGTCCGGGTGCCGGCGGTGGATGGCTGCCACGACGCGACGGGAGTGGTGGGGGGCGTTGAGGAAGTCGGGGTCGGCGAGGCTGATGTGACGGGCCCCGGCGGCCACCAGCTGGTCGACGTCGGCGAGCACCGCGGCCTCCTCGACGGGGCGGACCCGCCCGTCGTAGACCACCGGCACCGGGCAGTGGCGGCAGCGGTGAGCGCAACCGCGGCTGGCGGCGACGGAGCCGACCAGTCGCTCCTCGCCGGCGACGGCCAGGCGGGTGTAGCGCTCCAGCTCCGGCAACAACTCGCGGACCGGCACACGACCTTCGGAGCGGTGCAGCTGGACGGCGGCTCCTGGGTCTGCGCCGTCCGCCCATGCTACCAGGCCGGCCTCGTACTCGCCGGCGATGATCGCGTCCGCCGGCGACGTCACGGTGAGCTCCCGACCCATCCCTGCGTACAGGCCGAAGAAACACATCGCCAGGCCAGGCCGACGAGCCCGGATGGTCTCGACGACCCGCAACGCCAGTCGCATGGCCGTGTGCATCGGCACCGACAGTGCCACCCGCCCGGCCCAGTCGACATCGGCGCTGTCGAGGGTGTCGACGGCGACATCGACGCAACGCACCTCGTGGCCGGCGCCGAGCAGCGCGGCGGCGGCCGTCGCCGCGCACAGCGGTTGGTGCCCCAACTCGTAGGTGGACACCACCAGAACCCTCACCCTTCGGCCCTACGGTCGGGCCTCGCCTGTCCGGGCGCCGGGCGCACGACGACGTCCAGTGAAGCCTCGGCCCGGCGTAGGGCGAGCTCGACGTCGGCCGGGTCGGGCCCGCGGGCGAAGACGAACCCGAGGTAGCGGTCGCCCTCGGGTAGCGGGATCACCGGCCGCCCGACGGGGATGCTGATCTCCACGCCGACGACGCCGTCGACGCCCAGCGCGTCGCTGAGGCCGGAGACCCGTTCGAGCACCCCCGCCGAGCGGATCGGGAGCATCATCACCCCCGACGCCTGAGTCTCCCGGCTCAGCCCGTCGAGACCCGCGCCGACGGCGTGGCGGATGATGACCTCTTCGAGGCTCACCCCGGCCCCGAAGCGCAGCGCTCGTGCGCACAGCCCACCGATGGAGCGCGCCGCGACCTCTAGGACGGTCAGCTCGCCTGCCGGGCCGATGCGCAGCTCGGCGTGGACTGGGCCTTCCCTCAGCCCGAGCGCCGCCGCGGCGGACGCGACCGTCGCCTCGAGGGCGGCGAGGACCGGTGGCGGCTGGCGTGACGGCGTGACGTAGATCGTCTCCTCGAAGAACGGACCGTCGAGCGGGTCGGGTTTGTCGAACACGGCGAGAACCTCGAGCGTCCCGCCTGCGAGCAGGCCCTCGACGGCGACCTCTGCGCCGGGAACGAACCGCTCGACGAGGAGCGGCTCGGATGCACCGACGATCGACCGGATTCGGTCCTCCGCGGCGACCGCCTGGGCGCGGCCGTCGACGCGGATGACCCCCTGGCTTCCGGAGCGAGACACCGGCTTGACCACGCACGGGTAGCCGATCTCCGCCGCCGCTGCGGAGATCCGACCACCGGGCATGACGACCCGATGGTCGGGCTGGGGCACCGACGATGCGGCCAGGCGCGCCCGCAGAGCCGCTTTGTCTCTCGTCGCGGCCACCGCGTCGGTTGGGTTGTGGGTCATCCCCAGGCGCTCGGACGCGGCGGCGGCCACCATCAACCCCTGGTCGTCGACGGCCAGCACCGCGTCGAGCGGTCGACGCTCGTGGAGGGCAGCGATGATGCCCACGGCGACGTCGACGTCACCCATGGGCACGACCACCGCCCGGTCGCCCATCGACCCGGCCATCGCCTGGCGACGCTCGGAGCCGACGACGACGTCGACGTCGAGGCGGCTGGCGGCCGCCAGGAAATCCGCAGCCCGGTAGGTCTCGGTCGGCAGGAGGAGCAGGACGCGGCTCACGACCCCAGGACGGCGAAGCGGCGTGCGTCCTCGGCGGCGTACCGACCGACGGTGGCGTCGATCCCTGAGGTCTTCTCGAGGGCCGCGACGATCGAGTCGAGTTGTGTGGCCGGCAGGGCACACGTCATCTCCTCGGGGCCCATGCCGGTCCGCTGGCGACTGAGCGCACAGCCCACGCTCGCCGCCGGGACACCGTGCTCTTTGGCCAGCGCCACGATGTGGCACTGCGGCTTTCCCTGGATCGATAGGCCCGGCAGCGCATCGGACAGCACCATCAGCTGACGGGCGTTGACCCTCAAGAGCACCACGTCAGGCTCGACCGGGGTGTCCTGGAGCGGCGCGTAGACGACCGATCCTGGCTGCCCCGTCACCTTGGGCAGCTGCTCGAGAAGGTCGGGGCCGACCCAACCGGCGCCGACCAGCTCGGCGACGTCGCTGTGATCGACCACTTCGCTCGGCGCCAGCAGGCCATGGGTGACACTGCCGATGCTGCAGTTGCCGTGGTCCTCGGGCACCGTGGTGAACGCCCGCTTGGCTCCGTGCATCCAGAACACGCAGCCAGCCGGAACCCGCCCCTGGCGACCATCCTCGGTCGCGGAGGGCATCGGGGCGTCGAAGCGGTCGACGTCCGGCGGCGGGCTGTCAGCGAAGCTGATAGCCACCGGGACCGTGGAGAGCCGGAGGACCTTGACGAGTCGTTCGCTGAGATCAGGCCAGTTCTGACGGACCAGGGGATCTACCGCCTCGCGTGGCGCGTCACGCGTCACGAGAACGACTGCCCGCAGCCGCAGGAGCGCTGGGCGTTGGGGTTCTCGATGTGGAACCCGGCGTCCTTGAGGCCGTCCTTGTAGTCGAGGGTGGCACCGGCGAGGTGGGGGGCGCTGGCTGGGTCGACCAGCACCCTGACCGTGCCGAACACGGCCTCATGGTCCTCGGGGTCGGTGTTGGTGTCGAAGAAGATCTCGTAGGACATCCCTGAGCACCCGCCGGCCTTGACGGCGACGCGCAGGGCGAGCTGGTCGTCGCCCTCTTGGGCCAGCAGCTCGGCGACTTTGGCCGCGGCGTTGTCGGTGAGGTTGATGACGGGTGTGGTTGTGACCTCGGTGGTGCTCATCGCGGGAGGGGCTCCTTGTCGTTGTCTTTTGGTCGGGTCTGTGAGATTGCCGTGGGCCTGGGCTCCGGCATGGGGGTGAGGAGACCGGCGGCTTTGAAGAACTGCCGGGCGGTGCAGGTGACCATCTCGACGAGCGGGATGGCCTCGGTGACGATGCACTCGGCGAGGGCGGCGAAGGCTTGGGCCGCCGGTGTGTGCGGCGTGGCGATCGCGGCCGGCTCACCGGCGTCGCCCCCGGCGGCCACGGCCGGGTCCAGTGGGATCGATCCCAGCAGGGGCACGCCGAGCTGTTCGGCCAGCCGCTCGCCCCCGCCCGAGCCGAACACGGCATACCGGGTGCCGTCGGGAGCCACCGACGCGCTCATGTTCTCGACGACTCCGGCCACCCGCAGGTAGCCCTTGCGGGCCATGTCAGCCGCCCGGGCCGCCACCTGCTGGGCGGCCAGCGCCGGGGTGGTGACGATCACCACCTCGGTGCGGGGCAGCATGCGGGCCAGGCCCATCTGGATGTCGGCGGTGCCCGGGGGCATGTCGATCAGCAGGTAGTGCATGTCGCCCCAGCGCACATCTTCGAGGAAGTGCTGCACGGCCCGGTTCAGCATGAACCCCCGCCACATGATGGCCTGGTTCTCGCCTGTCCCCTCGATCGAGCCCATCGACATCACCTTGAGCAGGCCCGGCCCAATCGGCTTCTCCAGCGGGGCGAACCGGGCCCGGCCGGCCTCGTCCTTCTCGCCCTGGACCCGCCCCTCCACGCCCAGCATGCGGGGGATGGAGAACCCGCCGATGTCGGCGTCGAGCACACCGACCGTCAGGCCCCGCTGGGCCAGCTGCGCGGCCAGGTTGGCCGTGACCGACGACTTGCCCACTCCGCCCTTGCCCGAGGCGATGGCAACGATACGGGTGGTGGCCGGGATGTCGGTGTCGAGCGCGTTGTCGCGCGCCTTGAACCGGGCCCGGGCCATGACGTTCTTCTTCTGTTCTGTGGTCATCTCGCCGAAGTGGACCCGCACCTCGGCGACACCGGGCAGGCTGGCCACGCGCAGCTTGATGTCCTTCATGATCTGGGCTCGCAACGGGCAGCCGGCCGTGGTCAGGGCAATGGTGACGTCCACGTCGCCGCCCCGCGGGTCGATCTCGATGACCTGCACCATGCGCAGGTCGACGATGTTGTCGCCCAGCTCCGGATCCATCACCCCGAGCAGGACGTTGCGCACGGCTTCCTCAGCCACCGGGTTGCCAGGCACGCGCGCCTCCTACCCCGTCCGCCCGTAGAACGGCTTGGTCCCGGCGGCATGGTCGGTCGTGTCGACGATGTCCACGATCTCGGGCGCCACCCTGCGCACCATGACCTCAAATCCTTGGCGAAGTGTCACATTCGATGCCGCACATCCCTGGCACCCGCCACTCATCGCGATGGAGAGGACTCCGTCGTGGACGTCGACGATCGAGATCTGCCCGCCGTGGTTCGCGATGGATCGGTTGACCTCCCCGTCCAGAAGCTCCTGGATGACTGCACGGACCTCGGCGTCGGACCGCCCCCACGCGCTCGGGGCGCGGGGGGCTTCGAGGATGGCGGGTATCCCGGTCAGCAGCTGTGCTCGGATGGCCGCGCCGATCTCGGCGCGGAGCCCGTTCCACGAAGTGCCTGCTCGCTTGCCGACGGTGACCACGTTGTCGGCGACGAGCACGTGGGCGACACCATCGAGCGCGAACAGCCGCTCGGGGAGCGGCGACCCGCCAGCCCGTTCCCTGGTGTCGAAGAACGAAGGCTCGCCGGGGTGCACCGTCCGGCTCACCGTGAACTTGCAGGCGTCGGGGTCGGCCACCGACGTCTCGGCGCGGATCGTGATGGTCGGATCGACGGGCAGGACGTCAGACATCTTCCACGACCTCGGCTGCGTCGCGCTCGCCCAGGGCCCGCAGGTACTCGAATGAGTAGATCCCGGTGCTGTGGCCGTCGCTCCAGTTGACAGTGATGGCGTAGTTGCCGACGCTGGTAATCGTCCGCGGGGCCACGTCGGGTCGAACGCTCGCCGGGTCCAGGAGCGGCCGGCCGCTCATCTCCTCGATGCACAGCGCGCAATGACAGGCGAGCCGCAGGTCCCGCACGTCGAGGTCGTCACGGTGGCCGTCCTCCCAGAGCACCGAGAGGGTGCGCGCATCTCGCCGGTGGAAGCCGATCGGGGTGGTCCGAGAACCCGATGGGCCGGCGGCGGTCTCGACCCAGGCCGGCTCGCCCTCGTTGGTGTCCCAGGCCCAGGAGAACGGCCTCAGCGCGGTCGTCGGGAGCCCTTCGAGCTGGCCGGCGAGCTCGGTGGCGATCGCCAGGTAGGTCTGGGCCGATACCGAGTGGGGCTTGTCGACGAAGATCGGGCGGCCTTCGTCGCCGCCGGTGACGATGTCGGCGTCGAGGGGGAGCGACCCGAGGAACGGAACGCCGATCTGGCGGCTCATCCGTTCGCCGCCGCCGCTGCGGAACACGTCGGTGCCCTGCCCGCAGTGCGGGCAGGTGAACGTGCTCATGTTCTCGATGATGCCGAGGATGGGGACGTGCACCGTCTCGAACATCCGCAACCCGCGGCGGGCGATCTTGAGGCTCACGTCCTGGGGCGTCGTGACGATGACCACACCAGACAGTGGGAGGCTCTGGGCCAACGTCAGCTGGGTGTCACCCGTCCCGGGCGGGAGGTCGAGGATCAGGTAGTCCAGCTCGCCCCAGTCCACGGCGCCGACGAACATCTGCAGGTACTTGCTCACCATCGGGCCCCGCAGGATGGCCGGGTTGTCGTCACCCCGGAGCAGACCCATCGACACCGCCTTCAGGCCGTGCCGGTCCGGGGGGACGATCCTGCCATCGGGGGTCGCCTCGGGCGGGTGGTCGGTGGGCAGTCCCAACATGCCCGGGATGCTGGGTCCGAGGACATCGGCGTCGACGAGCCCCACCCGGCCGCCGACGTGCTGGAGCGCGAGCGCCAGATTCACGGCGATGGTCGACTTGCCCACGCCGCCCTTCCCGCTGCCCACCGCGATGAGGTGGCGGATGCCCGGCAGCCTGTCCTGATCAGCCGAGGGCTGGGGCGACGCGCCCGGCGCCTCAGGGTGGTCATGGTGCGACGTCGTGATTCGCATGGCTGGGGTCTCTTCCTCCTCGACGTGGTCGGCGTTCATCTCTACACGGGGCTCGTCCCTACGCCTCGATGAAGATGCACTCGCCCGGGCATTCCTCGGCCGACTCGATCACGGCCTCCTCCTGGCCGGCGGGGACGTTGGCCATCCCCTCGGCACCCTGGGGGTTGCCCTTGGCGTCGGCGAAGATCTTGTCGCCCTCCTTGACGTAGGCCAGGCCATCGTCGAGGAGGGTGAACACGTCGGGTGCGATCTCCTCGCACAGGCCGTCGCCCGTGCACAGGTCCTGATCGATCCAAACCTTCATGGTGATGTGTCCTCCTCTGGTGTGGCTTCTCGCGTGGTCTTGGTATTGGGCGACGGCTTCTGCGCCGACGGTTCCTTCCTTCTCACAACATGCCGAGCTCTAGTCGGGCGGCTTCGGACATGCGGCTCGGGTCCCAGGGCGGGTCCCAGACGAGCTCGACGCCGACCTCAGCGACGCCGGGGACCTCCTGCACCCTGGCGATGGCGTCCTCGCGGAGCACGTCGCCCATCCCGCAGCCGGGCGCCGTCATCGACATCTGGATCTCGACCCGGTGGCCCCCGTCGGGGAGCGGTTGCGCCTCGCAGGTGTAGATCAGGCCGAGATCGACGACGTTGACGGGGATCTCCGGGTCGAAGACGGTCTTGAGCTTCTCGATCACGTGGTCCAGGTCGAACGCGCCGGACGCCGGCAGCTGGTCGATCGCCTGCGGAGGTTCGAGGCCGAGCGCGCCGGCGTCCGTGGCCGCCACCCGGGCCAGGTAGCCCCGGCTGGTGGTGACGGTGAAGCTGCCGCCCAGGGCCTGGGTGACCCGTACCTGGTCGCCGCGCCGGAGCGTGATCCTGTCGCCGCCGGGGATCACGGTCGCCTCGCAGTCCAGCTGGAGCTCGATCGGTGTATGTCGGTCGGTCATGGTCACCTACTCCGTCGACACGCGTTCGCCGGTTGATTCGAGGGCGCTTCGCAGCGTGTGCCAGGCGAGGGTGGCGCACTTGACGCGCATCGGGAACTCCCAGACGCCGGACAGGACCGCGAGCTTGCCCAGCTCTTCGGGCGGGACCTCGCCGTTGGGTCCTTCGGTCAGCATGGCGTGGACGCGCCCGAACAGGGCGAGGGCCTCCTCTTGGTTCTTCCCTTTGAGGGCCGTGGTCATCAGAGAGGCCGAGGCCTGCGAGATGGCGCAGCCGACGCCCTGGAAGGCGATGTCCTCGATGCTGCCGTTGGAAAGCTTCACGTAGAGCGTGAGCTGGTCGCCGCACAGGAGGTTGACGCCCTCCGCGGTGCGGGTGGCGTCGTCGAGCGTGCGGAAGTTCCGCGGATGGCGGCCGTGGTCGACGACCACGTCCTGGTAGAGACCCTGGAGCTCGCTGCTCATCGGAAGGTCTCCCGGACGGTGTCGAGGCCGGCCACGAGCGCGTCGATGTCCTGGCGCGTGTTGTAACAGCCCAGCGAGGCGCGGGCAGTGGCGGCCACCCCCAAGCGGCTCATCAGGGGCTGGGCGCAGTGATGACCGGTGCGGATGGCGATGCCCTGGCGGTCGAGGATCGTCCCGATGTCGTGGGGGTGCACGCCGTCGACCAGGAACGAAACCACGCTGGCCTTGGCGCGGGCCGTGCCGACGAGCTGGAGGCCGGGGACTTCCGAGAGCGCTTCGATGCCGTAGGCAAGGACGTCGTGTTCGTGGGCCGCGAGCGCCTCATGCCCGAGGCCGTCCAGGAAGTCGATGGCCGCCCCCAGCCCGACCGCGCCAGCCAGGTCCGGGGTGCCCGCCTCGAACTTGTAGGGGACCTTGTTGTAGACGGTCTTCTCGAAGCTGACCGAGGCGATCATGTCGCCGCCTCCCTGGTAGGGGGGCATCTCCTCGAGAAGCTCGCTGCGGCCGTAGAGCACGCCGATGCCGGTGGGGCCGTACATCTTGTGGCCCGACAGCGCGTAGAAGTCACAGCCCAGCGCCTGCACGTCGACGTTGAGGTGGGGCGCGGCCTGGGCGCCGTCGACCAGGACGCGAGCGCCGCGTGCGTGGGCAATGTCCACGATCCGGCGGATGGGGTTGATCGTGCCGAGCACGTTCGAGACGTGGGTGACGGCCACGAGCTTGGTCCTCGGCCCTACGAGAGCGTCGAGCTCGTCGAGCAGAAGCTCGCCGACATCGTCGATGGGCGCCACCCGGAGCCGGGCCCCTCGCTCGGCGCAGATCATCTGCCAGGGCACGATGTTGGAGTGGTGCTCCATCGCCGTGATGAGCACCTCGTCGCTCTCGCCGAGATGGGTCTTGGCGTAGGTCTGGGCCACCAGGTTGATGGACTCGGTGGTGCCCCGGGTGAAGACGATCTCCTCGGCGTGGGCGGCGTTGAGGAACCGCTGGACCTTGGCCCGGGCGCCCTCGTATGCCTCGGTGGCCCGCTCGGAGAGGTAGTGCACGCCCCGGTGGACGTTGGCGTTGTCCTTCGCGTAGAACCGCGAGATCGCGTCGATGACCGCTTGGGGCTTCTGGCTGGTCGCCGCGCTGTCGAGGTAGACGAGGGGCTTGCCGTAGGGCGCTTCCCGCAGGATCGGGAACTGCCGGCGGACGCCCTCGACGTCGAGGCCGGCCGAGCCGTTCCGGGTGGCGTCGCCGTAGGCGGGACTCGGGACAAGGGCACTCGTCGCCACCGCGGTCATCTCCCCACCTCCACACGGCCGGCTCGCAGCCGTTCGGCGACCTTGCTCTCGACATGGGACCGCAGCGGCCCCAGCCGAATGAGCTCCAGCATCTCGCGCGCGAACGCGTAGGTGAGCACGCCCCGGGCCTCCTGGTGCGGCACACCCCGCGAGCGCAGGTAGAACACGGCGTCCTCGTCGAGCTGGCCCACCGCGGCCCCGTGGGTGCAGCGCACGTCGTCGGTGAGGATCTCGAGCCGCGGCCGCGTGTCGACCTCCGCCGTGTCGGAGAGGAGCAGGTTCTTGTTCGTCTGGCTGGCGTCGGTCCCGAGCGCGTCATGGCCCACGACGATGCGCCCGTTGAACACCCCGCGGCCATGCCCGCTCAGGACGCCCTTGTAGAGCTGGCGGCTGGTGCAGCGTGGCGCGACGTGCTCGATCAACGTCGGGTTGTCGTGGTGCTGGTCCCCCTCGGGCAGGTACAGGCCGTTGAGGGTCACCTCCGCCCCCTCGGCCTCGAGACGCACCCAGACCTCGTGGCGGGCGATGGCGGCGCCGAGGGCCAGCCCATGGGTGGAGAAACTGCTGTCGCGCCCCGGTCGCACGTGCAGGGCGGCGAGGTGGAACGCGGTGTCGGCCTCGTCCTGGATCTTGTAGTGCTCGACCCGGGCGCCGGCCTCGAGGACCACCTCGGTGACCGCGTTCGTGAGGTACACGCCGGCCATCCCGACGTGGGTCTCGACGATCGTCGCCCGGCTTCGGGCACCGGCGAGCACCATCGACCGCGGGCTCGACACGAGAGGGGAGGCGCCGGCGTCGGAGACGAACACCAGGTGGATTGGCGCGGCGATGGTGGTGTCGGGCAGGATCTGGATGAACGCTCCGTCCTCGGCAAGGGCGGCGTTGAGCGCGGTGAACGCGTGGCGATGCCCTGGCGAGGAGCTGGCGAGGACCGGCTCGAGTAGCGCCGCGTCCTCGACCAGCGCCGAGGCCAGGCTGGTCACCCGTGCGCCGTCGGCCAGCTCCGTGAGCGACGAGAGCTCCGGAGCGAAGTGGCCGTTGACAAAGACCAGCCGCGTGCCGCCGAGGTCCCCCGCCAGCTCGTCGATCGTGCGGGGGGAAGGTAGCGGGCCCGTCGGTGGTGGGGCGAGCTCGAAGGGGACCTCCAGGATGGGCCCGACCTGCGTGTATTTCCAGTCCTCGTCCTTGAGCGTCGGAAACCCGTGCTCTGCCACCCACTCGGCGGCGGCGCGCCGGACCCCCGTAAGCCAGGCCGGCTGGTGGCCGTCGGGTGCGGGTTCGAGGCCGGCGAGGCCCGGGGGCGAGGCGGTGGTGGCCGTGGCGCTCACGGCGTCGCTCCGACCGGCGCGGCGGACGGCGCCAGCGCGGGGCGCTGGTCCAGGCCGGCGTAGCCGCGCTGCTCGAGCTCGAGCGCCAGGTCCTTGCCGCCGGAACGGACGATCCGCCCGTCGGCGAAGACGTGCACGACGTCGGGAACGATGTAGTCGAGCAGCCGCTGGTAGTGGGTGATGACCAACATGGCCCGGCCCTCGCTGCGCAGCGCGTTCACCCCCTGGGCCACGACCCGCAGGGCGTCGAGGTCGAGGCCCGAGTCGGTCTCGTCCAGGATGGCGAGCTTCGGCTCGAGGACCGCCATCTGGAAGATCTCGTTGCGCTTCTTCTCGCCGCCCGAGAACCCTTCGTTGACGGAGCGGGTCATGAAGCTCCGGTCCATCTCGACGAGGCGCATCCGCTCCTCGGCAACGGCGAGGAAGTCCATGGCGTCGAGCTCGTCGAGCCCTCGCTGGCGGCGCACCGAGTTGAGCGCCGTGCGCACGAAGTAGAGGTTCCCCACCCCGGGGATTTCCACCGGGTACTGGAAGGCGACGAAGACCCCGGCCGTGGCGCGGTCCTCGGGCGACAGGGCGAGCAGGTCCTGGCCCTCGTAGACCACCCGACCGCTGACGTCGTAGTTCTCGCGGCCGGCGAGCACCTGGGCGAGGGTGCTCTTGCCCGAGCCGTTCGGCCCCATGACCGCGTGCACCTCGCCGGCGTGAACTTCCAGGTTCACGCCCCGGAGGATCTCTTTGTCGCCGATACTGGCGTGAAGGTTCTCGATGTGCAGCATCACCCGACGCTCCCTTCCAGGCTGACGCTGAGCAGCCTCTGGGCCTCGACCGCGAATTCCATGGGCAGCTCCTTGAACACCTCACGGCAGAAGCCGTTCACGATCATCGACACCGCGTCCTCCTCGGAGATGCCGCGCTGGCGGCAGTAGAAGAGCTGGTCCTCGCCGATCTTGGAGGTGGACGCCTCGTGCTCGACCTGCGCGGTCGGGTTCTTCACCTCGACATACGGGAAGGTGGAGGCGCCGCAGTCGCCGCCCAGGAGCAGCGAGTCACACTGGGTGTGGTTGCGAGCGCCGCTGGCCGAGTCGAGGACCTTCACGAGGCCCCGGTAGGTGTTCTGCCCGTGGCCGGCCGAGATGCCCTTGGAGACGATCGTGCTGCGGGTGTTGCGCCCGACGTGGATCATCTTCGTGCCGGTGTCGGCCTGCTGGTGGTTGGCGGTGAGGGCGACCGAGTAGAACTCGCCGACCGAGCCGTCGCCCTGGAGGACCACCCCCGGGTACTTCCAGGTGATGGCCGAGCCGGTCTCGACCTGGGTCCAGGAGATCTTCGAGTTCACCCCGGCGCACTTGCCCCGCTTGGTGACGAAGTTGTAGATGCCGCCCCGCCCTTCGGCGTCGCCCGGGTACCAGTTCTGCACGGTGGAGTACTTGATCTGGGCGTCGTCGAGGGCGACGAGCTCGACGACCGCGGCGTGGAGCTGGTTGGTGTCACGCATCGGGGCCGTGCAGCCTTCGAGGTAGCTGACGTAGGCGCCCTCTTCGGCGATGATGAGCGTCCGCTCGAACTGGCCGGTATCGGCGGCGTTGATGCGGAAGTAGGTGGAAAGCTCCATCGGGCAGCGCACGCCCTTGGGCACGTAGCAGAACGAGCCGTCGGAGAACACCGCGGAGTTCAGGGCGGCAAAGAAGTTGTCCCTCCTGGGGACCACGGTGCCGAGGTACCGCCTCACCAGTTCGGGGTGGCGCTGGACCGCTTCGGAGAACGAGCAGAAGATGACACCGGCCTCGGCCAACTTCTCCTTGAACGTCGTGGCCACCGACACCGAGTCGACGATCGCGTCGACGGCGACGCCGCTCAGGCGCCCCTGCTCGGCCAGGGAGATCCCGAGCTTGTCGAACATGGCCAGCACCTCGGGATCGACCTCGTCGAGGCTGGCCAGCGCCACCTTCGGCTTGGGGGCGGCGTAGTAGATGATGTCCTGGTAGTCGATCGGCGCGTAGCGGACGTTCTGCCATCGGGGCTCCTCCATCGTGAGCCAGCCTCGGTAGGCCTTGAGGCGCCACTCGAGCATCCAGTCCGGCTCGTTCTTCTTCGCCGAGACCAGCCGGATGACGTCCTCGTTCAGCCCCCGCGGGGCGACGTCGGTCTCGAGATCGGTCACGAACCCGTACTGGTACTCCCGGCTGGCGAGCTCGCGGACCTCGCTCGAGACATCGGTCATGACGCCACCGCGCTCTGGCAACCCTCAGCCGGAGACACCGCCGAACGAAGCGCCTCCAGAACCTCGCCCATCGTGCTGTGCCTGGTGATCGCCGGTCGAGTCATCGTCTCGTCTCCCTGTGGCTGCGGTCGGGGGCCTCATGGCAAGGTAATTACACAAGTTACTACTTGTCAATCTGGCGTTTTGGCCTCGCGGGCGGTAGACTCAGAACGTGATCGATGCTGTCCACGCGCCCCTGGTTGATCTTTCGCCCGCCCAGAGGCAGGTCGTCGTCGCGCTCAAGAGGCGAGGGGAGGCATCGGCCGAAGAGCTGGCGGAGGCCCTGGGGATTACTCCGAGCGGTGTCCGTCAACACCTGGCCGCCCTCAGGGCCGCCGGGGTCGTCGCCGCCCGTCAGGAGCGGGGCCGGCCGGGGCGCCCGACTGACCTCTACCACAGCACCGATCTCGCCGAGGCCATGCTCCCCAAGGCCTCCGTCGACCTTTCGGTCGAGTTGCTCGACCACATCGAGGAGGAAGACCCACAGCTCGTCTCCCGCATCTTCGAGCGCCGCCGAGACCGGCGGGTCGAGCAAGCTCGGACGCAGATGGCGGGCAAGAACCTCGACGAGAAGATGGCGTTCCTCGCCGGCCTGCTTGACGAGGAGGGATATCTCGCCGACTTCGAGAAGCTCCCCGGCGGCGCTTACAGGATGACCCTGCACAGTTGCGCCATCTGGGCCGTGGCATCCCGGTACGGTCAGGCCTGCACCACCGAGCTCGAGTTCCTCCGGGAGGTGCTACCCGAGGTCGAGATCGAACGGGTCGCGCACAAAGCAGCAGGCGCCTACGCATGCGGGTATGAGGTCCGACCACGTGATCGCCGGGCGGCTGCGCGTCAGCGGCGACGGCCTGTTGCGGTGACACCGACGACGGGGTGAGCTTCGTGCGTGACCGGAGAGGCCCGTGACCGACGACACCCCCGTCTCCAAGGTCGAAGGGATCAAGGTCACCAGCGACTACCTGCGGGGCATGATCGCCGAGGAGCTTGCCGGCGACGCCTGAGGGTGTCGAGAAGTCATCTGAGCCCGGTTTCGTTGGGTTTCTGGTCTGTGCCCGTACGGTCGGCTCGTGCTCCCCGTTCCCGCTCTGGTTCATCTGGTTCTGTCACGGATCGGCTGGCTGTTCGCCTCTGGTGACGAGCGCGACGCTGAGATTCTCGCTCTCCGCCACCCTTCTTGGTCCTGCAACGTCAGATCAACCGGCCGAGGTTCACCGAGACCGACCGAACCATCCTCGCGGTGTTGTCCACGGTGTTCGACCGGCGCCGGCTCGGGGAGGTGTTCCTGATCGTGCGACCCGACACGGTGCTCGGCTGGCACCGCCGACTCGTCGCCCGGCACTGGACCCAACCACTCTCGCCACGGCCGCCCACCCGTCGCGGCAGAGATCCGACGGGTCGCGATCCGTCTTGCGAAGGAGAACCCGACGTGGGGATACCGGCCCGTGCACGGCGAACTGTGCCGGCTCGGCTACCGGGTCGCCGCATCGAGCATTTGGAAGATCCTCCGCGCCGGTGGGATCGACCCCACTCCGAACCGCACCGGACCTGCTTGGGCCGAGTTCATCGGTTCCCAGGGCCGAGCGATCATCGCGACCGACTTCGCCTGTGTCGACACCGTGATCTTTCGACGGTTCTACATGTTGTTCTTCATCGAGGTCGGGTCCCGCCGAGTTCGCTTCAGTGGGATCACCGCCAACCCCACGGGCCCATGGACGACCCAGGCGGCCCGGAACCTGCTGATGGATCTGCCTGAGGGGTTCCGGTTCGTGATCCACGACGGCGGCGGCCAGTACAACGCAACGTTCGACACCGTGTTCACCGCAGCAGGGATGACAGCGATCACGACACCCGTGGGGTTCCAGAAATCGATCACGTGACGCGACCAGGTCGTATTCGTGGATGAGTCCGGCGGGCACCGTTGCGTTATGGAATCGTGCCGGGCGGGCGGGGACCCCAGTGGTGAGCTCTTCGTTTCAGACTGCTCGTGGAAGTTTGTCGAATGCGGCGGCGACGGTCAGTCCGGGGTGTGCGTGTAGGCCGAGTTCGTAGTGGCCGCTTCGGACGTTCTGCATGAACGGGTGGCCGCGGATCACGATCGGGGCGGTGCGGTCGCGCTTGAGGCCGCGCATTGGTCGGAGTCGGGCCTTCAAGCGGCCGTGGTCGGCTTCGACCCGGTTGTTGGCGTACTGGCTCGTGTTGTGGAACGCACCGGGCACGAGATCTTCGATCGCTCGGGCGAGTGCATGGGCCTTGTCGGTGGTGACCTCGACCGGGTGGCCGTGGTCGCCGATCGCCGTCGCGAAGAACCGGGTCGCGGCCACCGTGTCGCGTTTGTTGGAGACCTACGCGTCGAGGACCTGCCCATGCTGGTCGACTGCCCGATACACATAGCGCCAGGTCCCGGAGACCTTCACCTAGGTCTCGTCCACGAACCAACAGTCACCGACCGCGTGGCGGCCGGGCCGGGCCGCTTCGATGAGCAACGGCGTGAACCGTTGCACCCACCGCAACAACGTGACGTGGTCGACCTCGATCCCACGCTCAGCGAGCAGCTCCTCGAGGTCCCGGTAGGACAGGCCGAACCGCAGGTACCAGCGCACCGCCAACACGATCACCTCCGGCGGGTACCCGAACCCCACCAACGCCGAGCTGACCCGGTGGACCGGCCGGTGAACGGCGACGCTTCATCCCAGCAGCCTCGCCCACCAGGGGGGCCGGCACGACCGCCTAGCGCCGGTTGCCCTCAACGCAACAGTGCCCCTGTTCTTCATCGAGGTCGAGACTCGACGGGTCCACTTGTGCGGCATCACCACCAATCCGACGGGCGAGTGGGTTACTCAGCAGGCCCGCAACCTGGCCACGACGCTGGACGAGGCCGGACGCGGCGTGGGTCACCTGATCCGCGATCGCGACGCCAAGTTCACCCGGTCCTTCGACGACGTCTGGGCTTCGATCGGTGCCCGGGTCGTGCGCACCCCGGTCCAAACTCCGAACGCGAACGCCTTCGCGGAGCGCTGGGTCGGAACCGCCCGCCGCGAGTGTCTCGATCACCTGCTGATCGTCGAACCGCGACATCTCCACCGTGTCCTGTCTGAGTTCGTCGAGCACTACAACTCGCATCGACCTCATCGGGCTCTCGAGCTGTCAGCACCGCACCCACCGCCCGCAGCTTCCGACAGCGAACCATTCGCGCGCAACCAGATCGTCCGCCGGGACGTTCTCGGCGGACTGATCCACGAATACGACCTGGCCGCATGACGCGATCGACTTCTGACACCCCACGGGGCATCGCCTGAGTCATCGGCCGGTGACGGGAATCGAACGACCTCACGTGTCGCCGAACGTCGCTGGCGTCGCACGCCGCGTATCGGGCTGTGCTCGCGGAGGCGGCGGGCGAGCGGTTCGGGTTGGCGTCTACGCCGTCGACCGTCGATGCTCGGATCTCGGGCGCAAGCCGGCGAGTCTGGCGTGATGATGATGTCGTCTAGTCCGCGAAGACGTCTCGGCTGTGCTGGACGAAGAAGGTGTGGTCGTGCCCCTTGTTGGAGTCTTCAGCGTTGTACTTCGCGGTCGTCGGGGAGCCATCGGGGAGGTGTTCCTCGGAATAGATCGCTCCGACAGGACATACGTCGGGCTGATAGCACGCGGTGCAAGAGGTGCACTCATCGAGGTTGACGTACAGCAAGCTGTCGCCGAAGATCGCGATTGCATCCGCGTTCGGGGCATGCGTCGTTTCGGTGATCCCGCTGCCAGCTTCCTCTTCGGAGAACAGCACGTTCTTCTGTGGATCGAACTCGTAGATGCACTGGACGGGACACACATCGACGCAAGCACGATCCTTCACGTCGATGCAGGCTTCAGTGATGATTGCGAGACCGGCCACCGTCAACTCCTCACGCTTAGGACGATGGGAGACGCCACCAGGGTCCGGGGCAGTAACTTGAATGCATCGTAGGGCCCGCGGGGGTGCCAGAAGTCGATCACATTCCGCAGCCAGGTCGTATTCGTAGATCAGTCCGCCGAGCACGTCGGACGATCAGCTGGAACCCGGGTGGTTCCCCGTGGGGTGCCAGAACCCGATCACATCACGCAGCCAGGTCGTATTCGTGGATCAGTCCGCCGAGCACATCATGGCGGACGATCTGGTCGAGCGCCGCTTACGCGCTCTCGGAACACTTGGGTCGTGGCTCCGGTGGCACCAGTCCGAGGGCTCGATGAGGTCGGTGTCCGTTGTAATGCTCGACGAACTCGGAGAGGACGCGGCGGAGATGACGCGGTCCGACGATCAGTAGGTGATCGAGGCACTCGCGGCGGGCGGTGCCTACCCAGCGCTCCGCGAAGGCGTTGGCGTTCGGAGCCCGGACCGGGGTGCGCACGACCTGGGCGCCGATTGAACGCCAGACGTCGTCGAAGAACCGGGTGAACTTGGTGTCGCGGTCACGGATCAAGTGACGCAGCACGCGTCCCCGTTCGTCGAACGACATGGCGAGGTTGCGGGCTTACTGGGTGACCCATCCGCCGGTCGGGTTGGTCGTGATGCCGCACAGGTGGACCCGTCGCGTCTCAAGTTCGATGAAGAACAACACGTAGTAGCGGGTGAGCCACACCGTGTCGACGGAGAAGAAGTCACAAGCGACGATGCCCGCGGCCTGTTGGCGCAGGAACGAACGCCAGGTCGTGACTCCCGGCGCGGAGCGGGGTCGATGCCGTTGGCCCGTAGCGCCCGTCGGATCGAGGGCGCCGACACTCGGTAGCCGAGGCCACCGAGCTCGCCCATTATGCGCTGGTAGCCCCAGCACGGGTTCTCGACGGCCAGCCAATGCAACAGTGCCGTCTCGTCGACAAACCAACGATCTCCGACCGCGTGTCGACATGGCCGGGCGGCGTCGATGATCAAGGGTGTGAACCGTTGCACCCACCGGTAGAGGGTGACGTGGTCGACGTCGATCCCGCGCTCGGCCAAGACCTCCTCGAGATCGCGGTAGGACAAGCCGTAGCGGAGGTACCAGCGCACCGCCAAGAGGATCACCTCCGGCGGGAACTGGAACCCCGCGAATGCCGGGCTCCGATGGCCGACAGAACGAGCAGAGCGGTGACGCTTCATCCGATCAGCCTCCCCCGCCGCGAACGGCCGCCCGCAGCAGCCCCCTGCTGCCGAGGGCGCCCGAGATGCAACAGTGCCACTTCTGGCACCCCACGGGGTTTCGATAATGCTGGTATGCTTCCCTCCTTGCCGGGTGCGGATCGATCGTGTCGCGCGCTTCTCCTCTCCAGGCATCTGAAACCAGGGGGTTTCTGAGATGGATCGCGTGCCGCCTTCCACCGTCCGTCGTCGAAGCGTGGCCCTGCTGGCACTGGTGGCGTTGTCGTTGGTGGCCACGGCGTGCGACGCGTTCTACCTGCCGCCCTCTCCCCTGCCGGCAGGCCGGCCGGGCGACGTGATCCGGTCCCGCAACAGCGTGTTCACGCTCGACCCGGTGGCCAAGACGCCCGTCCCCGGCGTCCGATCGACCCAGATCCTGTACCGCTCCGAGGACGCGCTCGGCAACCCCATCGCCGTGTCGGGGACCGTCCTGGTCCCGAGCGCTCCGTGGAGGGGAACTGCCAAGCGGCCGTTGA
>JAABUN010002774.1_pt1 | contig 29603 bp, 29 predicted proteins | sample 5559311 | NCBI WGS metagenome assembly JAABUN01 (sample SAMN10711877, study PRJNA513370) | rock metagenome | isolation source: Antarctica rocks | place: Antarctica: Victoria Land, Siegfried Peak sud | reverse complement strand
GATTATCTGATTGATATTGATGCGATTCCACCAGCACTAGAGGAAAAGTTAGATTTAGGCTTCTGAGTAAATTTGTTACACAACTTTACATCGTGATAAATTTTACGCGTATCTTGTCTTTACCCCATAAAGAGGAAGGATCGGACATGAATGTATGATTACCTAGATACTCTTACATTCAATCACACTTCTTAAGTGTGTTTTGACTCTAGCGAAAATCTAGCGACATCAGCTAGGGTACAATAAACTTTAATCGCGTTTTGAGGTGAACTATGAGTCGTGCCGTCAGAAAACTCAGTTTGGCTGAATTTTTAGAGATGCCCGCTAGTTGCGATCACACCGAATTAATCAATGGAGAAATGATCCCGAAAGTGTCACCAAAATATAAGCACGCCAGCATTCAAGGAAAATTGTTATGCTTTCTAGCTGATTGGTGCGATCGGGCGCAGTGCGGTCGCGTCCTTCCCGAATGGGCTATAGTTCTGCAACGCCAGGGAATAGACTGGGTTCCCGTTCCCGATTTAACTTATGTGTCTTACGAGCGCTTGCCCGCAAACTGGGAGGAGGACGCGCCTTGTCCCGTCCTACCAGAATTAGTAATTGAAATTATCTCCCCTAGTCAAAGTTTTGGCGAGATGACGAGTAAAGCTATGGATTATTTACAAGCTGGAGTAAGTCGCGTCTGGGTAATAGATAATCAAGCTCAGTCTGTGACTGTTTTTGGTGAGAAGGAAATTCCCCAAACTTTTGGGGTTGGCGACATAATTTCTGATGCGCTGCTGCCAGGACTAAAAGTCACCGTTGCCGAGCTATTTGCAAAAAGGGGAGATCGCGCTAATGCCGATAAGAGCTAGTGATAAATGCAGGCAGTGCAGCAAGCTTTCTGTGGAGCAGGCGATTTCTAGTCATGGCGAACAAGGCGATGGCTGCTGGGTAGGGGAGCTATGTCACAAACGCCGCACCTATTACAAGAAGCGCGATTTGTATAACCGCAATCGTCGTCTTAAGTATCAAGGGGAGAAAGAGTCTGCGGCGCAGTTAGATTCTACCAATATCCCTACTATCCCGGCGATTATTGTCTATTTTTACCGTCAGCGTAAGGACGAGCCGCTTCATGCTGTGTCGGTTGAATTATGGATAGGACAGCAGCGAAAGGCAGTACGCGAACCAGTCCACACTTTTGGCTGGACGGGGGCGCACGTCAGGGAATACATTACTGGTGCGATCGCTCAATTTAATCGGCAATATGAGGTAAATATTAATGGGGTCGCGGCTACAGTAGAACTAAATCCTGGGTTGTGTCCGCTCTTTCCTTGTCCCTTGAAGATGGATGCGGACGAAAGCTGATGCCTACCTATACACAGCTTGAACTAGATTTATGGGGCGATCTGAAGTCTGCGCTCAATAAACCAAATGGGGCAGATTTTTCCCAGCTTTGGCAAGACTTGGAGAGTGCGCTCGCTCCTCTGGAGAATAACCAACAACTGCACGTCGCGGCGGAAGCTATTTCCCAGATTGTTGAAGTCTATGTCAAACGAGCTAATGGTATTTTAGATAGTTTGGAAGTTACAGATAATAGCCTGGGTCCCGTCCTAGATGATGACTTTTTATCTGGCTTAATGAGGCAATCGATGTCCCTTGATCTGTCGGACTTGATGGAAGAACTTGCTGTTGATACTGAAGTTAATTCCGATATTGGATCAAGGGTATCGGTTATAGATCGCAAGGAAGCTAGGGCTTTGGCAAGAAAAGCTAGGGCGCAGATGAGGAAAGCTTTGAAGGCTTTAGCAGAGCAAGAGAATATTCCTAAGTGGCAGAATGCGATCGCTCTCTGGATGAGCCAGCATCAGGGGACAAAAGTTTCTCTAAAGCAGTTGCAACAAACGCTAGGTATGCCTTTGGTTGAAGTATGGCTTGGTCTGCTGCATTCCCCTACGCCTTATCAGTGGGAGGGTACGGAGGAATTTTATCGGGATGCGCGGGATTTTTGGATCGGCAATTAATCGTTTTTACCTTACAATTAAGTAAGAAACTATAGTAAGGCATTAGGATAATGAAAAGCGCTACTATTACAAGTAAAGGTCAAGTAACTATCCCTAAAGAGGTTCGAGATTACTTGAAGTTAGAAATTGGCAGCAAAATTAGCTTTGCGATCGATGAAAATGGCACGGTCAAAATAATTCCGCTCAATGTACCAGTTACAGCATTATCTGGAATGCTACGCCGTCCGGGTCTGGCTGCCGCAACGATTGAAGATATGGAATCGGCGATTGCTCAGGGTGCAAGTGATCGGGCTTGATACTAATGTGATAGTTCGCTATCTCACTCAAGATGACTTGGAGCAATGGCGATTAGCCGCCGAGCTAATTGAGACAGAAGGGCAACTATGCTTTCTTGCCAACGTCGTTCTATGCGAACTCGTTTGGGTGCTTCAAGGCAAGCCTTACCAATTTACTCGCCAAGAGATTTCAGAAGCTTTAGAAATAATGTTTGCAAGTCCCACATTTGAATTTGAGAATCGCTCCGCCGTCTACCAAGCTTTGCAGCGCATGAAAGTGGGAAAAGCGGACTTCTCAGACTACTTAATTGGCGCGACTTCTTACCAAGCTGGATGCTCTACTACTTATTCGTTTGATCGCAAGTTAATTGGCGAAAAAGGCTTTACTTGCCCAAGCTCTTCAAATGCCTAAGCCTCCCCCACACAAACTCCCCAACGCATCCCGCCGTGAGCGCGAATTTCTTTACCTTTATGAAATTGACGCTCTAATTACCGCTTGCCGCAAAACTCGCGATCCCATTCGCAACCAAGCTATAATCATGCTGTTGTTCTGCCAAGCGCTGCAACCATCGGAAATCTGCTGGCTGCGCTGGTGCGACCTAAATTTCACTGCTATTACTCTCCTGGTTGTTCGCAATCGCTCCAAATCCCTCCGCATCCAGCCGCAAGTTGTGGTCAACCAGCAGCCCTTGTGTTCTGCGGAAATTGAAATTTTGCAGCAATTAGCACAACAAAGCAAAACTGATTGGATCTTAGAAAGCCAAAGGCAGCAACGTCTAAGCGATCGCTCTCTACACCACATCATTCAACACGCTGGTGAACAAGCTGGTTTGCCAATTCCTACTCACCCCTATATGCTCCGCCGCTCTGGGCTATATTATCGCGCTGCTCTACTACTACAAACTGCAAATTTATCTTTGCATGAATGCTGCCTGCTGTGGAATTATTACGCCGCATCATCTGCAAGACAAGCCTCTGCCCAAAAAGAGTACCAGGCAATTAACCGCAAACGTGAGGAGACTTTTTTGCTTGCTTTTGACCAAATCAAAGCTTTTTCTGGTATCAGCAGCGATGAAAATGCGATTGATTATCTTTTAGGCTCGTACTTGTTGAAATCCCGCTTGCCAGAAATTTCCGATCACTACTGGCTTGCGCCTTCTCACTGGCGTTTACGAACTTTGCCGAAAACATCTAAGTTTGTTAGAAGCACCTATTCTTAGAAGCTTCGCATTAGCACTATAACTACTTTAACTTCAATCCCTGTATGGCTTGACGCTTAGTTTCCTCTCCTCGGCGGTCGTACTTAGCGGTAGTAGCTGGAGACGAATGACCAGCCAACTGTTGCACGGTGAATGTATCTGTATTAGCGTCGAACAAGTTTGAGCAAAAGGTGCGCCGGAAATCATGGGGAGAAAATTGCTTCACTCCTGCTTTTAACGCTCGTTCTTTCACAAGCTTATAAATACCATCCCCATCCTCAGCGAAATGCCGCAGTTCGGCTCTACCTCCTTTGTTTACTGGACAAATTAATGCCCCTGGTTCGTTGCCCCTAATTTTTAGCCAATCCTCTACAATTTCCAGAGCTTCGATTGTCAGATAAACAATCCGCCGCTTTTCCCCTTTCCCACGCTGCACAATTAGAGAGCCACTCGTGCGGTCAAGGTCAGCTAACGTCAGACGCGCTAACTCTTGTCTTCTAATTCCGCCCGTTCGCAAAATCGCAATTACCGCCGCATCGCGTAAATCTATGGGCTTAGGCTTAACAAAGCAACTGGCAATTAAGGCACTAATTTCTTCACCCGTTAAAGCTCGACCGCGTAAGCCAAGGGATGTTTTCAAAGACGGCAAGGCGATCGCTTTATTGTAGTGGGTCATCTCGATTAAATCCAATTGGTAAGCTTCTAATAAGACTCGCCGCAGTGCTACGAGCATTCTATTTACTGTAGTAGCTGCTAATTTTTGCTTCAGAGCAGTACGAACCGCCGCCGTATGACGATAGCGCAGTTTCGACCAGTCTAAAGTCATAGCATCACATTCTCCCGCCGTCAATAATGAGGCAATTTGATTTAAAGAAGAACGCATTGCCCGCTCCGATCCCACAGTCAAAGAGCCAAGATAAACGGCGGCAGGATGATTGCTCAAAGGGACAGGCTCAGTTAGCTTGAGCGTAACGATTTCATGTGCGGACAGGAGGCGCATTACTCTTGAAAAGTTTGATTCTCAAGAGCTATTTTCTCATAAAGTAAAGCAAGTAATCCTCAATCTTTTTACTGATGTGCTGACAGATATCTAAAACTGCCTAAAGCCTCCGCAACACTGAAGGATTTTACTTTACTTACCAATTAAAACAGCTTGGTTACTCCCTTTAGTTACAGAACCGTCCGCGCTCATCAATAGGGGCTGCCCCAAAACCACCGCCAGTTTGCCTTGAGCCACAGTCTTGCCATCGACATACAACATTCTTCTATTTAAAGTAACGCTATGGAATCCGATAAATACTTGACCATTTACTTGGACGCTGAAGCGCGATTTTTTGTCGTATAGTGGGGTTTCGGTATTAATCGCCAAAGCTTTCGGCAAATTGATTCCCTGTTTAGCTAGTTTTACCTTTTTCTGTTTTGAATCTTTGATTGCAGGCGAGGTTTGCTGGGACGACTCAATGTTCTTTTGTGCTTCGCGTACTTCTTCTTTTCTAACTCCCAGAAGCTGATTTTGGGCAGTAAACGTATTATCAAGGTTTGTTTTAGCTGCCTTTGTTGCCACTTCATCAGGTAATGAATTGGCAACAACTGATTGATTGACGCTCTGCGAGAGGAACAAATTAAATAATTCCTCTTCTTCAGCACTTGGAACATATATTTTTCCTTTAGCAATAGCCAGCACCTTACTGTTTCGCCGGACTTGCAGTTCCCAAATTTCTCCCCTTTCTGCGGTGGGCAATATACCTTTGAGCTTTAAAAATGTTGATTGGTTGTATTGTCTTCCATTTCGCTTTTGTTGCGAATTGCGCCGAACTCGTACAATTATTGATTTTTCAAAGATTTCCTTAATTTCTCCAACTACTCGAAACTTGTCAAGGGAAGCTGGCGAGTTCTTAGAGCTTCGCTTTTTATTTTCAAGCGCGTCGCCGCCTATTTGCCTTACCTGCATTAAGTCGAAACGTAATGGCTCGGTGCAAGGATATACTTTCCAACGGTGTACAAGTTGCAACCAGTCATTGGGCGTGTCTTCGCGCTTTTGTAGCTTCTTAATTTGATGAGCCAAATACCAATCAAGCTTTGCATCAATCCTTTGCCCGTCTTCTGTAACTAATACTCCTTGAAACTTTTTCTTTCCGGGCTGGAAGATGCCTGCTACCCAACCCACAGCCGTATAAATAACTGGGAGTTGGGTAGATTTCTTAGCTCGTTGATGAAGTTCAGTCATCGATTCCATAGCGTTGTTCCATAAAGGTCAATAAGTCAGATTCAAGATCCGTTAGATATATTTGCCGCCCTACCCCCTCCAGAAAATGATAAACACAACGGTCTAGCATGCCGCAGTCTCGCAGCCGCTTTATCCGCTTGAGTGTTTGGGGCAATTGACGGCGGACATCTGGTAAGTCAATAGGATTAAGGTTGTCTGGTTTCACAGCAAAAGTAGTATCATAAACGTCAACGGCTATTGTAAAGTCTCTTAGCTCTCTTGCGATCGCCCAGCAGCCATTATATTTACGTTCAGCACCTTCTAATCGAGTCAGGGTAAATACATCGCCTACAGAACAGAAATCACTGGCTTTAAACAGAGGTCTTTCCTTGAGGCGTTCGACGATCCCCTTAACAATGCGACCGCTAGGCACTTTGCCATCGGCTTCTTCAACTGCTTGCTGCCAAACTACAGTTTGTTGCTCCGCTTTAAGAGTGGTTAACTCTCTAACTTGTCGTTCTGACGATGGCAGTGTTTGTATACCATTGGTATACAAATTCTCCCAAATCGTAGCCGCAGCAATTTTTAAATGTGCTGCCATACGAGTGAAACCAAATCTGTCACGGCAGTATTCCTCAAAGGTTTTATGAGTTGAGCGATACAGCCTTCCGTCCCTTAGTTGGCGCAATGCTATTCCTGCCTCATAAAACGCCTTTTCAACCTTTGACTCCAACCGATGACGCTCTTGCTCTTCATCCTCGGTTAATTCATTAATTTCGACCGTTACAGTTAGATTTTCGATAGTAACAACAGATTTAGCTTCTTCAACCACTTCCATCTCCGGGGTAATTGATATAGTATTTGTGCTATTTGTTGGCTCCTCATCTTCATTAGTTGCGATTTCTTTAAAGGCTTCAACTTTTTTCCACTCTCCGCGCTCAAAGACATTTTCATCGGTTGTCTCTACCGTCCCTCGTGCCAATAGTCGCATTACGGTAAATGTCTCACCACTTGATTCGTGACTACCATTAATAATTACGCGATCGCCTACAGAAATAATTTGCGTGATCGCACACTCATCTGGCTGGAGTAGATTAGCGGATTCGGGGATTTGGACTTTGCCATTCCAACTAACCCATACTTCCCCCAATCCGCCAGGAGTAATTTTTAGTTCGCAAACGTGACCCAGTAATTTTGAATCAGCGCGATTTACGGGCATTCCAATTGTAAATCGCGCTAAAGACTCGTAATTCTGGCGTTTGCGGACTAATCCAGCTAGTTCTTTATCAAGTTGCCTATGTTCTTTAACTTTGCTTCTCTGCCCGCGCAAATTATCTAAGCTTGTATACAGCGCTTGTTCTTGGTTTTTCAATGCCGATATTTCTTCAGTGATGCTAATCATGATTTTGGTAAAGGTGTAAAGGGGAATTAGCCAAAGAAAAGGAAAAAGATCGGAAATTTCTTAAGCAGCGCCATCCTAAGAACTTGGGCTAGCAACCAATGCCTCAATTTCTCCCCAGTCAAGATGTCGTACTTCACTCCATAGTTTTTGAATGCCGCTCACAAAATGCACCATGATGTCGCCATCATGAGACTGGGAATATTGCATTAATCGGCGCTTAGTTGCCTCATTTGCCCAATCTCCCCATCCTCCCCCTGGCGCAGTTGGACTCGGTTTAAGTCCCTTTTTAACTGCTGAGATAAATAAACCTAAACCCGGCTTCTTTTTCCAAGTAGCCATCGCTTGTTTGAAATAAAGCATTGCTGGCTCTACGTTATCAGGATGCTGCAATAGAGCAGTAGTCAAGTTGGGATTAAGACACAAACTCTCTACGGGTTCTGAAACCAATCGTGTCAGCCCCTCCAAAATCTTTGCATTGTGTGGTGGTTTATCTAGTAATCCTACGTCGTTCGAGTCAGGTATAGGGCTTTTAGTTCGTTTCTTTGGTTGAGACTTAGTTTCGCTTTGATTCGCAACGATCGATCGCTCTTTAACCTGAGATAAAGCTGATTTAGTTTCTGCTACCAAATTAGCAAAAACTGGTTTCAACGCTTCTGTAAGGGATTGAGCTAGTTGTTGTGACAACTGCAATAAACTACTTGAACCCGTAGCATCAAAGTTTTCTTTTCTTGTTTTCTTCCTTTCACCCATCCCCTCCCCTTGGGGGGTAAGGGGGGATTGGGGGAGTACCTTAAGGGAAATACCTTCAGAGGGAATACCTTCGTCTATCACTTCTGATAGGGGTAGGGGTGTCAGATGTGATAGGGGGGTGCTATCAGATGTGATAGGGGTATCGTTTTTAGTACCCCTATCAGATTTAGTAGGGGTGGCTCTAGTGAGATTAATAAATTGGCGTAATTCTTGCAAGCGTTCGGAAGCAACCCACTTATGCTGGGGGGTTAAGCGATGAAGATGGCTGTAACCTGGACGCTCGATACTTTCGATTAAGCGTGAGAGTTTTAGTAGCTGTAAAGCTCTCCTAGCTCGACTTAAGCTCATGCAGCAAGCAGAAGCCATATTAGCAATGCTCTCCCATGCCTCGCCATTACCAGCGCGGCGAGTTATCCGGGCGTAGAGGCGAAACTCGTAAGGGTCAAGCCCGTAGTCGTCTATTTCCCGCTTGACAAATAGGCTTAATTCTCTTTCCTCTTTGACGGCACAAGTCATAAGGCTGCCTCCTTAACAATTTTAGAGGGAGCTATAGTGGCTATAATTCTTGCGCTGCCTACTTTTACCGCTAAGAAGCAGAAAAAGTTTGAAATTATTTTAGAAAATAACTTGCCAAAAGGCACGTTAAAGTTGCACAATACTACTAAGAGCATTGACGTTCTGACCTCCAGGGTAATGGTTGTTTGGTCGGGACCTTCGGTGGCGGAAGATATAGTCTGTTGTGGCGACAGACTTCCCCACAGCCGAGGCTTATTCAATTGAAGATATTATACGGCATTTAGTAGCCAAAGCTGAAGCCGTTGAATGAATTTTATAGACTTGTGTTGCCTGTGTATAGTTGTACATTTGTCAAGTACCAAAGGGTTGATTTTTAAGAGGTGATTCTTTTAAATTTACTTCAGCAATCACTCAGCTTTGATTGCTGAAGTAAATCTTGCTTTAGAAACTGGACCCGCTTTTTCGCAATTTACTCGCTTTTACTTAATATAATCAATTTACAACTACAATTGCGTTTCATTGTGGTTGTAAATTGATTGCATGGATGGGCGAGTTGAGCTTTAAGTTAGTAGTACACCTGTCCTATAAAACTTACTTAATGCATGGTGTGTTAAACGTTAAATCTCAAACCACAAAAATTTATTGTTGTGGTTTAAAAGCTAGTGTAGGTTTAATTTAGCCTTTTAATACCGTAAATTTACCGTGCAGCTAATAGACTCATCGAATCAACTGCCCAGCCTGCCAGCAAAAGCTCTATTTTCCTAGCTTCAGCGATTCTTACGAGCATTCACTAGAGAGCATTTGTCGAAAATGCAAGTACAAATATACTTTAGAACAAGCTGAAGTTATAGTATTTAGTTCTGAGCTACAGGTCTTACATCGTCGAACTTGGAGTAAAGTGATCGCAGTCATACACCAACGTGCTTACCAAGTGCGGCTGGTGAATGCAAATCAAACAAGGAAATCTGTTGAGTTTTCCACTTTGGGGCAACAGGAAAATCTAACTGCACTGCCTGGGGACAAAATGCTGCTGCTTTACACAATAGGTAAGAAACAGCAGCATCTAATCTGGATAGAAAACCAAACAACTACTCAAAGTTATCTTCTACAAAAACCAGGAGCAAAAACTCGTTCAATACCTACTGCCGCAGGGTTTATGGCATTTGCAGGTGGTATTGTACTTGCAACTGTTCTGAACCTGCCACTAAATAAATTGTTTTTAGCCACAGTAACTCCTACAGCAATTGGCATTGGAGTTATTGTAGCTAAACGTAAAAGCATTAAAGTAAAAAATCGCAGCGAACTGTTGAGACTAGGATCGGAGCAGCAATTACTTGAGCAGAAATATGACTTAGAACAAAAATTGGTTAGGCTAAATCAAGAGATTGAAGATAATTCAAGATTAATAAATCGCTTAAAAAGCTTACAAGATCAGATGCTGGGCGTTGACAGAAACTTATACGGTAGTAAAATTACGACCGTCTCTAATGGGGCAGCCGTTCTAGAAAAACATCTTTCTTTAACAAGCAGCTTAATTTCAGGTTACGAACATATTTATAATATGTTGTCTATAGAATATGAGACTTCTAGGTTAGTAGAACAACTCCCAAGTGACATTACTACTAATATATTAGGTTAGTTAGAAGAATTAAAAGCGATTGAAGCCCAAAAAGAAACAATGTCCTTGCTTATTGCTCCGCAGCAATTATTAGACTTGAACTCCAATATTTCTTAACATTAGTTATGCCATTTCGCTTGACAGGTAGTTTAGATACTGTAAGATTTGTTTTGTAGCCATTAAGTAGCGGCTGCAACTGCTGTTTTCAAAAACCATAATCTCTTAATAAGTAAGCACTAATTTTTTTAGTGCTGTACTCGTTACAGCAGGTTTAAAGTTCGTACACTGAGTATAAATTTGGGTTCTGAAACCCTTGTCTAGGAGACTTTTGCCTCCAGTATTTTTATGTTGCTCTATTAACAATTAGCAACTACTTATTTGCCTTTGAAGGCAATTGTTTTTGATGCAATATCAATCAAGTTACTTAAAGTAACATCATTTCATGATGAAAAATGTAGATTATCCACAGGACAATTCTGCAATTCTTAGCCTTAAACAGCATAATGCTATAGAGCTTCTGCTAATAGGAAAAACAGACTTGGAAGTTGCTCAACTAATTGGTGTCGATAGCGAGACTATTGTGCGCTGGCGCAATCAAGAACCTGACTTTATTAATGCAATGAATGCACTTCGGGCTGCGGTTTGGGAAGATTCAGTAGCTAGACTTGGTAATCTACTGGCAAAGGCTCTTGATGTGGTGGAAGCCGCTATAACGAGGGGCGACGAGATGGTAGCTATTGCTTTTTTACAGGGCTTAGTGCCTAGCACCAATTCAAAATAACCAGGCTGAGATAGTAATTAAAAGGAGATAAAAATGATTACAGCACTTTCTAAAAGTAAGAAAATGAGTTGGATGCCAAAGTGGAAAGACTTGCGGTATGGAATGCTGTTTACCTTAAGCTTTTTCTGGATGATGAACGGGGGGAAAGTTTTTGCGGCTAATACAGCTCCAGGCACTGGGACGGGTACTTGCACAGGTTGGCTATGTGCAGCAAAAAATGCTATGACAACGGCGTTTCCAGATGGAACTGGCGTAATTGATACTGGATTTGTAATGATGCAGGGAATAGTTGTCGCTGTTATAGTTGGAATCTGCGTAGCACTTTTTAACAAAGTCGCCAATAGAGAAGATTATGGCGCACCATTAGCAACTCTTTTCGCTGTAGTCTTAGTTTTATTAATAACCAATTATTTGACAGGTTACATAGTTGGTGCAACATCAGGAGGTGCGTCAACAGGAGGTTAACCAACGCAGGCAATGTAACTGCTGTTGGTAAGTAATTATGCAGGAAACTCCGACGCGGATTCGTTTCAAAAAGACCCTGGGCAAACGACCAGATATATTGCTTATTCCTGGTCGATTTGCTGTTGCCTGGTTAGGTATTGTTACCCTTTGCGGTGTCTTCTATGTATTGTTCAACCCTTATCTAGCAATTAATCCACTGTTGATGGCGATTGTATGTTTGACAATGATCGTAACTCACTGGATTTTGATTGGGGACACTCCCTGGAAGTATGGAGGCAAATTTCATAAATCTAGAACAATGGTCAAGGGATACCCCAAGTTCGATCCCAAAAACGGTAGTCAGATGAAACAAAAAGCTGGGGTGCGGCGAACGGGTAAGCAAACAAAGCGCGTTATCGATGCCATAGAAGATGAATTTGAGCTAGTTTGCCCAATTAAGTTTCAACTTAAAGGTCAACACGTTGGCGCTTACTTGTTGCAAAAAAAAGGGATGCTGAGGGTAGTTTGGGCATTTAAGTGGAGAGGAATCAATAGCACTCTCTCAAAAGATGAAGCTCAGAAAATTGCCCAACTAATTGAAACTGGACTAAAACAAATCCCTCATGGCGAGGAACTAACAATCAATGCTGGGACTTTTTCTAACGAGCGAGATCGCATAGCAGAACTTGAAGAACTAATTAGTTCAAGTGAGGCTCAAGAAAATAAATTTCTGCTCAAATGGGCAATTTCCCGGTTGCAACGCTTAACTCAACTTGGAAAACATAACCCCAAGTTTTTAAAAGTTTACTTAACTTACACCCTAGATGGAGGAACAACAAAAAGCCAAGACTGGGTAGAGAAGATGTTAGGACAAGCAGAGCAGTTTTGGAAAGCATACATCAGCAAAGGAGATCAGCAATATCGACAACAGTTAGAAGATTCGCTAATTAACGCCTTTAACTACGGGTATATGCAGGCGGTGCAGCTACTACAGAACAATCTTAAGTGGCAAGTGGTGCCGATGGATGAAAACGATCTCTGGGAGGGAGACTGCTGGAAGAAGTTTAATCAAGGCATTGCACCAGCCATTTCCCAATTATTAATACTTGACCAGACTGGGTTGCACTGGAAACTCAATTCTTCTCGTCATATCACAACGGAGATGTTTGCAGGGGGTTGTCCCGTCCTTGACAAGCAGTGGGTATATATTCCTGGGATAGATTCCTACGTGGGAGTCGCAGTCTGGGATCAAAAGCCGCTTAAAAAATATGAGGGTGTAGGGGCTTATTTAGCCCAACTATTAGACGGTTCAGCCGTGATAACAGATCCTAGCGTTACCAATACTGAGATTGTCGTGCAATTTACCCAGGCTAATCAAGCGATTGTCCAAAAAGACACTTCCGACCTAGTAAAGCAATCAAATATGCACACAGTCATGGCAAGTAATCGCAATCGGTTAGACCCTGGAGCGATGTTCAACACGCGCAAATCTTTGGAGGATCACGAACAATTACTCGAAGGCAAACACGCGATTCGGATCGCATGGGCGGCTTTAGTCTACCGTCCTACCCCGGAAGCGCTAAATCGCGCAATGCAAAACTTTACCTCACTATTTGAAGGTGCGGTAGTGACACGCGAGACAGGATATGCCGATGAGATTTGGCTTGAAACCTTACCTTTTACTTGGAGGACGCTCTTAACTCATCCTTACAAAAGGCAACTCTTAGACACAACAGAGGTTGCTCCAAGCTTAATCCCCTTGGTTTTTGACCAAACCCTTGAAACTAAAGGGGTTGAATTTATCTCCGTGCGTGGTAGTACACCCTTGTATTTCGACCCCTTTAGTCGCCCCCAACACACAATTGTCTTGGGAAAAACAGGAGCCGGAAAAACCGAGATGTTCGCGGATGTAATATTCAATTTCCACATCCGCAATTTTCACACCTTTATTATCGATTCTACGCGGGGGGATGGTAGCGGTTCGTTTGATCCACTTACAGAGTTTTTAGGAGGAGCGTACTTCAACACTTCCAAGGAGTCAAATAATCTGTTGCAAACCCCTGATTTTAGGCTATTCACCGACCAAGAGGAATACGATGCTAAGTACAATTTGTACCGCGATACGGTAATGTCGGGGCTAATAGTCCTGACCTTAGATAAAGAAGATGAGGGCAAAACTAGACGGCTATACAAGCAGATTTTTAACCTTGCCCTCCACGAATACTTTAAAGACCCAACCATCACTGGGCGTTACAATGCGGCGCACGATACTGGTTTTGGTTCCCCAGACTGGCAGCGAATGCCAACATTGCACGACTTAATTAAGTTTGTAAACGTGGATTATATGCCCACCGTTACACCGGAAATTAGGGATGCAATAAGTTCTATTCGGCTACAACTAGAGTCTTGTTTGGTTGGCAAGATTGGGAGAGCGATCGCTTCCCCATCAACTTTCCGCACGGATTCTCGCCTAGTTGTTTACGCACTGGGAAATATCGACGACGATCAAGACGCTGCTCCTCTAGCAGTATCGGCTTATTCCAGCGCTATTACTCGCGCTCTAACTGTCAAAAAAGTATTCTTGCCCATAGACGAAGGCTCATACCTATTTAACTACGAATCTTTTGCCGAGATTGCTGGCTCTGTCTGCGCCAAGGGTCGTAAAGCAGGAATCTGGTTTGCGCTGCTCGGACAAGACTTAAAGAGCATCAAACGCTCTAAAGTGTCTTCGCAGATACTCGACAACATTACGACTTACTTAATTGGACAAATTACAGATGGTGCTATTCCAGCTTTAGTTGAGGAGGGTATTCCAGAGGAGGTACTCAAAAATAATACCAGTAGATCATTTCAACTTCCTGATAGCGAATTTGCCCGCCAATGGCTAATTCGTACCGGACAAGATTATCTATTTGGCAAACACTACCCCAGCTTTGCCCACCACGCTTTATTAATGAACAACCCCGATGAAGTAGTGCATAGACAAAGAGCTTTCAATGACGCTGGAGGTAATAAGTTCAAGGCGATTAATGCCCTAGCTAATGGATTTAGAGCAAGCAGTATAGACGGACGTTCCGAGCGAGTCAAACGATGACAATCAATAAAGTTCTGCAATTAATTCGTACTCAACCCGTCCTGTTTGCGGTTATAGCAACAGTAATTCCAGCAATAGTTGTGGCGATTTCTCTCAATCAACCACCGAAAAAAAAACGAGTTTATCAGTGGCAACGCGATAGCGAACAACTAAAAAAACAAATAGACCAGTTTTCCGATCTAGCCCAACCATCTAAAAAACCTTAAGGAGCTTGTAATGAGTTCAATCCAACCCAAACCCAAGTTTAAGAAGCGCTACTTAATTGCTGGAGGATTAATTGCCGCCTCTAGTTTGGCATTTTTTAGTCCAATTTCTGCAAAGGCAGCCCAAATCAGTGTATCGTCAATATCCTCGCTTTTTGGTGCAGCAGGTGTTGATGTAGCTCCATACATGGAATATCTCACGGCGGCAGAAGATTTTTACAAAGCTGTTTCCACAAAGAACTTATCAAAAGTTTTGTCGGGGATTGAAATCGCAAGTGGAAAATTAGGTATTCCGATTCCAGAGGAAGTGCTTAAAGCTATTGATACAGCATCAAGTGTCAAAGAGGGACAAGATGCTTTTGGTATAGGAGGATCTGCTGCCCTAAATCAAGTATTGCAGGGACAAGTAGATGCCAGTTCCACTAGCACAATTGCTGAAAGCACACTTAGCTCCCAAGGTCAGTCGAACATTGCAGAAACAAAAAAAAGTACGGCAGAAGCTGCGGCAGGTTCTCTGCAATCAAAGCAAAAAGCAAGTTCTTCAAATGTTTCCCAAGACATACTCAGAGAAATAGCTAACCAGATGAGCAACTCAGTTGCAATTGAAAAAGCTAATTACGATACTAACGTTGATAGTCAAGTCGCTAATGCGGCGACTTCTGTTGCAATTGGTAATATTTCGCAGACTCTAGCTGAAGATAATTGGGGTAAAAAAGTAGAGCGGCAAGCTGGACAGGTAGGTGTAGGAGATTCAACGGCATTCTTTGCTGCCTTAGCTTCTCCTAACTAACCATGAAAGCAATCCTTGCCCAAATCCAAAGAGTCGATCCTGGGACGTTCATCGACAATAACAAGGCAATTAGCGATGCTATTCGTGAAAGTCTAAAACAGACATGGGTTGATGCGTTTAAAAGTCCCTTGTACAACAACATTGCCTTTGTAGGGGCAACTTTTGCAGTGTTGTTTATCGGCTTATGGACTGCACAATTTTTGAGGCAGCATTTGGGAGGAGGAGAGGAAGGTTTAGCACGAGGGCTTTCAGAGCTACTATTTCCGTTTTTCTTAGTGTTGCTACTAGCTAATCCTGCACAATATGGACCAAGTTCTGGTCCCTTGCTTGGCAGCTTAACACTAGGCGCTCACGATTTTATGAATGAAGTATCGGACTTCATTCTCACGCAACTTGTAGGCGAGACAAGTTCTCACCCAGTTACGGAAGTTGGAGTAAAAACTTTGGCACAATCTACTGTAGCAAATGCGGTTTTAGAATGTGCAAAACTTCCAATCCAAGAAGAACGAACCGAGTGTTTGCTGCAAGCAGATGAACAAATTAAGCAAATACTAGAGCCTTACTCCAATACAAACTGGGCATCAAACTTGTACAGTCAATTACAAGAACAGATCCAGGACGCACTGGATAACCCTAGTGATTACAATAACTACAATTGGTTCGGTCGGGTCTTCCAAAGATTAGGAACGACACTTAACCCAGTCATTTCTCAGGCAATTCTGGGAATAACAATGGCAATAGGTGCAGCTTTTATCGTTGTACTAGAAATTTCTCAACTTATTACAGGTTTGGTGGGTCCCTTATTTTTAGGACTTTCCTTACTGCCCGTCCCTGGAACTCCTTGGACTGCATGGTTAATCAGTTTTTTTGGTATCAGTATGGTTAATATCTGCTACAAAATTTTGGTTGGGTACACGGCAATTACAATGCTTAATGCAGGTACTACTGACCCACTAATTTATCCATTAATTATTTCAATTTTGGGCGTTGTATTCGCTGTTCTATTAGCGGCGGGAGGCGGAATATCTCTATTTTCGGCGATCGCTCGGACTGGCGCTCAACTAGCAAGCAAGTTGTAATATATGGCTCCTACATTTTTCCGTAAGTTAGAACGGCAAACTCCTAACGTCTTGCCAATAATAGTAATTCTCAACTTGGCACTAACAGGATTAGTGTTATTAATCTCATTTTTCCAAGGAGCAACTTTATTTTCTTTAGCTAGACAACCAGAACCCGCTCTCGTGCAAATGGTTAACGGCAAATCAATTATTGCTCAGTCCGTAGAATGGGACGTGCGTACAGAGGCAAGCATCCACTCTTTTATTGAAGAAATCTTGCCTTTGCTACGTTGGGAGTCCAACAAACTGCCCAAGGAGTTTGCTGAAGCTGGGGAGAACAAATTAGTAAAAGTACCGCTTCTAGGTAATATCAATGTCTCGCGCATTAATTACGCTGCAAGCTTTGCTCTCTCCGATGGATTTATGAAGGCTTACTTGCAAAGCTTACCAGAACTTTATAAGCAACACGCTAAGAAAAATATTAAAGAAGTGGTACTGCAAATATCTTCTCTTTCTACCCCCCAAGAAGTCAAAAATAAGCCTCGCCAATGGACGGTAGATGCTCTTTGTACGTTGAAATATTTTGGCGATGGCAGCGAACTAATGGATATGGCTCCATACAACAACCGAATTTATTTAACAGCAGTACGCCAACCCAAGTTTGTAATGGAACCTACCCCAGCTACACGTTTAGTAAATGGTATTCGCGCTGCGGGTCTAGAAATCACTTTAATTGAGCCACTGAAGGAGTAAAAATGTATGCAAACTGAGTCTAAAGCTAAACCAGAGTGGTCAGATGATATCCCTTCTGTTCAAGAAGGATCTCCAGATAAACCAGATTGGGAAGATGATATTCCTCTAGAAAAACAACAAGCAGCCAAAGTAGAAGTAGATGCTATCGGCACTACTGCGCCAGACGATCCTTACGAAGTTCGCACTCAACACAGCTTTGCAACTCATCCAATATCTAAAGGTATAGTTGTTTTAGGCTTGACTTTCATGGCACTATCAATACTAGGGCTTTTCTTTAAAGCCTTTACAGGAGGATTTTCAACTTCTAATAACACTGTTGCTAGTAAGCCTGAAGAATCATCCCAGCCCGTTAACCAATCAATTAGTGAAGCTGATACGCTCCGAGCCAAGTTGTTGTTTACCGAGCAAAACAAAGAGTTAAGTGACTTCAAACAAAAAAAGCAGGCAAAATTAGCATCCCAACCTAAACCTCAGCCTGTGGCAGTGCCGCCTACTCCAATAGCAGTTGCACCGCGTCCAACACCTGTATATTCTCCGCCGCGCCCAAAGCAAAGCTATTCTCGTCCCGTTGCCTATTCGCCGCCACCGCCGCGAGTATATCCTACGGCTCGTAATTTCGCTCCCCCTCAAAGAGTTCAACAACCAATTATCCCGCCACCTCCACCACGTATATCGCAAGCCCAACCGCAAGTCGATCCTTCGCAACAATGGTTAGAAGCTGCCAATATGGGTAGTTATGGTAGTATGCCCGTGACTCAAAAAAGTAATGTTGCAAGCTCAAGAGGTGCTAATTATCGCAACATTAGCAGCGAGAGACTGGAGGAGATAAGGACTGATAAAACATCTCTTGACGACAATTCTAGAGCGCAATACCAAAGTGCCAACTATCCTCGGAATTCTAGTAGTGTAGTTGTTGGTACGAAAGTCGCGGCAAAGCTAGAAACTCCGATCGCCTGGAGTGGCAGTTTACAGAATCCAAACCAGAACTTCCTCATCCAACTTAATGAACCGTTAAAAACAGCCCAGAACACCATAGCAATTCCTAAAGGAGCTTATCTAGTAGCAAAAATAAGTGCTGCTGACCAAGTAGGGTTGTTAAGTATGTCAGTAACTTCCGTGCTGATTAATGAAAACGGCTCGACAAGCGAAAAACCGATTCCTAACGGCGTGTTGTTGATTTTAGGTAAAGATGGGCAACCCTTAAAAGCATCGTCACAGCGCCGCGATACTACTGGCAATGACTTGGGGACAGTTGTGTTATCTGGAGTTGCAAGCACTGCAAGTTTAGTAAATCGCCCAAGCTCTCAGTCTGTGTACAACTCAGGCGGTGGTTTTAGTTCTACAACCACAAATAATGACCCAAATTATTTAGCTGGATTTGGGCAAGGGGCAAGTCAACAATTACTCCAACAAATGCAAACTCGTAACAATCAATCACGGCAAGCAGCCTTATCCGAACCCAAAGTTTTTACATTGAAGCAAGGAACTTCCTTGCAAGTGTTTGTTAACCAATCCACTTCTTTTTAAACTAATGAAACCCATAGCTTTGTTACTATCAATAAGTGTGACGCTAGTTCCCTTTAGCGCTTTAGCTTTGTCTGCTAGAACGGTGTCCATTGAGGAAGCCCAGGGTACTAGGGGTTCTATAATCACTTTGGAAGTTGCACCGGGATATGGGTTAAATATCAATTTAATCCCAACCGGGGAGATAGTTAAAAAAGCTTGGATTGACGACCCGTCAAGAATAACTTTGAGCTTCGATGGCAACTTATGCCAAGGAGCAAGCAGCCCCGACCAGCAATGCAACAATGAAGGCGCAACCGTAATTCATTTACGCCAAATCAAACCAATCCAGTTTCCCAACCTTCCTCGCAGTTCTGGAGGAGGAACGCTTTTAACGTTAATTACTGAAAGTAGCCAAGGAAGAAAGATTTATCAATTTAAGATCGTGCCTGTATCTGGTCAACCCAAGTACACTGTCTTAAACGTTTCTTCAGAAGACCCGTCGAATACGCCTCTACTCCGGGGTAGAAACGTACCTCTGATGGTTAATAATAATTTCCGCCGCAGGGGATATCAAAATAACCTTCAACAGCCACAAAATACAGCTAGAATCGAACGCCGAAGAAATAACCAGTTAGCGCAGTCCCCGCCTGTTGAGACTCCAATAGAACCTGTAATTGCTTCCCCAACAACATCGGCAATAAATCAATCCGCTACCTTACCACCCGCACCAACGCCTGAAATATCTCCCACTTCATCATCAACTTCTATACCACTTGTCCCAACAGTTCCTAGCTCTCAAACGTTGCCATTGCCCGACAGTAAACCAAGACAAAAATTAGTAAGCCCTAATCCTAAAGTAACCGAGACTAAGACCCCGCCAATAGCAACAGTTTCTATCCACGAAACACCCTCCGTACCAACAATTTCTAATCCGCAACCCTCAACAATTTCTAACAACAAACCCAAGCAATCATCTGTAGTTACTTCCAAAACGTCTCCATCCTCCAATAAGCCCGCCCTAAATACAACAGCCTCTATACCAAAAAACTCTCTGCAATCAAGCAATACCAAACAACCATCTACATCAATTGCACAAGCTAACGCTCTAGTTCGCGGGTTAGTCATAGCGCGTCAAAAAGGACATATCAACAATAAAACAAAGCTGTGGAAGCAGGTGCAGAGTGTCGTTCTTCTACTGAGACGTGGTGTAACTAAACCAGAAGCAGTGAAAAAAGTAGGAGTTTCTTTGCAGTTAGTAGAGCAATTGATTGTTTGGGGTAGCTCTCCTACCTCAACTTTCACAAGCTTCAACAAAATACCAACTAATTAACACGTCCTCAAGAGCAAGAGAAAAAAATGAAACAATTAATCAAGAAGAAATATCATTTGTTATTATTTGCAGCGATCGCATTATGGATTGCTATCGGTATTGTACCGCCGAATATTGCCCAAACAAGCCCCAGCAATTCAATTCCCACAAAAACCCAAGTATTTTCTGGCAAAGAAGTTCAAGTACCTGATTGGGAGCAAATTAGCTTCAACTCTTTTCCCCCGGCTACGGAATCAGGATCTATAGAGTTTCCTCCAGAAATCTTGAGTCAGTTAGATTACGATCCCTCGCGGTCTTGGCAAGCAGGAGATTTGCCATCAAGCTTTATGATGCTAGGAGATGTGGCTAGTGCTTTTGGTCTTGAGCAGCTTTCCCTGTCCCAAATTTCTAGCCTAATTAAAGTACAGCTAGACTTGTCCTCCCTACTTGGAAGCTTTCAGACAATTGGGTGGCAAAGTGCTGAATCTTTAGTAAAAGCAATTCCTGGATTGGAAGATACACTACTCGGAGAAGTTAAGCCCCTATTTGATATGTTTACCGGAACCAACTTCGGCGATATATCTTCGGCAATAACCGTTGGTAATGCAATTCAAGAAGCTCCAGAAATAGGCAGTAAGCTTTTAGGCGACCAACTAAATTTAGGACAGTACAGTCTTAGTGATATTCCTGGGTTAGAAAACACCCCCATAGGTGAATACGCTCAATGGGGAAAGACTTTAATTAGTGGCGTACCAGGACTTGGCGATCTAAAATTCAGTTCTTTCCCCATTCCAATCCCAAATATAATCCGCGCGATCGCATTAGTCGATATTCCTTTTAGCAAGGCAGAAAAAGCCACACCGGAGGCTGCTCTACTAACTATTAGCGGTAGTGGCGAACCTCGTACTGGACTTACTACGCTGCCTGTTGCTCCAGGAGTCGGTCAATCCTACGCCTATACGGAGTTATCTGACGTGGCAGGACAAGCGGGACTAGCTTATGGCAAGCGATGGGTAGCAGGTTCTAGTCAGAAAGTTCCTGGTGGCTATGGGCTACTGAAAAGTGCCAATGGTGGTAAAGAGCCAACGGGCATGATGGTATACGGACCGTCATTCAAAATTGTTTTAACTGGGACAAATGAATCAACAGGCGAGGCAAAATTTGGGATGTATTTTAGGCATTGTGCGCGAACACCATTTTTTGATTTTGGTTGTACGCCTTACTTTATCGGTGCTTTCCCTTGGTTTTCAGCTTCGGAAACCGATGCTGTAGTTGTCACAACCTCTGTTTACTAAAGCATTCAAGCCCTATTGGAGAAATCAGTTGTGACAAAAAATATTACTACAATTCCCTTCACATCTACCCCAATTCCTAGCTTTTTAAAAGATCCTGCTATCCTAGCTTCTATTCCCATAACAATCATTTTTGTAATCTTAATGATTGTAAATAAGAGAAGTCGTAAGGGAGTTCTTGCTAAAGCCAAGTTTGCGGGGGCAGCAGAGCGTCGGACTGCGAGAAAGTTGGCTTGTAAGATTATGCAGAAATGCAAGCACAATGAAGTAGCATTTTTCATCGGCACACCAAAGGGTAAAGAAGTCTATAAAGATCCAGATGGTAAAACCATTTTAACTTTGCCCGAAGATCCACAAACCGTTTATATTCCTAATGCCCAGGAGATGATATTTGTTGTAGGCGCACCAGGGTCAGGGAAATCTTTCTCTGTAACAGATCCAATGATGAGAAGTGCAGTGGAGCAAGGTCATACGGTTGTTGCTTTTGACTACAAAGGATATGAAGAATCCGACAAAGACTTAGCTCCAACTTCTAAGTTAGCTGGATATGCCAAAGAGAGAGGGTATAACGTTTATGTTATTGCCCCTGGGTCGAAAGAAAGCGATACGTGCAACATTTTGGACTTTCTTGATGACGCAAATGATGGACAACGCGCTTACCAACTAGCAAACGTACTCAACCAAAACTTTAAGCTTTCTGGTGAAGGTGGTAGTAGCAGCTTTTTTACCCAAGCGGGGAACCAACTGATTCAAGGTATTTTGATGTTGGTTAAAGGTAGTAGTCAATACGCCGATATTGCTCTATGCCATAAGGTGCTTGCTTTACCTAATTTGTCTAAACGTGTTGCTAGTGCCAAGTTGCCACAATATCAAAAAGTTGCTTTTGATAACTTTCTCTCTAGCGCCGATTCTCCTGAAACGGCAGGGAGTATTGCTACTACAGCATCAATTATGTTTTCCCGATTTATGTCACCAGAGATATTAGGGGTATTCGGTAACAAAACATCGATTCCTTTAGATTTGAAAGGGCGGACGCTGTTAATTTTTCGCATGGACCCGCAAAAAGAAGCATCAACTGCGCCATTGATGGCAGCCCTAATTCATTTGATTGCTTACCGGAATATTTTTACCAAAAGGACTAACCCTATTTGTTTTTTCTTGGACGAAGTTTCCACTATCTATTTGCCTAGTCTTTCAAACTTACTCAACTTAGGCAGATCCGCCGGAGCTATTTTCTGCCTAGCCGTTCAATCTATTGGATTATTAGAAAAAGCTTACGGTAAACAAGATACAGAAGCAATTTTAGGAGCTTGCAAAACTCAAATTGTCGCTCAACTCAACGAGAACCGCACCGCGCAGTATTATTCTGAGCAACTGGGAAAAGAAGAAATTCTTTATCAGCAAAAGTCTCAAAGTAGCGGTAAAGGAGGAGGAAGTACCTCTAGAGCCGACCATCAACAAACTCGCTCTTTGATAGAAATTCAAGAACTTATGCAGCTATTGCAAGGAGAGGTAATCGTGCTTAATCCAGGCTACAGGAATCGTAAAAATGCTCGTATTCCCTATCGCACTCGCATTAATATTCCCGACCGAGATATTCAATCGGTTAAAGATGCGGGTAAAATTTGGGCGCAAATTAAACAGGAGAAAATCAGAAACAATGCCTCCACCCCACCAACTAATGAGGAATTAGCTCAAAGAGAAAGATTGGCAGAGGAAATGTTACCTATGCCCGCAGATCCGCTCAAAGCACAAATGGCAACAAAGTTTTAATTGGAGAATTACCATGACTCAGTACGAAAATGCCACCTACAATGCCAATGATTGTATCAATGTTGCGCCTTATCCTAAAGGCTATAAGCCAGAAGAAATTGAAATATTTTACGGTGATGCCCCCTCTGATTCAACTTATTACTACAGAGATGGAAAATGGGTTGATATCAATCTTGAGAATATGGAGGACGAGTCTATTGTCCAGATATTTATCGATAATCAATGGGCATATATTCAAGCAGGTGACAAAGTTTTGCTAGACAGAATGGGAGGAGTTGAACTACCAGAAATTCCAAGTAAAGATGAGATGGTGACTCATCTTACTCGCACCCTGCAAAAGTGAGGACGCAATCTCTATCAGGGAAATTAAGTAGTAATTGATTTCCCTGTAAAACATACTTAACTTACTCTTTAACTGAAATAGGAAAACAGCATGGAAACGACTATTTCTGACACTCAAAAATCTATCGATAAGTTAATGAACGAGCCAGATCCATCCCTCCGCCTACATCCACGCGAGAGTTATCCAGAAATAAAAACACCACTTGCTCAAACAATTAAGGATGCAGCCTTGTTAGTTGTAGAAAAGCGCGATAATGCAAGCGAGTGGAAAAATGCCCCCTTAGAGGGAAACGTTTACGATGACCGAGATGGAGGAGTAAGCCAGAGAATTAATGGATTAGAAATTAATGTTGTTCAACGCTCTGATTCCTCGGTAAGCATCAACATTTTCGATGAGGCACTTTCAACTGCCAGTATGTATGAGAATATTTCTGTTAGCGATCGCGATTGTGAATTTCAATTAGTTGACATTAACTCGCGTGGGGAAGTAGTTTCTTTTCTACCAAGTCACAGCATATATGAGCGCATGGGCATAGATAAGGAGGAATTTGCTCATCTAGTATCAACAAGACTAGAAGGGATGGCGGATAGGATAGATCGACAAGTCGCTATTGAGCAGGAAGTTCCTTTAGCCTTGGACTCTACACCCACAGTAAATGAAAAGGTCTTAGAACAGGAGCCTCCTGCTGCTGTTCTAGAAAATCAAGGTTCGTGGATTGAGTCGTTAAGATCGCAGATTGGTGATGTCGATGGTTCTAAGTTACAAATATTTTCTGGCGCTAGTAAAGTTTATGAGCGCAACAGCAACGAGGTGGTTCTAGACAATTTAGAAGACAAGCTTGGGCAAAAAGTTCAGAAAGCCCTTGAAAATCCTTCTGAGCTTAAGGGTTCTGTCCGGGTAGTAGTGGATGGAGAGAATATTTTTCATGCTAAAAATGGTGAATTGTTAAAAAACACTCATGCTTTAGCTGTTCAAGAAAAAAGTCTAGATGTTTCTTCTGAAATACCTCAAGTAGCATCAGTACGAATAGATGACGTACAAGAAAAGAAATTGGATGTTGCGCTTGTTGCTCCACAAGCGATCGCAGTACAAGAACAAAGCATTCAAACCACCCAGGAAGTAAGCTTAGATAATACTCTTGAAATACCTGAAGTAATTGAAGCCCAGCCAGAAACATCAGAAATTGCTCAGGTAGAGAGCTTAGATGTTATTTCCGAAATATCTCAAGCTGTTGAGCCAGAACTCCAAAATATACAGGTTGCTCTACCACCCCCAGAACCCCAGCAAAATACATCCCAGAAAGAAGAAGCCAAAGTAAGTTTTACTCCGCCTCAAGAAATTGTTGTGCCTGTTAAAAATCAACAACAGGATTCAACTCAAAGGGCGCAGCCGAGCAATTCTGAGGCTAAAGAAAAAGCTATTTTTAACTTGATCGCTCGTCAAGAGACGCGAATTAACTTACTTGAACAAAAACTAGCTGCTCAAAGTCAACCTTTGAGTGCCAGAGTTAATCAATGGTTAGAAAAAGTCAATCAAACTGCTCAACTGGCAGTGAAAGAAGTTAAGGAGAGGTCGCTACACATTCCTCAAGGTGTTCGTCAATTCTTGTCCAATAAATCAAACCAAATTCGAAGCAGCATCAAAGAACAAATTAATACCACCCGAACTCAAATTGTTAACAAAGTTAACGAACGAGTTACGGCGGTCAAGAGTGAAGTTGCAAGCAAAGTTAGTGAAGTTAAAAATGGCTTAGAGCATAGAATCGCAGACGTTGCAGGTGCATCCCTCAACGCCAGCACTCGCTATTTAGCCGAACGATTTGGCGATGATAACGGTTCTGGAATCAAGGTATTTAAAGGTAATAGCTTAGTTATTACCTCATCAAGCGAACATTCGGGAATTTATAGCAAAGAGGGCAAGCAATTAGTGAAAGACGGACAATTTGTTGCTCCGGTTACTTCCGAGCAATTAGATAAGATCGCGCGAGTCCCCGTCGAAGCTAAAAATTTAAGTCAATCACAAACTCAAAATCAAACTAGAGCTAAAGCATTGAGGTAGTAATTGTGTTTAAGGAAATTGAATCTTATGCGATGCCCGTGCATGAAAGCACTAGCCAAATTGTTGACAGCTTAATAGAGTTTATCCTCAAAAGCTATTATGCAGTTCAAGATCGGGCGCTCGACCTTGTTAGACACGCAGTTAACCGAGATAAGCCCGAACAGGTGTCTGTTGAAGTTCAAACTAATGGGCAGCAAACTCAAACTAAACAAGTTGCTGTTGAACTGCAAATTAATGGTCAAACTGTCTATGCCAAGCAAGGACAGGATGAGACGATTAATCAGTTGACAGAATCAGACTTAAAGCAATTAAAAGATGCCTTCGAGCATCCCGAACTTGTTGAAGGGTCAGTTTCAATTTTAGTTGATGGCAAGCCTGTTTTACTTATTGAAGACGGGCAAGTTTTACAAGATGATTTAGGGATAACACAGTCTCAAGACCAAAGTTTTAGCTCAAGCTTAGAAGCAGAGCAGAATTCAGAGACAGAGAAATTGATTACTCAAGCTGAAAGTTCGCAGGATGACGAACAAAAGATAGCAGAGTATCAAAACGAGAGCATTGATCCAAGCTTGTCAGCCGAGCAAAGTTCAGAGACATTGATTGCTCAAGCTGGAAGTGCGCTAATTGCTAATTATGGCTACGGGGTTTCTGAGGATATCTCAGCCTATCACGGTCAAACTTATAGCTACGAGCAAAATGATGAATCAATGTCCATTCATGCTTATGGGCGTGGGGCGGTTTTTAAGGATGGGGAATTTACTTCTATTGCTACAGAGCGAGATCGCTCAACACTCACAGAGCTACCGCAAAAAGTTGAGCAACAACTAAATCAAGATCGGCAGCAACAGCAGAAGACAAGAACACCAGGTTTGAGTCGTACCAAGTGACATCTACCATGCTTTAATCAACAAACTTATTTCCTAATTTGCGGAGAATCCCGATGAAGTTATCTATTCCTGTTGATGTAGAGGAATTCTTCTTATTCAATAAAATCTTTGTTGTAATTTTCTTACAGGTAGGTTCGACAATCGGTGCGAACTGGTTATTATCTTCAACTAGCTTTTTTGTTACAGAAAAACTTCATGCTGCTGTATTATCAATTAGACCTATGGTTATGCAATTGAGTCATGTCGCATTGAATTTAGGCGAAGACTGCGCTCGTGAGAAACCAATTCGCCAATGGAAACCACAGCCAACATTAGAAAATAGCTGCAAGCACAATTTAGAGTAGTTCATAAAGCACAGTTAAATAATAATTCACAGCGTTAATACTTTTCTAAGTAGATTGCATTCATCTAGTAGTAATGAAACTCATTCATTTATTAGCTGATCATTATCAAAACTTAGAGCCATCTTTACAAACTAAACAAAAGTTTCAAGAATTTATGACTTATGTTAATGAGAGCTAATTATTAATTGATGCTGTCAGATGCAAGTTCGACACCAATACTGAGAGATTACCAAAAGCAAGCGATCGCGGAAGTTTACTCCAAAATCCGAAAGGGATTTAAGCGGATATTGTTATTCGCTCCGACCGGGAGTGGCAAAACCTTAATTGGTAGTCAAATGTTGAGTCACGCTCAACTTAAGGGAAGAAAATCAATTTTCCTGGTTCATCGGGACATTCTGATTTCTCAAACTGCTGAAAAGCTAACGTCATTTAACCTGTCTTGTGGCTTCATTAAGTCTGGCTGGAAGGAAGACAGGGAGGCTTTGATTCAGCTTGGGTCGGTGCAGACAATGGCAAAACGCCAGTGGTGGAAGGAAATTGATGCTGAAATAGTTTTGATTGATGAGTGCCACATCACAGCGTTCGGTACAGTAGTACAGCAAATGATGAAAACATATCCTAATGCCTTATACATTGGCTTAACAGCAACGCCTTACAGACTCAAAAAATCTGAAGGGATGGGTGATATTTTTCAAACGCTTGTCTCTGCACCCATGCCTTACGAGTTAATAGACTCTGGGTATTTGTCGAAACCTAGCTACTATGGTTTGTCTCAACCAAATTTAGACAAAGTTAAAATGGTAGCTGGAGACTACGACGAGTATCAATTAGCGATCGCTTGCGATAAGCCTGAATTAATTACTCAACTTGTCCGCGAGTGGCAAAAATTAGCCTACGGTCGTCGCACAATTGTTTTTGCTGTAAACGTTCAGCATTCCCAAAATATATGTGCTGCTTTTCAATCAGTAGGAATTCCGGCGGCACACGTTGACGGCAAAACTGCGATCGCCAAAAGAACAGAGATTTACAAGCAACTAGCCTCTAAAGAAATCTACGTTCTTTGTAGCTGCATGACTTTAGTAGAGGGTTTTGATGTGCCAAGCGTTAATGCAGTAATACTCGCAAGACCAACGCAGTCTAAGGCACTCTATCACCAAATGGTAGGGCGAGGACTTCGGTTAAGTCCAGAAACCCAGAAGCGCGATTGCCTTGTGATTTGCCAAAGTGGGAACGTATCTCGGCACGGTTTCATTGAGGAAGTAAAGTCAGTTAGCCTCGATCCGGGCGAAGAATCTACAGGCAAAGAAGCTTCTAAAAAACTTTGTCCACCCGAAGACGGAGGCTGCGGGGCATTTTTGTATGGCTTTCAAATGGTTTGCACTGACTGTAATTACAAGTTTCCCGAATTATTAAAACTGCCATTAATCGAGCAACTAGAGCAATTGTTAAGTGAGGAAGACAAAGAAAGACTGCTTTTTTATCGAGATAAATTGCGATATTCCTATCAGAACAATTATGCTCCAGGTTGGGCGGCAATGGTCTTTCAAGAAACTTACGGGCATTTCCCCCCGGATGACTGGGCGAGAGGCGCTATCTTTGGCAACACTCCTAATAATGAGCAAAAAGCAATGTATTACAAATACTTAAATGAACTAGCTAAACAAAGGCAAAAATTACCCACCTGGATCAATAGGTATTTAGCTTTTGAGTTTGGGCTAAGACACGTCGAATCATCTACGAGTCAGGAACATCCCTAGTAATAATTGTCCAATAAAGAGCGCAAAAAGGACAACAATCCCCTTCCAAACGAACTGAATTATTACTAAAGCGTAAGTCCCTATCCACCAAAGAACTTTTCCAATGGTTCTCCATAGATCGCTGTTACCCATTTCGACTACTACTTTTTCTTGCCTCTCCTGGTATTTTTGGGCGCGTCTTTGGGCGTGTCGTCTTTCGGCTATGCGAGTAATTTCTTGCTCAGAAAAGCGATCCCTGTTACCAGACCACTTAAAAACGTAAGGAGTACATCCATATTTGTCCTGAATGACATAACAAGCAGTATGGCGTTTCGCGGTTTTACTCATTAGAAGAACCTCTGCACGGTTTCTGTTCCTTATATTTACCAGAAACAGAGTAAAAAACAAAGATTTTAAACTTGATCAGTTTGTATCTGACTAATGAAATTTTACAATTACTATCTAAATCTTATGACTTCTTTTCAAATTAAGCTAGTAGCCGCTTTATTAATGGTAATAGATCATGTTGGCGTAGTATTTTTCCCTGACCAATTAGCATTTAGGTATATAGGTAGATTAAGCTTTCCGCTTTTTGCTTGGTTGGTTGGGCAAGGAGAGAAGTACACGAAAAACTTTAACTTCTATCTCATTAGGCTGGCTGTTTGGGCAGGTATTAGTCAACCTTTATACTATGTGCTGTTTAATTTCAGTAATCTAAATATCTTAGTTACTTTATTAATTGGTTTATTAGCGATTAAAATAGGCAAGTTAGTTAATTTTAAATACTTAATTTGGTTTACCTTTGCTGGAGTAGCCCAAGCAATCAATACTAGCTATGGGTTCTATGGAATAATTGTCATAACTGTCCTTTCAGAGTTTAATAGTAATGATTTTAAGTGGTGGCTCCAATGGATATTAGTAAATCTGTTAGTTTTTGTAATTACTGGCTTTGAGCATTATCAATTGTTAGCATTGCTTACTCCTCTGATTATCATGCTATGGAATGGTAAGCAAGGTCAAAAAATCAAGTTGTTTTACCTTTTCTACCCTGTCCATTTATTTATTCTCAAAGTTTTAGTTTTTTTGTGACTGCTTGTTATCATTTCTTACCTGCACTCAAAATTCCTTTGCCTTATTAGGGGTGCAAGTAGCATTGGAACCATAAACCAGGTTAAGGATAAAATGCTTGCTGTATAGTCGTTTTGTTCGCTAACCGTTCTGTGGATTTCTCCCCTGATGCTTGTGAATATGGTTTTTTCTGAG
>JAABUN010002773.1_pt1 | contig 29615 bp, 28 predicted proteins | sample 5559311 | NCBI WGS metagenome assembly JAABUN01 (sample SAMN10711877, study PRJNA513370) | rock metagenome | isolation source: Antarctica rocks | place: Antarctica: Victoria Land, Siegfried Peak sud | reverse complement strand
TGGTAAAATGGAAGTATCATTTTCAACTGATAGGTCTTGTTGACAAAATTTGACCTATCTTTTTCTACCATCATTCGGTCAAGTCTATACGTGATAAGGTTTTTGGAGTGCTTGTCACCCCCTCAGGGCTATAGGCATCTGCAAAATGGCGATTATGCAACCGATGGCGTTAATGTTGGCGGGAGGTTGAAATTAGTAATATCTCGCGGCGGTGCGGCAGATATTACTTTAGCTCAAAGTTGGGTAGCACCTGGTACGGCAAAAGAAGTGGGATTAACTACCCTTTCGTTTGGTTATGCCGTTACTCGCAATCTGCGATTGTCTACAGATATTCAAAAGCAAAACTCCAGGCAAAGTAAAGATAGTCGGGTGGGAATTGTTTTAGAGTGGATGCCTTGAAGTAATAAAAGCGATCGCTCAATCAGACAGTCCGCAATTTAGATAGAATCGTACCTAATTTCTGATTGCCTTAACCTGCTAAAAAATTCTCTATTTTTAAGGTAGAAACCATGATTAAAAACGAGCAACAGTATAGTATTACTAAGGTTCAAGTGCAGAAATTTGAGCAAGCACTGACAAAATTACTCGAATGTTCAGAAGAAACTAAGCAGGTTAATCCCTTGCTATGGAAAGCTAAAAAGTCAGCAATAGAAAGTCAGTTAAATGACTTGCACGAGGAAATTGAGGCTTAGGAATTACTTAATTGTTACTAAATATGAATAAGGGTTAAAGCAAAAACAAAATATTTACTCCTTTAACCCATATCCATCTTGATAGTTGAGTTATGGTTCTTAGTGTTTTGCAGCTTCTAATTCATAACACCTAAGAATAAGTGATGCAAGCTTATCTAGATCGCTTACGTCTGAAATCATTATTTTTGATGCGGTATCTCCTAGTTGAGATGGTACTTCATGTACTTGAAAGTCTGGCGCTAGTGACTGCGCCTCATCGACAAATAGCCTAGTGACAAGAATTTTCTTTTGAGAAGACAAGTACAACCGTAGAAACCACCACGTAGTTTTCCCAAGATTTAATCCAAAGTAGGAGATAGTGTCTTTGTACTTTACTTCTAATTTGTAGTTTGTTGATGTTTCTGCGATCACTTTGATCTTGTTAAATGCTTCGAGTTCTTCTTCTGTCGTTACTATTTTTGAGCATTCTAATTCTTCTTCTTGCAAATTTTCCTCAACATCTTCTACTTCTGATAGTTTGGGGGTTTTGCTAATTTCAGCAGCTTGAGCCATTTCTTGATTAAGAGAACGGGTCATTAATTCTAATAAACTGCTTTGGATTGACTTTTTGACAATCGGCTCAAACTTCTCAAGAACTTTACCTGTAATTCGACCTTGAACTTCATAGCTAAGAGCAACTTTGCCTAGCTCTGTTACCAAAAAGCGAACAAAATCTTCAGAAGGAGAGCGGAGAAGATTACCGACAAGCTGAGTCATCCCTTTTACATAAACCATCTCCTCCGCTTGTCTACTAATAACGGCGGCATCAAAATGATTACGATGGAAAAACTTTAGATTCTCAATTTCTTTGGAGTTGTAATCAAGAACATTGAAGCCGAAAAAAGGCTCTTTGTCCATATGATTTTTGTCACGTAAATCGGTGAAAAAGCGGTATTCAATACCATTGGTAACAATAGCAACTTTTGTTTTAAGCAGCCCATTAAAATAGCGACTTAGTTGCCCATCATGCGCTTCGGCTTTTTGTACACGGTCTTTTGCCTCTACGAGCATAACAATAGTGCCGTTGATAGCCAAAGCATAATCGACTTTTTCAAATTGACCTGCCTTTTTAGTTGCAAAGTCTGCCACGTATTCAGGCATAACTTCTGTAGGATCGTAAACATCATAGCCAAGAACGCTTAAAAAAGGCTGAATCAGAGCCATTTTAGTCGCTTCTTCGCCAACAACCTGTTCAACGCGCTTACGGACTTGTTCTGAAAGCTTTGCAATATCTTCTGAGAAACCCATATTTGTCCTTATATACAGCTAAAAACTATCTGTATACAAAGTGTTCCCAATAACTTGCTCCTTATTACTATGGTTGCTCAAGTTTTAGCATCTGTTATTGCTACTAGGCTTGCAGCCGAGCAATTACCAAAAAATTTGACATCTAACTCTAACCTTCATTATCTTTAAAACTTTGTACTATCCGCGACAACTCGCTTTTTTCATCGATAGCAATCCGATTAGGAGAACCGCTAATAATGCGTTCGTAGTTGCGAAAAGAGTCAGTAATCTGCGGCCCATCGGCGCTAATTGTATACTCGCGGATGCCTTTATCATGCCAAGAACCCCGCATTTTAAATACATTTATTGCCCTTAACATTTCGCTGCGAATTTCTACGTATTGCAACATTAAAATTGTATCGGTAATTGTAGAAATCTGTGAATCAGTAATAGAAGTTGCTCCCATAAACTGCTCAGAGGTATTTGTAAAAAATCCGGTAATTTCTTCTTGCTTGGCGTAACCTGTTACCCCAATTACAAATTGACGAAAGGCATTGTTGCTAACCCCCCGCGCCAAAGCTGACAGTGAATCTATAGCAATTCTAGATGGCTTAAAATTAGCAATTTCTGACTTAATAATGTGTAAATGATCTTCTAATCCTGTCGATTCGGGGTAAGCACAAATAATTTTTAGTAAGCCTTTTCGCTCCATTTCTTCAAAGTCTACTCCCCATGAATAGGCATTGCGCGACAACTGAGCGCGGGATTCTTCATAGGCAAATATTAAAGCGCGATCGCCATTTTTGCAAGCATTTTCTACAAACTTACTCACGAGCAGGGTTTTACCTGTCCCGGTAGCTCCTGTAACTAAAATAATTGAGTCTTTAAAAAAACCGCCGCCGCACATTTTATCTAAAGTGTCTACTCCCGAAGAAACCCTAATATTAGATGACCTTTGAGTTAGTTGCATTGCACCTAAAGGAAAAATATTAAATCCTTCGTTACTAATTGTTAAAGGATACTCCCCTTTCATGTGCGTAGAACCGCGCAATTTTAAGATTTCAATCGTCCGGCGGCGACGTTCTCCTTCTAAAACATTACGAACAATAGTTACATTATCTGATACAAATTCTTCAACTCCAAACCTTGCTACAGGCCCGTATTCTTCGGTGCGCTCTGTGGTCATAATTGTTGTTACGCCAATTTGTTTTAGACGCGCTATCAACCGAAAAATCTCTCGCCGAACTACTGAGGAAGCTTCGTATTGCTGAAATAAAGCGGTAATTGAATCTATAGAAACTCGCTTGGCTTTATACTTAGTAATCGCGTACTGCAAGCGTTCAATTAATGCTGAAAGATCGAAGTTTCCTACCACTTCTTGTCCTTCTGGATCGGGAGAAGCATCTAAAATAAATAACTTGCCTTCATCAATGGTTTTTTGTAAATCCCACCCCAAACCCCAAGTATTTTTAATAATATCTGCCGGAGTTTCTTCAAAGGTTACAAATATTCCCGGCTCGTCAAAAAAAACTATTCCATTGTAAAGGAATTGCAAAGAAAATAAAGTTTTTCCGGTGCCAGAAGTGCCGCTAATTAAGGTCGTTCTACCCATTGGCAAACCTCCTTGACTTAAATCGTCAAACCCTTCAATCATTGTCCGCAGTTTTTGTACGCCTTTATTAGGAAAACTTTGGGAGTCTAAAGCTTGGCTATTGTCGTTCATTTTTATTAAAACTGCATTTTAAAACTATATAATTATTATTTTTACTTAAGATAGCTGCTATTAACTATTTAGGTATTCTTCGTCTTGTAGTTCGTCATAAAACAAATTTAAGCCGACTAATACCTTTTCTCGATCGGAAAAATCGCCAATAATTCGTCGAACTGGGAGCGGCAAAACTTTCGATAAAGTTGGGATAGCTAAAATTTTATCTTCCTCTGCTAAATGAGGGTTTTTGATGACATCGATTACTTTGAGAACGTATACTCCTTTGAATTCTTGTTCCATAATATTTTTGAGCATTTGTAAAGCCCGAATAGAATTAGGCGTATTGCCAGCAACGTAAAGCTTGAGAATATAAGCTTTTTTTAAATTATTCATAAACTAAATAAATAAGGCGAATCCTAGCATTCAATAGGAGAAAAATTAAATGGATGACGGCGATACATTTCACACAAATGCGCCAAAATTTCAATTAAAGTCAGGCGATAGTCGAGTAATATTTCTTCACTTCTTCCTTCTAATTTTAGTTGTTTGGCAAACTCATCGATCAGTTCCATATGAATTTGAATAACCTGCGGTACTGGTATATTACTGAGAAAAACTTTATCAGTAAATTGCTCAATTTCAATTTTAACGCTGGGGTTTGTGAAATAAATCAAAATAATTTGCTGATAATCTTGTTTTAATTCTTGCAAAAATTTAGTTTGCTTTTCTGGTGACATTTGCTCAAATACTATTTGCTCATGCCCATTATGATAGCTAAAACGCTCCATGAATTTTTATTAAAATAATTAAATTTAATGAAAAAACTTACCATTTTGGTTAAGGTTGACTAACTTTCAAAAGTTAAGAAATTATTAATATATAAATTTTCAAGTTTGGGAAGATTTATATAGATAAAATACAAAGAGTTAATCAAAAAGCCGCACTACAAAAATGTGTCAATTTATAAGCTAATGGGGATAAAAATTAATCCAACAAGATATCGTATTTTATTATAATTGCTAAAGGCGATCGCACTATCTACGGCTTTAGCCTCCATTAACCCTAAATATCATCGCAAGAAATGGAAGCTGTCATCAAAACCGTAGCAACAAGCACCGCCCAGCAACGTAGCATTTACTACACTAAACTTACAAACTACGTATCACCTCTAGCGATGATGCTTGGCACTGCATGATGTTAATGCCCACCCTAACACTGAAAAATTTTCTAGCCCTCGTACCTTGGTGCGAGGAAACCATAGCTATAGCAGGATTATTAGAAGTATTAGCAGCGAAAAAGAGCGATCGCATCATCGCAGTAAACGCCCAACAGCAACCGATAGGAATAATTTATACAAATTGGCTCAAACTTCACTTAGACGATTTGTCAAAAGTTAAGAAACAGCGTTTGCTACAATCAGCGTTGCAAGACAATCCGTTTCTCCTAGAACCATTAAAAATATTGCCTGGGGATTGGAGCTTAGAGCAATTCAATTTGTATCTACAACAAAACAAGTCCAGCAATGACCAATGGGCAGTAGTAGACGACAATGCCAAATATTTGGGATTGGTAAGTAGTTCGCAGTTACTGCAACATTTAGCATCGTCAACGCCAGAAAACAGCTTTGTTAGCCAACTATCCTTAAACTTTTTAGTTCAATTAGTAGAAAAATTGCCTTGGGCAGTAGTATTACAGACGAGTACCGGGGACATTGTCGCCCAATCAAAGATTTGGCAAGAACAATTTGGTTTTGGTGGGGATTTTGCCACCGTCCGGCAAGAAATCGCCGACATTTTGGCTCCCACAACACCAAAACAAAGCAGAGAATATAGACGACCTACCGACAAACAACAGCCTAGCTTTAGTCGCTGTCAGTTGGGAACAAAACCCGGTACTTGCCTCTGTATCTGCCCTTCGCCTGATGGACGAGAGAAAGTATGGGAATTTGTCAAAATCTCTTTAAGTAACTCTCTAGATGATTTATGGCTATTGGTAGCCAATGATATTAGCTATCAACAGCAATTAGCCTCCGAACTTGCGGCAAAAAATGCGGAGCTAATTGGACTAAACCGCCTTAAAGACGAATTTTTGGCTTGTATTAGTCACGAATTAAAAACCCCCATTACCGCCGTCATGGGGTTATCTAGCTTGTTAAAAGATCAGGCAGTGGGGCAACTAAATGATCGCCAAGAGCGTTACGCCCAACTAATCCATCAAAGGGGTCGTGATTTGATGGCAGTGGTAAACGATATTTTAGACCTGACACGGATGGAGACAGGACAGCTAGAACTGACCTTAGAACCTGTAATGATTCGCACTGTTTGCGATCGCGCCCTACAGCAAGTCAAAGTATTATCATCTAAAGCTAATAGCCACCTTGAAACCACTCCTGAGCTTCAATTTACCTTAGAAATTGAACCAAGCATAGATATCTTGATCGCTGATGAATTGCGCCTGCGCCAGATGCTTGTAAATATGCTGAGTAACGCCTATAAATTCACCGAACTAGGGGGCGAAGTAGGCTTGCAGGTAAATCGCTGGGAAGGTTGGATTGCTTTTACCGTATGGGATACAGGTATTGGAATCGCCGAACAGCAACAGCATCTAATCTTTCAAAAATTCCAACAACTAGAAAATCCTCTCATTCGTCAGTTTGAGGGTGCAGGATTGGGACTTGTATTGACAAGAGCGCTGGCGCGTTTGCATGGCGGAGATGTAACTTTTTTGTCTAAACAAGGAGTTGGTAGCTCTTTCACCTTGCTATTGCCTCCTAGTCCTCCCCAAAAAAGCATTGCCAAGGAAGAAACAAGCCTTGGGACTTATCCCACTTCACCATCGCCTATACCCCCATCTGCTCCGGTTTTCTCGCCGTCGGGTGAAGATACGGCAACATCACAAGTTAAATTGCGTCCTAACCCGTTGATATTAGTAGTCGAGGCTGCGCCCCAATTTGTAGAAAATCTGAGCGAACAATTAAATACTTTAGGTTTTCGGGTTGTCGTTGCTCGTTCGGGAACGGAAGCTTTAGAAAAGTCAAGGAGATTGCAACCTGGCTCTATATTTCTTAATCCAGTTTTACCAATGCTTTCAGGTTGGGATGTTTTAACTTTGCTTAAAACCGATGCGGCAACTAGCCAAATTCCAGTCATTGTTACGGCTACAGGGGCGGAGCGCGAGAGAGCATTTTTAAATGGGGCTGATGAATTTATTAACCTTCCCATCCAAAGCCAACAATTACAGCAAATTCTGCATCGTTTTTGCTCTACAACTCCAATCTTGCCGCCAGAAAGTACCGAGAGCGATCGCTACGATTTATTAACCGTTTTGTGGTTGGTTAATCCTTCCGAGTCTTCTTTGCTAACTTCTAGTTCATTGCAACTTCATCACCGCGTTATTGAAGCGGAAGACTTGGAGCAAGCAGAATTGTTAGCTCGGATTTGGCAACCTAACGTCGTTGTCATCGACGGGGCAGTTTTACAGCCTTTGGATTACCTTCGGCAACTTAACACTTACCCTAAATTAAAACGTTTACCTTTAGTAACATTGAATGATGCCACTACTCAAGCGGCAAATCAAGTATCGGGATTAATGGTGTTTCCTTGCTTGACTACCGACAAAGACGTAACTATAAATTCTTTATTAGCAGTTTTACAGGTGGCGGCGGGAATTAGTTGGCAACCAAGCTTATTAATAGTTGATATTACTAATTTGCCCGACTTGCAACCGCCGTCAGAAGTTGGAGCGAGTATTGCTACTAAAAACGAGTGGTTTCAAGCTTTGGTGCAGTATTTGCAAACGGCTGGATTTCAAACAACTATGAGTAAGTCGTGGGCGGAAGTAATGACACAGGTTCAATCTTTTAGCGTGGATTTAATCATAATTAGTTTGGGAAATAAGCCTTTCGCCCCTCAAGCAATTGAAGCACTGATTACTTTGAGCGAGCAGGCACTTCCGCCGATTTTGGTATTAGACAGGCTAAATCAAGATAATGTCAAACCCCAGTCGGTTAGACTCCGCCAACCAGTATCTAGTTATGGTGATTCCTCAGAGCAATTTTCCCAAGTTCAAACTATGGACTGGGAAAGTATTATAAATGCGATCGCAACTCGGATTTTGCCGCCATCTTTATCGATGGAGGAATTACTAAATTACATCCACGAGGCTTTGATCGCTGTGGCATAAAGCTACCTTATTTAGCGACTCTGATTAGTCGATAAGCGCCAGCTTCCCCCAATTGCTGAGAATTGCCTGGGGGGGTTTCTAACTTAACTAGCTTTTTGGGTTGAGCTAAAACCATAGCGGAAAAGGAGGCAGATTTTGAGTTTAGGAGCTTCTGCACGTAACTTATCCCCGCATTGGTTTCTTTGATATAAGTTACGGGCAAATGACTGTAAAATACGACGCTCGGCTTTTTGAAGCCAATCATCACCAATTCTTCATTAGGTACACGAGCCGCCGCCGCGATCGCCGATAATTCTTTTAAGGGTACTTGTCTAGCTTCATCAATTAAAAAAGCCGTAGGCATCATCACAAAAATTACAAAGGCTATAAAGGCTGCTAAGTTTAGTTTCAGCAACCATTGCCCTTGACGGACTAAAATTAAAGCCGCTCCGCCAATTCCAGCTATTGCCCAAATTGTCCCACCAATAATGGGTAAACTTGATTGTTCGACAAGTAGACGTAAGTTAGGAATGGCAGGATCGACACCTACTAATCTCGGCGCTAAAAATAATCCCACAGCTAGAATTAACACTAACGCTACATTTAGCCAACGACTGATATAAAAAAATCTGCGGTGTTTCCAACTTGGTTGATAAGGGATTGGTTCGCTCCAAGGCAATGCTACCAAAATAGCCGAAGCTGGCATCAGGGGCAATACATAGCTAGGTAACTTAGTAACGGCGATAGTGAAAAAGCTAAAGATCCCTAAAAACCAAAATAAGGCAAATAAACTTAACTGATAAATGCGTTCTTGCTTTTGCCAATGCGATCGCGCTTGTAAGTTTATTTTAGCAATCGCCACAGGCAAATAAACCGACCAAGGGGCGAAGCCTAGCAACACAACCACAAAGTAGTAATACCAAGGAGCCGAGTGATGATTGACTACTCCTGTAAAACGTTCGAGATTGTGATAGCCAAAAAATGAATTGATGTAATTATTGCCATTGCGGGCAATAACTAGCCAAAACCAAGGTAATGCGATCGCGCTAATAATTAAGCCACCTAATACTAGGCGCATTTCTGATAAAACTTCTCGCAACTTACCTAGATAACATAAAAACGCGCCAATAATTAAAGCAGGTAAAACAATGCCTACAGGCCCTTTAGTAAGAATTGCCGCCGCAATTAAAATATAAAACGCTAAATACCAACGCAGTTTTATCTTAGGTAAAGAACTTGCATAACCGCAAAACCAACATAGCAGCGCTGAACCCATACACCCCGTTAGCAGCATATCAGACACCCCTATACGCGCCCAAACTATAGTTTCGGGGTTGAATGCCATTAAAGCCGCCCCTAGGCACGCACTGAGCCAATAGCGGCGATGTTCAAGCTTTACCATCGGGGCGCAAATGTGCAACCCAAACAACCAAATAGTATAAAAACCCAAACTTACTAAACCCATTGCCGCCAGTGCCGAAGGCAGACGCACCGCCCATTCATTTACCCCGATAGCACTATAAAACAGCGCTATTAACCAGTAAATTAAGGGTGGCTTATCAAAACGAGTTTCGCCGTTAAAAAATGGTGTAATCCAATCTCCGGTTAGCTTCATTTGTCGAGCGGCTTCGGCAAATAACGGCTCGGTTTCGTCAATAAGGCTAATACTACCCAAATGCCAAAAGAAAGCTACTAGCCCCACGAACAGCAGCCACAAAATAGCTAAAATCAGAGCTTGGCGAGGACGATTTGTGGTGTTATTTAGCCAACTAACTAGAGGACGATTTAGACGTTTAATCATTTAGTACGTAAAAGTTTTTAGCGATCGCCCGCAGTATATCGGCGATGGATATTGAAAAGCTATTGCAAAGTTAAGTTCCATCTTGAAAGTTTGGCATCCCAAGTAGGTGCATCGCTCTCGCCGACTATGTAAGGGCCCCAATACTGCCCCGAACCATCTTGAGCAAAGGCAACTAAAACGTCTCCTTTTTCAAGCTTAAAGTTCCCTTCCGGCAAAGAAAGAACTAATCCTTCGGTGCTGCCTTCAAGAGGTGCAAAGTCCCAATGAGCAGGTTCTACGGCTTTTTTGCCCCTTGCCAACAACGCCACTCTTACAGGCAAATCGGTTTGATTGCTTAATATTAACGCCCCCGGAACTCCTGCCATTTTAGCAATTGGCGCTGCCAATTTCTTGCCTGTGGGGGTAGCCGATGGCACAGGAGGTACTGGCAATACTGTAGCTTGTGGTTGAATCGACACACTAAATTGCATAGCCCCCAATACCAACACCACTAACCCAAATAAAGAAGCAATCATGACGGCCGGGTATGCCGACGATTTAGCCTTCATAGTTTTATAGATATCTAGTTTATTTATGCGTATCATGTTTGTCAGTCTATAACTCTATTATCTATTGGTATTTTTAGAAATAACGTCTTGAGGACTACTGCCCTAGGCTAAAGCTTGTGCGATATCTTTGGTAAGGGGATATTGTCACAACGAAATCTGTCACACTGGCTTGAGAATAACTTCAGCGATGCAAAATACTCGTCTTAACAATCTAGTTACGGCTTTGGGCGGACAGGTAGGAAGCTGGATATTTAATCCTTGGCGGCGGCTGTCTATAATAACGATTAGTTTGCTGTTTGGCTTTTTTTTGGGAACAGCAGTTGCTACTACGGCGGGACAATCAGCAAATTTGGATATTGTTGCTGCGGGTATTTTAGTAGCTTTGTGCGAGATAGTAGATCGAATTTATTACCGTCGCCGCCGGGAAGGGCGACGTTTTTGGGTAGAGTCGTTAAACGCGCTGAAAATTGGGCTGACCTATAGTTTATTTATTGAAGCCTTTAAATTGGGTTCGTAATTGCTCAAACTCTGTACTAAAAATGTCAAACTAAATGAACGAGAAAGCGCGATCGCCAAACTAATGCTAGAGACATTGCATGGCAACGTCACTGCACTAATTAGCAACGTTAAACCTTTATATTTGCCGCATTGAGCGCAATTAAACTAAATTTTATGGCAAGTCTGCGCGTTTTATCTGGAATTCAATCAACTGGCAATCTCCATCTAGGCAATTATTTAGGCGCAATTCGTAACTGGGTGGAAGGGCAGAGTCAGTACGAAAATTATCTCTTCGTGGCAGATTTACACGCGATTACTGTACCGCACAACCCAGCAGAACTGTCAGCTAATACCTACACTCTTGCTGCTCTATATCTAGCTTGTGGTTTAGATTTAAACTATTCTACAATCTTTGTGCAATCTCATGTTTCTGCCCATAGCGAGTTGACATGGTTGCTTAACTGTATCACACCTCTCAACTGGCTGGAAGATATGATCCAGTTCAAGGAGAAAGCAGTCAAGCAGGGAGAAAATGTTAGTGTTGGCTTGCTTGACTATCCAGTGCTGATGGCATCAGATATCTTGCTCTACCAGCCTGATAAAGTTCCTGTAGGCGAAGATCAAAAGCAGCACCTAGAGATTACCCGCGATATTGCTGCTCGGTTTAACTACTTGTTTGCGCGCGAAAAGCCCGTTTTAAAGTTGCCCGATCCTTTAATTCAGAAAGTTGGCGCAAGGGTAATGAGTCTTACTGATGGTACGCGCAAAATGTCTAAGTCTGACCCCGCCGAAGCTAGTAGAATCAATTTACTAGACACTCCTGAGCAAATTAACCAAAAAATTAAACGCTGCAAAACCGATCCAGAGCGGGGGCTAGTTTTTGACGATCCAGCGCGTCCAGAATGTCATAATTTACTAACGCTGTATATGCTTTTATCGGGCAAACCAAAACAAGCTGTAGCAGAGGAGTGTCAAGCTATGGGCTGGGGGCAATTTAAACCACTGTTAGCGGAAAGTGCGATCGCGCATTTGCAGCCAATTAGGTCAAAATATAGGGCAATAATGGACGATAAAAGCTATTTAGAATCAGTATTGCGTGACGGCAGACAAAAAGCGGAAGAAGTCGCCAATGATACCTTAAGTAAAGTTAAGGCGGCTTTAGGGTATTCTGTGCCAGTGTAGTTATTTAGCCGATCGCCTTCCAACTACATCTAAAGTTTCATCTTGTTAGCTGTTAAAACAGATTCAATGTAGGTAACAGCCAACACCAAAAATGAGCAAATGAGTAACATATTTCGCACCGCCGTCAAAAACAATGAATTTTTAATTACCGCCGAGATTACACCACCTAAAGGCGGCGATCCTAGCCATATGTTGCAAGTAGCACAAACTCTCAGGGGGCGAGTTCATGCTGTAAATATTACCGATGGTAGTCGGGCGGTATTGCGGATGTGTCCGGTAATTGCCTCGGTGCTGTTGCTGCAACAAGGTATAGAACCAATTTGTCAAGTAGCTTGCCGCGATCGCAATCGCATCGGGTTGCAAGCAGACTTAATGGGCGCTCATGCTCTGGGTGTCACCAATATCTTAGCTTTGACTGGCGACCCGGTAAAAGCTGGGGATCACGCAGAAGCTAAAAGTGTATTTGACCTCGAATCAGTGCGATTGTTGCAATTGATCGGCAAGCTCAATACTGGTTTTGACTACAACAATATTGCGCTTACCGATGGCGCAACCGATTTATTTGCGGGAGCGGCGGTAGATCCACAATTGCCCAGTTGGTCGAGCTTACAACGTCGTTTTGAGCGCAAGCTAGAAGCGGGGGCGCAGTTTTTTCAAAGTCAGTTAATTACAGATTTTGAGCGGCTAGAAAAATTTATGAGTCAAATTGCCGCCACTTCCAATAAACCTATTTTGGCAGGCATTTTTTTACTCAAGTCTGCTAAAAATGCCCAATTTATCAATCGCTGCGTTCCGGGGGTGAATATTCCCCAAACTACAATCGATCGTTTGGCAAATGCTAAAGATCCACTCCAAGAAGGTATTGCGATCGCTGCCGAGCAAGTTAAGTTGGCACAGCAAGTCTGCCAAGGTATTCATATGATGGCAGTAAAACGCGAAGATTTGATCGCCCAAATATTAGACAAAGCAGAAATTGCTCCATTATCAAGTTAAATAACTATTTATTAAGGTAAACATGAAAGTAGCAATTTCTGGTGCAACGGGCTTTGTAGGTAAACGTTTAGTAGAAAGATTGCACTTGCAGGGGCATCACATACTGGTATTAACTCGTAATGTTATGGCTGCTCAAAAAAGCTTTCCTAGTTCTCAATTTCCCAACGTCGAAACAGTAGCTTACACGCCCTCTGAGTCGGGTGATTGGCAGCAATCAATAGCCCTTTGTGACGGTGTAGTCAACCTAGCCGGAGAACCCATAGCCGAAGGACGGTGGACGGCAGCCCGCAAACAAGAAATTTTGCACAGCCGGAAACTGGGGACGCAAAAAATTGTCGAAGCGATCGCCCTAGCAAATCCCAAACCCCAAGTATTAGTCAATGCTTCGGCTATCGGCTATTACGGTACAAGCGAAAACGCGACTTTTGACGAAAAGAGCGCGGCGGGAAACGATTTTTTGGCTCAAGTTTGCTCAACTTGGGAAGCAGAGGCTCAAAAAGTTACCAGCGCTGGAGTCAGGCTAGTAATTATTCGCTTGGGCATAGTTTTAGGCAAAGGTGGGGCTTTAGACAAAATGGTGACACCTTTTAAACTGTTTGCTGGTGGGCCCATTGGTACGGGTAAGCAGTGGTTTTCGTGGATTCACCGCGACGACTTGGTAAATTTGATTATTCAAGCCCTTACCCGCCCTGATATTAGCGGTGTACTCAATGGTACTGCTCCTAACCCCGTGCGGATGAATGAGTTATCGCAAGCTATGGGGCAAGTTATGAATCGTCCGTCTTGGTTGCCCGTGCCTAGTTTGGCTATAGAGGCGCTGCTTGGGGATGGTGCGATCGTGGTTTTAGAGGGGCAGCAAGTCGTCCCGCAGCGTCCTTTGGCTTACAACTTCGATTATCAATATCCCACGCTTAAAGAGGCGCTTAAAGATATCTTAGGCAACGGATAAAGTGTCATTAGTGCTAAGAGGCAACCTATATTTGTTGCTTCCTAGCCGACTTACAACATTTGCCTGTTGCGGCGAAGTTGAGTAATTTTACCTGCCACGCCGCTAACAATTGTTCCTGCCATCAAAATCCCGATCGCTGGCGTAAATATTGGTGTCCAGAGTTTGTACCATAGGTCTAAGCCTAGAGGCAATTTGAGAGCGTGACCAATTACGGCGATCGCTAACCAAAAAAAGGCAAACAATACTAAAAAAAAATCTGCCACTAAAGCTAAATTAATCCATTTGACAAAAATATTTTCTGGCTTACTTTGGTTAGTCATAAATCAACTTACACCTCAAACAGCCATTGATTAACTCTTTCTAAGCTTTTCCAACCAGGCTTTCGAGCAAACCCATCAGCAATGCTTTGTTTAATTTCGGCGCGGACTTCATCATCAATCATAATTAGCTGCATCGCTAGATCGATGTGTTCGCGCACGCCCTTAGTATTATTTTCTAACATTGCTAGAGCTAAATTAACTCTTGATTGCGCGTCTTGAGGATTTAGCTTTACAGCTTTTTGGGCGGCTTTGAAGGCGGGATTGGGCTTACTATCTAACATATATAGCCATGCCAAACAAGCCCAAGCGGCGCTACTTTTGGGAGCGCGATCGCAAACTTCTTTAAAAGCTGGAATTAGGGTGGCTATTTCTTCCCCAGCTTTGTAACGTTCTAAACTTTCTTCAAATAAAGAGCCAACGGTTTCGGTCATCGTTTCTAATCAACAAGGGGATAAAAGCGAAGCAGAAGCAAATCAAACTAACTTCTGCCTAAAGATTCTAGACACCAAAAGACTTACCACAGCCGCAAGTTTGGGCTGCATTGGGATTAGTAAATTGAAACCCGCCCCCAATTAAAGCATTGCTGTAATCAAGCATTAAACCATAAAGGTACAACAAACTTTTGGGATCGCTGACAATTTTGAACCCATCGTAATCAAACACTTGATCTTTTTCACTGATATTACTCTCAGCTTCAAAATCCATCATGTAAGACATTCCCGAACAACCGCCTTGACGTACTCCTACACGCAAATACAAAGCATTGCCTTGTTGCTGTTGCAAGGCTTGCAGGTGTTGCAAAGCAGCTTGACTTAGTTGAATTCCGCGTTGCCCAGACTGAACTGTAGAATTTGTCATAGTATAGAAACCTACCTTAAACTTAATAGAGAAGCGATCGCAGCTTTATTAGTCTATTTTAGCGAGTTATACCGCTTTTAACTGTTCACAATCTTAGCTAATATCAATATTGAGAGCTTTAGTTACAAGCCTAGCTTGTTGCTGTATTAGTTTTAACCCTGGTAAACAAGCCTGTAATTAAAATTATTCAAGCTATCTGTCTTAGAATAGATTACTTAGCTAGAAACAGCGCGAATTGTTAAAAACCTAACAATTAGGCGTAGCTCTTAGTTAGAAGCGACACTTTTATTAAAAAACTTGCTGCTAAAAACTCCCCCTAACACTTTTCCTCTCGTCTCTGGTGATTGGCTCCGTTTATGACAATGTCTTTGAATAGTGCTACCCGTCGTCGCTTACAACAATTAGACCAGATTTCGAGTGTTTGGGAGGGCGATCGCCGCCCATTTTCGCCCCCCTCCTCAGTATTGGAGCCTAATTGCGAACCCAATGGTGAGTGTATCCTTTGGGTAGACGGCTCCCAAGGCGTTGTCCGGGCGATGGATGTAGTAGCCCAAGACACAGGCCCGGAGGCAATTGTGCGGACGCTATTAAGAGCCATAGAGCATCCCAATAGCCCTGGTAAACCTGCTCGTCCCCAAAAAATTGTAGTTAGAAGCCGGGAAATTCAATTTTTCTTGCGTGGCGCTCTCCAAGAACTAGACATTGCCATTGATTACGTCCCCGAATTGCCCTTAATTGACGAACTATACCGCAGCTTTGAAGACTCTATTGAAGCTCAAACTCCCAAATTGCCGCCACAGTACGCCCAAGCTCTTAACCAAAAAGCCTTTGAGATTTGGCATAGCGCCCCCTGGGAACTATTAGAGGAGCATCAAATTATCTCTATTGAATTAAATCAATGGGATATTGGCACTTTCTACGCTTCAGTGATGGGGATGTTGGGGATGGAGTATGGGGTTTTACTCTATCGCTCAGAGGAGTCTTTAAAGCAATTTCGGGCAAAGGTATTGTTAGAAGAGGAATCGCCCGGAAACTTAGAAGAAGCTTTTTTACAGCAAGACTGCTTGTTTTTGACCTTTGACAGCGATGAAGATGACGAAGATGATGATGAGGATGATGAAGACGAAATTATCGATTTAGCCGATTTGCCTTTAGACGAACTTCAGCCCTCTTTCGGTAATATTCACCCCTTAGAAGGCTTGCGCTCAGTGTTGTACGAAGAAGAAGCGCTGGCGATGTATGTGGCTTTAGATAGTCTCAATCGCTTTATTAAAGACGAACGCGATCGCCTATCGGTAGACCTAAGCCTTCTTAAGCATAAGTATAAGATTTCTATTCCTCCCAGCGATGCCCAAGCTAAACCAAAACCCATTGCTGTCACCGTTGCCACTATGCCACAACTCACCGCCGAATTAGAAGAAATGACTTTTGATGGTGATGATAGCGAGGAAATGTCAATAGTTCAATCTTTACGAGATGACTTGATCCCCGAAGACTCGTTTTTAAGCTTGGGTGTAGTCTCGTGGGAAATGGTCGATTTTCTCCGCAAAGGCGCAATTTATCATCAAGAAGTCACACCCACCCAAGCGGGAGACGGACTACCAGTAATTTTAATTCAAACTTCCCGCCCCAAAGCAATGACAATCATTACTTCTATTCAAGAAGCGGGAGGAATCACAGGAATTGGGTTTAATCCTGGAGCTGACCCTTTTGAAGAAGAAAGTTACGATTTAGGAGTGTTAAAAACTGAAAAGGGCGAAATGTTCTTATTTGGCGAGTTTTTAGATCGAGATCCGGTTCACATCGCTGCGCGGAAAAAATGGGACGAACGGTGTAAAAAGACTCAGGGTTATTGCGGTTTAATTGTTGCTAGGGGGCTAATGGGTGCTTCGCGGGGAAAGCCACATTTAAAAGATATGATGGCGTTATTTGTGGGACAAAGTCTCTCGCCGAAAGATTTAGGAATTGGGATGCTGCAACTAATGCCACAATTTGAGTAATTTGGGTTGAATTAAACGTTGAGCAAAGTTTCTGGTAGACGTGCAAGGACGCGCTCGAATGGTTTAGTATCTTTCAATCCTTGCGCCAATATCAATGAACCTTGAATTTGTAAAATGGCATCTTCAGCCCTGTAATGTGCTGTTTTTTCGTCAAAGCCAGCCTCTAATAAAACCTGAGCTAAGGTATCAATCCAAAGTTTTAATGCTTGCTGAATTTGCTTGTGAAATATATTGTTAGCGTCTCCTAGCACTAGCACAGCTAGTATGCAAGGCTTTTGACCGCAACTGTAAAGCTCATTCACTTTTTTTGTCATTTCTCTAATTCTTAGTGACCCTTGACGCTCCCTGTCGCCCAATGGAGCAATAATATTTTCCGCCAGCCAATCGTTTGTGTAATTGAGAACTACAGCAGCAATCTCTTCTTTACCTTTAGGGAAATGATGGTAGAGACTAGCTCTACCCAAACCTGTAGCCTCGGAAAGCCGCGTTAAAGTTGCACCTTCATAACCGTATTTTTGAAATACATTTAAAAGTTGAGCGATCGTTTCGTTTTTAACCATTTATATAGGTGTAGTAGTTCATTGCTATTTTACCGAACGTTTGATACAGTAACTTTGTACCAAACGTTCGGTTTTATAGAGAAAAAGCAATGCTAAAACTGTACGACCTAAATTTGTCAGGAAACTGCTATAAAGTTAGGCTGATGTTGTCATTATTAGGATTAGAGCATGAGCTTGTAGCTGTTAATTTATCAGCCGGGGAACACAAATCAAGCGCATTTCTGACATTAAACCCTCTTGGACAAGTCCCAATTCTTATAGATGGCGATGTAGTTATTCGAGATTCTCAAGCGGTTTTGGTATATTTGGCGCGGCGCTACGGTGGTGAGGATTGGCTACCTGTAGAAGCAGAAGCAATGGCTAAAGTTGGGCAATGGTTATCGACAGCAGCAAATGAAATTCAACATAGTGTTGCCGCCGCTAGGTTGCATTTTATATTTAACGCCAAAATAGATTTAGAATTAGCCCAAAGCAGAGCTTTTAAAATCTTGCAAGTTATGGACGGACACTTGCAACAAGACTGGTTAGAAGGCGATCGCCCAACTATTGCCGATATTGCTTGCTTTCCTTACATTGCCTTAGCCGCCGATGGCAAAATTGCCTTGGAAGATTATCCTCATGTAATTGCTTGGATTAGTCGCATCAAGCAGCTTCCCGGTTATGTAGGGATGCCAGGATTGTAAGTTATTTAGGCAAAATTATTGGGGAACTAGGCAATGATGTATCATTCGGGAGAACTTGCAGTCCAATTACGGGTTGGTGTCCAAGCAGAAGCCGAAAGTTTAGCAAAGGCAATCGGTGGTGCAGTTGTTAAGCCAGCAATGCAAAGTTTTTTAGCTAGTCAAAGATTAGCGATCGCCAGTACCATTGATTCGGGCAACCGTGTTTGGGCTTCTCTAATTACGGGTGAACCTGGATTTTTACAAGGCGTAGCCGAACAAATAGTAAAAGTTGCTATCGACAGCGACGAGTTGAAAGAAAATTTACGTCTTACAGAGGAACTTGGTTTATTGGTAATCGATTTAGCCACCCGCAGGCGGTTGAGATTGAACGGTAAAGCTAAGTTGCAGGGCGAAAATAAGATTTATCTGCAAACCCAGCAAGTATATTTCAACTGTCCTCAGTACATCCAAAAACGGGAAATTAACGCTACTCTTAATCGCGGTAAATCTAGCGTCGATATTGGAGAAACGCTATCGCCTCAGCAGCAACAATTTATCCAACAAGCAGATACATTTTTTATTGCTAGTTATCACCCCCAAAGCGGCGCGGATGCTTCTCATCGTGGCGGTCATCCAGGCTTTGTTCAAGTTTTGCAGCCAAATAAGTTAGTTTTTCCTGATTATGCTGGCAATAATATGTTTAATACTTTGGGCAATTTGGTAGAAAATCCGCAAGCCGGACTATTATTTATTGATTTTGCAACTGGGGACACACTTCAGCTTACCGGGAAAGCTGCGATCGCTTGGGATAGTATAAAAGCTCTACAATTTGCTGGTGCTAACCGTTTGGTAGAGTTTCAAATTGAAAAAGTAAAGTCTCTCACGTCGGTTACTTCCTTTCAATGGCAGTTTAAAGAATATTCCCCTTATTTACCCATGAAAACAAAACCGCAAACAGATTAAAATATGTAAAGAATCGAGAAGGGTTAAATAACTAGATGCGTGTGGCGATCGTTGGGGCGGGACTGGCTGGGCTGGCAACGGCTGTAGAATTAGTAGATGCGGGCGTAGAAGTAGAAATTTTTGAATCGCGTCCTTTTGTGGGCGGCAAAGTTGGCAGTTGGGTAGACCCAGATGGCAATCATGTAGAGATGGGATTGCACGTCTTTTTTGGTAACTACTACAAACTTTTTGAGTTGATGAAAAAAGTGGGCGCGTTAGAAAGCCTACGCTTAAAGCAACATACCCATAGTTTTATTAATGAAGGCGGACACATTGGCGAATTAGATTTTCGCTTTCTTACGGGTGCGCCCTTCAACGGGTTAAAGGCATTTTTTACTACTTCTCAACTATCGTTACTCGATAAAGCCCTTAATGCGATCGCTCTTGGTACTAGCCCCATAGTCCGAGGATTGGTAGACTTTGAGGGGGCAATGAAAACTATCCGCAATTTGGATAAAGTTAGCTTTGCTGATTGGTTTCGCCGCCAAGGCGGAGGAAACGGCAGTCTCAAGCGGATGTGGAATCCTATCGCCTACGCCCTTGGCTTTATCGATACCGAAAATATTTCTGCTCGTTGTATGCTAACAATCTTCTTGATGTTCGCTACCAAAAGCGAAGCGTCAGTGTTACGAATGCTAGAAGGTTCACCCCACGAGTATTTGCTGAAGCCCATTGTGGAATATTTAGAGGCTAGAGGGGCAAAAATCAACACTCGCCGCCGCGTTAGAGAAATTCAGTACACCGAAGAAGGTGAACAGACAAAAGTTACCGGGCTAGTAATTGCTAAAGGCGAAATTGAAGAAACAGTTGTAGCTGATGCCTATTTATTTGCTTGCGATGTACCAGGAATCCAGAAAATACTACCCCCACAATGGCGCAAATGGTCACAATTTGACAAAATTTATAAATTAGATACTGTCCCGGTTGCTACAGTCCAACTAAGATTTGATGGTTGGGTAACAGAATTGCAAAATGCTGAAAGCCGTACGCAATTAGACCATGCCGCAGGGATAGATAATTTACTATATACAGCCGACGCGGACTTTTCTTGTTTTGCAGATTTGGCTTTAACTAGCCCTAGCAATTATTACATTCCCGGAAAAGGCTCGTTGATGCAACTGGTATTGACCCCAGGAGATCCTTTTATTAAACAAAGTAACGAAGAAATTGCCCAGCACGTCCTTAAGCAAGTCCACGCCTTATTTCCCTCATCGCGGGAATTAAATATGACTTGGTTTAGCGTAGTTAAACTCGCTCAGTCATTGTATCGAGAAGCTCCAGGAATGGACAAGTATCGTCCAGCGCAAAAGACACCTGTAAGTAATTTCTTTCTGGCAGGGAGCTATACTCAGCAAGACTACATCGATAGTATGGAAGGTGCTACGCTTTCTGGTCTTCAGGCGGCTAAAGCAATTTTGGCTAGTGTAGAGGAAATAAAAAATCCTCAGCAATTATCTACGGTATCCTAAAAAATAATAGAGGAAAACTAGATGGCTGATTGGTTAGAACATAGCGTACAGATTGAAGTAGATACTCCCATAGATGTAGTTTGGCAGCTATGGGCAGATTTAGAGCAAATGCCTTTATGGATGCAATGGATTGATTCGGTGAAAGTTCTCCCAGACGATCCTCAACTATCGCGCTGGAAGCTAAAAACAGGTAGTTTAGAATTTAGTTGGCTATCGCGGATTACAAAAATGGTTCCTCACCAAATTATTGAGTGGGAATCAGTGGATGGTTTACCTAATCGGGGCGCTATTCGCTTTTACGATCGCCATAATAGTAGTATTGTCAAACTCTCTATTGCCTATGCAATTCCTGGGCTTTTGGGCAAACTAATGGACAACCTATTTTTAGGCAAAGCTGTAGAATCAAGCCTTAAGCAAAGTTTAGAGAGTTTCCGCGATTACGCCCAGCAATCAACATCTTCGCAAGTCGAAACCCAAACCCATTGAACCTCTAACAAGCGCGATCGCATTACGACAGTGCAACTGTAATAAATCAATTGCGCCTAATACAAGGGTTGTAATTTCGTTTAGGGCGATCGCAACTCCTAACTGTTTGACGGCATCGACATTATGATTCAATCGACTAGAAAACTTACTCTTGAAGAATTTTTTGCCTTATCAGTAAGTGATGTAGCTTATGAATTAATTGAAGGTCAAGCAATCCCAAAAATGTCGCCTAAAAGATTTCATGCTGGCGTTCAAAAAGCTCTACTAATATTAATGGATGCTTGGGCGGAAAATAGAGGCTATTTATATCCAGAATGGGCGGTACGATTAAAACGTAACAACGAAGATTGGGTTCCTGTCCCAGCCATAACTTATATTTCTTACAGTCGCCTTACCGCCGATTGGGTGGAAGACGAAGCTTGTCCCGTTGCACCAGAACTTGTAATTGAAATAATTTCACCAGGGCAAACTTTTGGAGGATTAAGCCAAAAAGCCACTGATTACTTAACCGCCGGGGTTTTGCGGGTTTGGATAATTGATTCCCAGGAGCGTAGCGTTACGGTTTTTTATCCCGATGCGCCACCACGCACTTACACAAAGTTATCGTTTATAACTGACTCAATTCTAAAAGGCTTAGAACTTACTCCTCAGCAAATATTTCAACAAGCTGGGCTACCCATTAGTTAATTATGCTCTAAAACCTGTCTTTCATTCCTCGCAGCCTAGCAAAAGTTTGCACTGGATCGCTACTATTAACCGCAGTTTGTATTGTTGGTTGTTGCCAACGCAAAAATGGATTTGTACGCTTTTCTAACCCCAAATTAGCAGGAATTGTTGCTTCCTTGCGACTCCGGGCAGCTTGAACGGCGGCAAAACGAGTTTTTAAGTCGGGGTTGGTACTGTCTACAGTTAGAGCAAATTTGAGATTGTTTAAGGTGTATTCATGGGCGCACCATACCCGCGTATCATCGGGTAAAGCTTGTAACTTGCTTAAAGACTCTAACATCTGCGTTGGCGTACCTTCAAATAGTCTCCCGCAACCGCCAGCAAACAATGTATCGCCACAAAACAACTCTCCGCTTTCGGTGGCTGTCGCTGGGAAGTAGTAAGCGATATGGGCGCGGGTATGTCCGGGAACAAAAAATACAACGCCTGTGCGATCGCCAAAATTTACGCGATCGCCTCCGCTTAAAAATACTTGCTGTCCAGGTATTCTACCGCGATCTTCAACTCCCGCATAAACCACCACGTCATTAAAATGTTTGATTAATTGCTGGTTTCCGCCTACATGGTCATGGTGGTGATGAGTATTGAAAATTGCGATTAATTTAGCGCCTAGTTGTTGCAGTTGCTCGATTACAGGCTCCGCAATCGCGGGATCGACGACCGCCGCAATGTTTTTTTGGCGATCGTGCAGGAGAAAAATGTAATTATCTGTAAGTACGGGAATGCGAATTACGTCCATAATTACCTAGCGCCAAGAATCTAAATCTAAGGATTCAAAACCTTTCTTTTCGACAAAAGACAACATACTGCCTAGCTGATACCATACCAATAAACCAATTAGCAAAGTTAAAGGTGCAGCCGTAGCCGTTGCTAACCAACTAGGAAAACCAAATATTTCTAATCCCGCCGATAAAAAGACTAAAATTCCAGCATTGATACCCAAGTAAGGAATAATTAATTGTCCGGTAGGTAATTGCGCCTTAGTTGCGGCGGCGCGTGCGCTTGACCAGTTTGCCACAATTAGTTTTAAGGTAGCCGCAAAAGCCGTACCCGCAGCTAGGGCGATCGCAAATCCGGCAAACATTAAAAAATATGGTGGTTCGGGATAGTAAGACATGGTAATTTCTAGTTGGTGAATTAAGGGAGGTTATTTAAGCTTTACTTACCTGATTTGCCATTAAAAGCATTAAAAACAGGTAAAATTGCGGTGGTGCGCTCTTTTGAAAAATTGCTTAAAGCACCGAGCGCTACATTAAATAGTCGATTTGGCTGTAATTCGTCTTTAATCAAATTCCACAGACTTTGGACTTCTGCTGTATGCAGGCGATCGTCTTCCGTTAAAGCAAGGAGTAATTGCTGTCTTAAATACTGTCCTTCTTCTGATAATAAGAACTGTAATCCCATCTGTGCTGTAGGTAATAAGTCAAAACTATTATCGGCGCGGGCGATCGCAATTAAGTCTTCTAATCTCTCCCACTGAAACTTACCATTTTTAAATAATAAATTCAGCAACCGTCGCCGTAGTGGGGGCGTTTCTCCTTTTAACAAGCGCTTGGCGATGTATGGGTAAGCAACTTCAACGATTTTGAAGTCAGGGTTTAAGCTTAAAGCAATTCCTTCTTGGGTTACTAAAGAGCGAATAATTAAAGCAAACTTTGCTGGGACGCGGAAAGGATACTCATACATCAACTCTGAGAAGGAATCGGTAATAGTTTTAAAATTGAGACTGCTAACACTTGCGCCCATCGCATTTTTGAGGACGGCTTCTAAGGCGGGTACAATCGGACGAATATCGGTATTTGGCGCTAAAAATCCTAGCTTGACGTAATCTTCGGCTAACTCGGTGTAGTCTTGATTGACTAAATGCACCAAAGCATCTACTAAAGTTTCTTTCATTTCCTTGGTTAGCTGATCCATCATCCCGAAGTCAATGTACGCCATCCGCCCGTCAAGAGTAGCAAACAAATTACCTGGATGGGGATCTGCATGAAAAAATCCATGTTCTAGTAACTGTTGCAGTCCGCAAGTTACGCCAATTTCGATAAGTTTATTTCGGTCGAGTCCGGCTTGCTTAATGCTCTGAGTGTCAGTAAGTTTGAAGCCGTTAATCCACTCTAAAGTTAAAACGCGATCGCTTGTATAACGCCAGTATATAGCCGGAACTTTGATGCGGGGATCGTCGCGGAAATTTGTAGCAAATTTCTCGGCGTTGCGACCTTCATTTAAGTAATCAATTTCCTCAAATAACTTTATCCCAAACTCATCTACAATTGTTTGCAAATCGTGACCAAGATTGAGTGGAAGCCAAGGCGCAAGCCAACCCGCCGCCCAACGCATTAAATATAAGTCTAGATTTAAAACTGGGCGTAAGTTGGGGCGCTGTACTTTTACCGCCACTTCTTCCCCACTATGCAAACGGGCTTGATATACTTGTCCCAAACTAGCGGCGGCTACAGGATTGGGGGTAATTTCACTGTAGAGTTCTACTAAGGGGCGACCTAATTCTTTTTCTATAGTTTGAAATGCGATCGCATTACTATAAGCTGGTAGCTGATCTTGCAGCTTAATTAATTCTTCTAAAAAGTCTTTTCTAATTAAATCTGGGCGAGTTGATAGTGCTTGACCAACTTTAATAAACGTTGGCCCTAAACGAGTAATTATTTTTCGTAGTTGCGTAGCACGCAACGGCTGATTTTGTTCACCTTTGCCAAACCACTCATCCGATTTCATCCCCAACACAAAACCCGAAAAAAACCAAATAATAGTTAAAATCCGTCCCCATACTAGCCAAGGACGGAAACGGAAGTATTTTACAAGCGCTTCAGGATTGTAACGCCGATTTTCTTGACCAAGTTGATACTGACCCACGCCTCGATCTGCCTCTTAAACTGGGAATTTTACATTTATCGTGGTTTTATCTAAAAATAGGTAGCTTTTTTAATTACAGCCGCCAAAAACAACCACTTATTTATATCTTTTTATTAATTATAGTATTTAAAAGTACAAAGTATTTACAAGAACAGTAATAAGAGGTCTAGCTAAAGTTATAGGTATATCTCTAGGTCTTAAAAGATGTTGTAGAAGGTGGGATCGGTATCTGGCGATCGCGTAGATCCCCCTTAAAAAAGGGGGGAAATATTTTAAAGCATCCTTTGAGGATCTACGGAAAATAGCGAGGTCTTAACTACTAGCTGATTTAGCTTCTAAGTTTTCTAAACGGCTTAGGAGTTGCTGATTGTCTTTTTTTAGTTGGTCGAGTTCTTCTCGCAGTTGCTTTGTAGCTTGCTCTGAACCAACTTTTGCTTGCACTTGTTGTACGGCTTCTTGGGCCATTCGCCGCACTCTACCATCGGGGGTTTGGCTGGCTAAAGCCTTCAAAATCGCCGCCGCTTTGATAGTTTCCATTTGTCCTAAAGCCACAACTACCGAAACTTGGGTTAAAAAAAACGATTCCAGGGATAACTGATCTAAGCGTTCTAAGATTCGTTCCAAATTCACCGGATTTTGACCCGCCGAAACTGTGCCTAATGCCCGAATACCAGCCAGACGAAGGGCTTGGGGAACTCCGGCTTTGGTGTACTGCAAAATAATATCGAGCGCTTCTGAGGAAGTTTTTAACTGACTAAGCCCAGAAATCGCCCCTGATCGCACAACTTCGTTCCAACCTGCTTTTTTTTCTAGTACAGTATTAAGCAGTTTAATAGTTTTTTTCTCTTTTGACTCCTCATCTAAATTTACTGATGCGATCGCCCCAAGCGCCCTAGCCGCCGCCGCTTCAACGTAGTAGCTAGGATCGCCATCTTTAACGAAAGGTCTAATTGCTTTATAACTTGCGTTAGTTTTAATTTGCGCCAGTGCTTCAATTACCGCTCGACGAACTAAAGCATTTTCGTCTGGCAAACTGGCTACCAAACCATCAAAAGCTTGGTCTAGCTTAACGTCAGCTAAATTTTTAGCTACTTCAACCCTCACCCCCCAAAATTCATCGCTCTTTAGAGCTTTAGTCAGCGCCTTGACTGCCTCTAGTCCGCCTTTTTTGGCGATCGCCTTTGCTGCATAAATCCGCGAAACGGGGTCAGGGTCAAATTGTAACTGTGCTTGTAATTCGGGTAAAGCGTATTCTAAAGTTACAGTTTTTAAGTAGTTATTTCCGGCATCAAAGCTAATAAAGTGGGGCTTTTCAGCTAAAGGAAAGTAAAAACTTTGTTCCCGTTCGTAAATTCGCACCGGGAAGGTTTTAAACTCTGTTGGGTTTCCTTCTTGGGTATAGCCAAAAGAAATTGGAATTTTTAGATCGAATAAATCAGTATTACTACCTTCTTTAACCTGGGTTTGGGTAATGGTAACTTTGGCTAGTTTGCTGTCCAAATCCCAAGAGTAGGCAACTTTAAAATCGGGATGACCGCCGCGATAAACGTACTGATCGAATAAAAACAGCAAGTTGCGCCCAGAAGCTTTCTCAATTGCACGTAATAAATCGATAGTTTCTACAGTTTTGTGGGCGTTATCTCGGACAAAAGTTTGAATTGCTTGCCAAAACAAATCATCGCCTAATTCGGCGCGAATCATATGGTACACACAAGAACCTTTTTCGTAGAGATGGCGATCATATAATTCGATCGCTTCTCGGTAAATATGGGTAACAATCGGGCGACGGTAACGGCTGCTATCTTCTGCTAAATAGTTACGGGCTTCAAGCAAACGGTAATAAGCCGCTTCTTGATTTCCATATTCTTCTTGCGTCCACATAACTTCAGAGTAAGAAGCCATCCCTTCTTTAATCCAAGCGTGTGACCAATGTTTAATTACTACCAAATCGCCAAACCATTGATGAGCGAGTTCGTGAGCAACCAAGCTTTCCGTATTACGATTATCTAAAGCTGCTCTTTCATCCAGCAAACAGCGATCAGTTAGCAAGGTTGTAGAAGTATTTTCCATCCCGCCAAAAATAAAATCATCAACGCAGACTTGGGCGTATTTGGGGAAAGGATATAAGTAGCCATACTTTTCGCTAAAAAACTCAATCATCCGGGGAGTTTTGCCCATGCTGCGCCGTGCGTCTTCTTCCCTGCCTTTTTCCACGTAGTAAGTTACGGGTTTTCCTTGCCATTCGTCCTCAATTTTGGCAAAATCTCCTACCGCTAAAGTCATTAAATAAGTAGGATGTACTTGCTCTTGCAACCAGTGATAAATCGTCGAGTCGCCGTCTTCTTTGGTTTCAACCAAGCGTCCGTTAGAAATAGCTTTCAATGAATTAGGTACTCGGACTCTAATTTCTGAAGTGGCTAATTGTCCTGGGTAGTCGAAGCAAGGAAACCAATAGCGGGAATCTTCATCTTCTCCTTGCGTCCAAACTTGGGTTGGTTTATTGGGGTAATGGTCGTCTGGAGTAATGAAGTAAAGTCCGCGTTGGGGTTTTTCTACAAAATAGGCGATCGCAATTTTTATTACTTTACCTACTTCGGTTGCTGTTTCTAAACGAATATCTAACTTAGCATCGTCATAATCAAAGCTTTGTGGTGTCCCATCAATGTCTACCGATTGGATATTTAAGTTAACCGCATCCAGTGATAAGCGATTAATCCCTGTAGTTACTGGTTTGAGTGCGACTTCGCAAGTTCCGGTATAACTTTGGTTAGGAATATCTAAATTGAGGTCTAAAAAAATATGCTCAACTTGTCCAGGGCGATCGGGGTTATAGTGAGGTTTCGCCCCTGGCAACTCAAAGGACTTGTGGCTGTTAGCTTCGGTATCAAAATAAGAATCAGACATAGTTAAGGGTAAAGAATATCAGCTAAATTCTAGTTCCACCATAAAGCTTTTTAGTTGTGCCAGAAGTAACAACCAACTAATTAATTTTGGCTTTGAAACGGATAAAGCCGTAGGAATTAGCTGGCGTACCAGCCGCCGTAGCGTTGGGAACATTACCCATATTAACCACCACTGCACCTTTACCATTGGTTGTTCCCATACAAGAACTAGGAAAACCCGAATTATAAAATTGACCGCGATCGCCATCACCAGCATTAGTTGCTTTTACTAGGGCTGCTCCGTTGGCACTTTGGATTGTAATCCCATAATTTGAGCCTGTAAGTCCCTCAGCATCTGCACTTATGGGCGAGCTATTGTAGCCTGTACCAATATAGGTTTGGTTTGCTGGTACAAAGTCGCAAATATTGACATTGTTTGCCTGGGCAGCACCATTATTGAGGAAGTAGATGGTATATTCCACTTCATCTCCAGGTTTAAAAGTAACTGTTGGTGCGATCGTACTGCTGTGGATTGCACCGCGTAAGGAAGTAGTATTTGGAGAAGGCCAAAGAGGATCGTTATCATCAGCAGCTTTAGTTCCTACATTATTTGGATTGCCGGAAGTGTTTACACCATCTTGGAACCCAGTTATATCTACACCGTTGATTGCTGTAATGCGTTTGACTAATAGTAGGTTTGGAGGAACACCAGACGGGGTAACGATCGCACTAGCACTATTGTTATTTGAATTTGGATCGCTTTGGTCTAGGGCGCTTAGTTGGGCGGTATTAGTCTTTGCTCCTGATGTTGCCACTGTAGCTGTAATTGTTAAGGTTTCTGTAATTCCAGGAGCTAGACTAGCAATGCTCCAAACCCCAGTTCCACTAGTGTATGTACCCGTAGATGTTGTATTGGACTGATAAGTTAACCCTGGAGGTAAGATGTCAGACAAGCCAACATTTGTAGCCGCAGTTGTGGAAGCAGCAGGATTGGTGACTGTAATAGTAAAAGTTACGTTGTCGCCTACGTTGGGCGTAGAATTATTGACTGTTTTTACTACCGCTAAATCCACCGATTGACTCGGTACTGTAACACTAGCTTGGTCATCTTCTCCTGCTACTTGGTTGTTGTGAGGTGAATCTGGATCTGTTTGGTCGGCGGCTATGACTTCGGCAGTATTGACTGTAACACTTGCGTCGCTGCGGATAGCACGAATAACTAAAGTAGCACTAGCACCAGGGTTCAAAGTGCCAACTTCCCACACCTTAGTAACAACGCTGTCGTAGGTTCCTTGACTAGGCGTGTTCAATACATAACCGATACCTACGGGTAATGCGTCTCTTACCCTCACATTAGTAGCAGTGCTAGGACCATCGTTAGTTACGGTAATTGTGTAATCAAAAGTGCCTCCTACCGCCGGACTTGCAGGAGTTGATACTTTTGTCAGTCTCAAATCTGCCGACTGCTGTACTGTTGTGGTCTGGAGACTAGAATTATTACCTGTATTAGTATCGAAAGTTGCTGAAGATACAGTGGCTGTGTTGCTGAGACTAGAATTATTGGCGGTGGTTGGAGCTACTCTAACTACAACTGTAAAGTTTGCCGAACCTACCGCAAAAGACGGGTTAGTACAGCTTACTGTGCCATTGCTGCCAATGGCGGGTGTAGTGCAAGTCCAGCCTGAAGGAGTGGTGATTGATTGAAAAGTTGTACCAATAGGTAATGGATCGCTCATGACTGCATTAGTGGCGGTTACTGATCCGTTGTTGGTAACTGCGATCGCATAAGTTAGATTAGCACCCGCAATAACTGGGTCGGGAGAGTCGGTTTTAATTATTGATAGGTCGGCAGTTGGTGGTGTTATATCATGTCCGGCAAATAAGTTATGGTTAAGCTGCGATCTTAGTCCACCAATGAAAACCAGTTAGTCCTTGAATCAAATCTTGCTGCTGAAGCAGAGATTGGCATCGGTGAAATAAAACT
>JAABUN010002772.1_pt1 | contig 29618 bp, 28 predicted proteins | sample 5559311 | NCBI WGS metagenome assembly JAABUN01 (sample SAMN10711877, study PRJNA513370) | rock metagenome | isolation source: Antarctica rocks | place: Antarctica: Victoria Land, Siegfried Peak sud | reverse complement strand
GCGGAGTGAGTTTAAATTCTCCCCAACCAGTAACCCAGTGATTTTGAATTTGTTTTATCCAATTTCCAATTGAATCAAATTCGTAAACAAATTCGTCTTTGAGATAAAGCGTTCCGTCATTTTCGTAACAAAAATACTCTTTTCTATTTCCTCTTGAATCGTAAACTGTGCTTATTCGATGCGAAAATTCACCTTTCTCATTGAATCGAAATTCCTCAACTATATATCCGTCGTCAGTGTTAATTATATTCTTTCTAACTTTTTCGGATGGATTGACTTGGTGATAATGTCTGGGGATAATTTTTTCATTCTCATCATAATTAGCTGTCTCAATAACCGAATCTTCTTCATCGTTAGTGTTGCCGTCATAAATAGCGTCGCCGTTATAAATCCGATGAGAACCAAGTTTAATTTTCCCCTGATTGTCAAAATAGTAATGTTTTTCTACTAGATTACCTTCAATAGTTTTTTCAAAAATAGTTTTTCCGAAGAGAGAATCATTTTCGTCATATTCTTCACGATAATCTAAATCACCTTTTTCATCGTAAAAATAAATATCTCTGTAAGCGTCATACATCATCAATCGGTAAGGAGAGACTTCTTCTATCAGCTTTCCTTCCAAATTATAAATTGAGTAACCTGCCGATTGATTTCTGGTTTCCGCTAGATTTCCGGCAACAATTTCAAACACAGCAAATTCAGCTTCAACTTTTTTGACTAAACCAATCAATTTTCGCGTTTCTCTGGTAATCATCTGATAAATCTCAACTAATTGCTGATACAATTTTCGTTTCAAAATTTTCCGCTTTGTCCAAAACTAACTGTGCCAGCGCGTCAATAAATTTTTCTGAATAATTCAAGCCTTCGGTTACTTCAAAACGCGACACGCCCGCTTCGGTGGCGAGGTGTTTGAATTCGATGCCGACTTCAAACAGCGTTTCGAGATGGTCGGAGGCAAAGGCAATCGGCACGACGAGCATTTTTTTGACGCCTTGTTTCGCTAAATCCGCAATCGTCGTCGGCGTCGAAGGCGTCAGCCATTTCTGCGGTCCGACTTTCGATTGAAAACACAGATGATGCTTTTGTTTATAAGCGCCGCGATTCATCACCGCCGTTACCGTTTCGCAGATATGACCGGAATACGGGTCGCCCTGTTTGACCAGTTTCATCGGCGTTCCGTGTGCCGAAAAAAGTATGTGAACGTCGGATTTTTCAGTGTCGGAAAACTTTTCCAAACCTTGATTGATGCGCTCGACAAAAGCGTCGATATACGGCGGAAAATCGTAATAAGATTCAACGAGCGTCCATTCGATATTTGTTGGATTTCCGCGTTTTTCAAGCTGTTTTTTCCATTCCTTAACGCTCGACTCAGTCGTCGCTTTCGAGAATTGCGGATAGAGCGGCAGCAGTATAACTCGCGTAATTTTTTCTTTTTCGAGTGCGTCAAGAACTTCTTCGGTGAACGGATGCCAGTAACGCATCGCGGCGAAAACGCGCGCGGGAAATCGCCCGTTTAATTTTTCTTCCAATAATTTCGCCTGTCCGAGCGTGAAATCCTTAAGCGGCGATTTGCCGCCGATTTGTTTATATTGCTCTTGAATTTTCGGATGACGTTTCGACGAAATCGTTTTCGCCAGCCATTGGCGGAACAGAAAACTGCCGGGGAAATTGATAATGTCCGGGTCAACGAACAGATTATAAAGAAACGGCTCGACGGCTTCGAGCGAATCTGGTCCGCCGAGATTTAATAAAACGACGCCGATTTTTTCACTCATATTGCAATCAATTAAATCCTAAAGAAAATTAGCAGGATTTTTAAATCTTTTGTTCTTATATCCCTAACTATCCCTTTTATCCCTGTTAATTTTCTTCTTAAACCGTTTTAGAAAAAACAGGTTTATTTACCTTCGTCATCGCCGCTAGATGCGCGTCGAAACACATCGCCACATTGCGGATAATCAATTTGCCCGCGCCTTTGATAAAAATTCGTTCGCTGTTGTTTTCCAGCAAATCGTCGGCGATAAACGACTCGAGATTCGGCAAATCTGCGGCGAAATAGCTTTCAAAATCAATACCGAATTTGCCTTCAATCACTCGTTTGTCAATCTGCAAATGACACATTAACTGCATAATCGTTTCCTTGCGAACGTGGTCGTCGAACGTCATTCGATAACCGACGTTTGTTGCTGCTTTGTTTGTTTCGATGCGCTCGTAATAATCTTTTAAATTTTTCAAATTCTGCGCGTAAATGTCTTGAAACTGGCTGATTGCGGACACACCAAAAGCGTAAACGTCCGTTCCGGCGCGCGTCGAATAGCCTTGAAAATTGCGATACAAAGTGTTGTTCTTTTGAGCGATTGCCAGCTCGTCTGTCGGCTTGGCGAAATGGTCTAAGCCGATGTATTCGTAACCGTTTTGAACAAGTTGTTCTATTGTCTGTTTCAAAATTACGAGTCGCTCGTCGGGCGTCGGCATCGTTTCGACTTTGAAAATATTCTGGTGTTTTTTGAGCCAAGGAACGTGCGCGTAATTGAAAACGGCGATGCGGTCGGGCGAAATATCGATAACCTTTTCAACCGTCTGCCGGAAAGTTTCAAGCGTCTGAAACGGCAAGCCGTAAATCAAATCGAGATTTATCGAACCGAACCCGAATTCACGCGCCCATTCGATTGTCAGTCTGGTAATATCTTCGGGCTGAATGCGGTTGATAGTTTCCTGAACCTGCGGGTTAAAATCCTGCACGCCTAAACTCGTCCGATTAAATCCAATGCGGCGAAACGCTTCGACGTGTTCGCGCGTCAAACCGCGCGGGTCAATCTCGACGCTTGCTTCGATGTCGTCGGCAAAGTTAAATTTTGATTTGATAAATTCGCCGATGTCCAGAATTTCGTCCGGCGTCAGATACGAAGGCGTTCCGCCGCCCCAGTGCATTTGCGAAACTTTTCGATTTTTTGAAATCAGCGGCGCGAGCGTTTCGATTTCCCGTTTAAGACGCTCGTTATATTCGCGGATTAACGTTCTATCGCGCGAAACCATCATATTGCAGCCGCAAAAATAACAGAGCGATTCGCAAAACGGAAAGTGAAAATAGAGCGAAATGTCCGATGCCGTTTCTACGTTCGTTTCGATTATTTCTCTGGTAAAATCCCGCGCCGTAAAATCGCTCGAAAAGAGCGGCGCGGTCGGATACGAAGTGTAGCGCGGTCCCGGCTGGTTGTATTTCTTGAGGATTTCAAGGTCTATTTCTGCAAAATTACTCATTTTTATAAAAACTCAAAACGAGTTTAACTGCACATTTTATTAGTTTTGCACTGATTTCCGTTCGTTATGTTTGATGCTCAACTGCTTAACACAATCAACTAGATACTTAGCGTTTTCAACCGGCGTTTTCGGCAAAATTCCGTGTCCGAGATTGAAAACGTGTCCCGAATCGTTGCCGAATGCGCGCAAAATCTTTTCGGTTTCGCTGCGAATTCGCTCTTTCGGCGCGAACAAAACGCACGGGTCGAGATTGCCTTGAAGAACTTTTCGCCCGCCGATTTCCGTTTTGACCGCGCAGATGTCTTTCGTCCAATCGACGCCGAGAACGTCGCATTTCAGCGTCGCAAGACTTTCCATATTTGCGATTCCTTTGGCGAAAACGATGACCGGAACACCGTTTGTCTCAATGCGGTCGCAAATATATTTCAAATATCGCAAAGAAAATTCTTCAAAATCCGACGGCGACAGATTTCCCGCCCAAGTGTCAAAAATCTGCACCGCGTCGCAGCCGGCGCGGATTTTCTGGTTGAGATATTCGACAACCGAATCGGCGAGTTTTTGCAGTAATATATGCGCCGTTTCCGGTTCGCGGTAAATCAAACTTTTTATTATTTCAAAGTTTTTCGAGCCTTTGCCCTCAACCATATACGTCGCCAGAGTCCAAGGCGCGCCGGAAAAACCGATGAGCGGAACGCGATTGTTTAACTTTTCCTTCGTTAATTTTATCGCTTGAAAAACATAATCCAACCTCTCGTTCAAATTTTCCGTATCGAGTTTTTCAATGTCCGCCGCGCTTCGCAAAGGTTTATCAAAAATCGGACCTTTCGATTCGACGATTTCCAAATCCATTCCCATCGCTTCGGGAATCACCAGAATATCGGAAAACAAAATCGCCGCGTCCACACCGATAATATCAATCGGCTGAACGGTTACTTCACTCGCCAATTCGGGCGTTTTACACAAAGTAAGAAAATCCGTTTTCTCACGAATGGTGCGATATTCCGGCAGATAACGACCGGCTTGCCGCATAATCCAAATCGGCGTTCGCTCGGTTTGCTCATTGCGACACGCTCTTAAAAATAAAAAATCTTTGTTCAAATTTTCTTCCTTAAATAACTTGTTAATTCGTTTGCGAAATCTTTTGCAGTCGGTTTTTCGGCGACAAAATCGACGCGCAAATTATTTTCTTCGACATATCGCGCGGTTGTTTGACCGATTGCCGCAATTTTTATTTTGCCTTGCGAAAAATCTTCAAACTTTTTCAAAAATCCTTCGACGCCTGACGGACTGAAAAAACAAATCGCGTCGAATTTTCCGCGCTCAAACTTTTCTTTTATTTCAAGCAATTCGGATTCGTCCGTTTCAACTTCTATTGTTTGATAAACAATCGTTTCAACAATTTCGGCAATACGTCCCAATATTTCGGGAACGATTCTAAGACTGCGATTCCCGCACGGAAAAAGAAACTTCTTGTTTTTCAATTCTTCTTTCGGAATCGCTTCCAAAAGTCGTTCGGCAGTCGTCGCCCGTTTGCTGTAAAAAGTTTCGTAACCTGATTCTTTCAATAAATCGTTGCTTCGTTTTCCCAAAACGTAAAACTTACCCTTAAACTTCTTTGCCTTTTCGCTCAATTTCGCCGAAACGATTTCCGCCGCCTTAGAACTCGTGATAAATATTCCGTCGAAAGTTTCGATTTCCGCAATCAAATTTTCGAGTTCAGACAAATCGGAAACCATTTCGGTTTTAATTACGGGAAAATTCGCAACCGAAAAACCGTTCTCGATTAAAATCGATGTAAAAACGTCTTTTTCACGAATGACGAGAATTTTCGACATTTTCAAATAACCGGTTCGGGCATTTCTTCAACCGTGTTTCTCGTCGCTTCGAGCAGACGATTTGCGCCGTTTTCAATCATTCTGTTCGCTAATTCTTTTCCTAAATCAGCAGCGTTTTCCGCGTTCCCGACAATCGAATCGCGCAGCGTCTTGCTTCCGTCGGTATTTCCGACAAAGCCGCGCAAGGAGATTTCATCCGTTTTCAATTGAGCAAACCCGCCAATCGGAACTTGGCAGCCGCCTTCCAAAGTTCGCAGAAAACTTCTTTCCGCCAAGATACATTTTTCCGTTTCGGCATCGTTTATTTTCGCCAGAAACCGCTCGATTCTGAAATCGTCGGCGCGAATTTCGACGCCGACGACGCCCTGCGCGACTGCCGGCAGCATAATTTCCGTCGGCACGATTTGCTTGACGTGCGCGTCGAGTTCGAGCCGGTGAAGTCCGGCGAATGCGAGAATCATCGCGTCCAAATCCGATTCTTCAAACTTTTTTATGCGCGTCGGCACGTTTCCGCGAATCTCAAAAATCTGCAAATCTTTGCGGTAGTTTAACAATTGGCTGCGGCGGCGAAGGCTTCCCGTTGCGACTTTTGCGTGCAAAGGCAACTTGTCAATCGAAGCGTAATTTTTCGCAACCAGCGCGTCGTTCGGCGTTTCGCGCTTTGTTACCGCGCCTATTTTCAAGCCGTCGGGCAAAACTGTCTGCAAATCCTTTAGGCTGTGAACCGCTAAATCAATCGCGCCACTTAAAAGTTTTTCTTCGATTTGGCGTGTAAATAAACCTTTGTCGCCGATTTTTGAAAGCGCGGTTTCCAGAATCGCGTCGCCGGTCGTTTCGATGATTTTCATTTCGATTTCAACGGCGGGAAAAGCCGTTCGGAGAAGTCCGGCGATGTGTTCGGCTTGCCACAAAGCCAGTTTGCTTCCGCGCGTGCCGATAATAATTTTATCTTTCACGGCTGGTTATTTCTCCGCGCGCGGGCATTGTTTGTTTGATTTTCAGAAGACGGTCGACTAAATCGAGATGCTCGCCAAGTTCGCTTTGCGCGTCTTTCGAGCGCGCCATCTTGTGAAAGCGCGCGGCGTTTTCGCTTAAAAATTCCCTGATGCGTTTTATTTCCGCAACCGTTTCAAAATCGGTTTTTTCCTTTGTTTTTGAAAATTCCGGCAGCAGCGGCAACGAGTAATACCAGACCAGAAAATCGCCCATTTCCTGATAAATAAGTTTTTTCACCTGCGGCAGCTCGGTCAGTCTTTTGGCGTGGTTGCGGTCGACGATTGTGTTTAAATCGTCAATGTTTTTGAGCGTTACAAATTCATTTGCCGCCGCTTCAGGCGCGATATCGCGCGGCATCGCAATATCAATCAGAAGAATTCTGCGCCTTTGCGCGTCGAAATCCGCTTCGGTCAAAATATGTTCGGACGCGCCCGTCGAGCTTATGACAATATCGACTTCGTTCAGATATTCGGGAAACGATTCAAAGTCTATTATATCGCTCGAAAAAGCGTGCAACTTGTGCAATCCGTTTAAAAATTCTTCGGCATTCGAGCGCGTGCGATTAGTAACAAGAATCTTTCCGACGCGCTGTTTGAGCAGGCATTCGGCGGTCAGGCGCGCTGTGTCGCCCGCGCCGACGATTAAAACGGTTTTATCGGCGAGCGTGCCGAACGCCTCGCGCGCCAGTTCGACGGCAGCGAGACTTATCGAAATCGCGCCTTTGTGAATCGACGTTTCGAGATATGTTTTTTTGCCGATTTTAAATGCTCTTTGCAGTAACTGATTGAGAATTTTCCCCGTCGCGCCCGCGTCTGTGGCAAGTGAATAAGAATGACGAACCTGCTGCAAAATCTGCGTGTCGCCGACGATTTTCGAGTCGATGCTTGTCGCAACTTTAAATAATTGCAGGCAAGCAGCGCACGAAATGCTCGAAAAGAAATCTTCGCGGCGCACGTCGCTCGCAGCGTTTTTAAAATCAATCAGCAAATCTTTATAAAAATCCAAATCAACTTCAGCCGTCGGATGAACGCCGTAAATCTCCGTGCGATTGCAGGTCGAGACGACAACGCATTCGCTCAAAGTTTCTTTCAGACGCGCGAGCAGTGCTGCGGTTTCGTTTTCGCGGACAAACATCTTTTCCCGCACTTCAATCGAAGCGGTTCGATGATTGACGCCGAAGGCGAATAACACGGCTTGGTCGTTGGCTTTTTGCAGATTAGTTTCCAAAACTGTTTGAATAATTCTCGTTAATAACGTTTAATTTTTACGATATTTTTTATCAACGCCCGATTTTACAATGAGTTTATATAAACATCGGCGGAAAATCCATTCTCGGTTTTATTATTATCGCTAATAATAATAGCAAGAACTTTAGACGAAACCAAAAATGGCGGAAACACGATTGTCAGGGAGTGTGTGTTTCGAGTTTTAAGAACACACTCGCTGACGGTCGCCTTTTCCGCCTTGATTATTCGACGTGTGCGAGAGGCACGTAATATAATAGAAGTCGTTGAATTTAATAAATTTACAAGGGGAATTTTTTGATGGAATACAGACAATTAGGCGCAAGCGATTTGCGGGTTTCGGAAATAAGTTTGGGTTCGTGGCTGACGTATTCGGGCGGCGTCGAGCGCGAAGCGGCGGCGGCTTGTGTGGAAAAAGCGTTTGAAGTCGGAATAAATTTTATCGACACGGCGAACATTTACGGCAAAGGCGCGTCGGAAACTTTTCTGGGCGAAGTTTTAGAAAATCGCCCGCGCGACAGTTATGTTTTGGCGACGAAACTTTATTTTCCGATGACCGAAGAAGATTTCGGCTTGTCGCGCGTGCAGATTCACAAACAGTTAAACGATTCGCTTCGGAGACTTAAAACCGATTACGTTGACCTTTATCAATGTCATCGTTACGACGAAAACACGCCGCTCGAAGAAACGATGATTGCTTTATCCGAGATTGTGCAGGAAGGAAAAGCGCGTTATATCGGTTTCAGCGAGTGGAACGTCGGACAGATTCGCGCCGCAGTTGAAATGACCGGAATGGAAAAATTCGTCTCAAGCCAGCCGCAGTATTCGATGTTGTGGCGCGAGCCTGAAGGCGAAGTCTTTCCGCTCTGCGCGGCAAACGACATCGGTCAAATCGTCTGGTCGCCGCTCGGTCAGGGCGTTTTAACCGGCAAATATAAAACCGGACAGCCGATTCCGTCCGATTCGCGCGCCGCAAACGAGAAGATGAACGTTTTTATCGACAGGCTTTTGACACCGGAAATTCTATCGGCGGTCGAACGTTTGAAACCGATTGCCGCACGCGAAAATCTTTCGATGGCGCAATTAGCTCTTGCTTGGGTTCTACGCGACGAGCGCGTCTCATCGGCGATTATCGGCGCGACAAAACCCGAACAAGTCGCGGATAACGCGGCGGCTTCCGGCGTCAAATTATCGACGGAAACTTTGGCGGAAATCGAAAAAATTCTGCAATTTCAAAACGCGCAAGCCTTATAAAATCATTTTAACCAAAAAGATTTTAAGATTAATAGCCACAAAAGGCACAAAAGACACAAAAAAGAATTTAAATAATTTTTGTGCTTTTTGTGACTTTTGTGGCTATTTAATTTTCGTATTCTGTTTTATCGAAAGCCTTGTCCGATTTGCTGCGTGCCGAACGTGCCGATGCCGTTTAGTCTGAAGCTGAAAAGAAAGCGGTTTTCCTGTCGGACGCCGACGTTGAAAGTGTAATACTGCGCGGTTACGGCGCAGCAGTCGAAGGCGTAGCCGACGGTGTAGAGCGAACTGATGAGCGGCGTAAATCTCAGTGCGCGACGGTTTTCAAAATCGAAAAACAAAGACGCGCCGCCGTAAAAACCGCGATTCGTGTCGCCAAGGAAAATCGCCGGACTGTATTGCGAGCCGCGAAGCGTTCCGGCTTCTTTGCCCGCCGCGTTGTTGTATTGCATAAGCGACGGCGCGAGCGTTACGGCGCGCGTGTAGTAAAAAGTCTGGAAGATTTTGAGGAGTTTCGTGTTGTAGCCGACGGTCGAAGATACTGCGCGCAATCCTTCGCCCGCCGTGCCGAAATCGAGACGCGCGTTGACGACAAACGTTCGGCGCGGGCGATATGTCGCGTCGATGTTGAGCGGTGAAAAGCGGCGCGGGACGCCGCCGAAGGTGTAAAAAGTCAAATCGGTAACGGGCGCGATTTGGTTGCGCCTGCCGGGCTGAAGCGCGCCGCCGAAAGTTTTATCGAAAAAGAATTTGCCGCGCACCGTCAGCGTAAAAATTTCATACGGCTGAACCGAGAGCGGATTTTTCTGCGCTTCCGAAGGATTTTCGCGCAGGCGTTTTTGCGCTTCTTCGCTGACGGCTTCGGTGTAGCGGCGCGTGAAAATGCGGTTCGTTACGCCGTATTCGATTTCGTTCGTGTCGGTTTGGGTGTCGGTGAAATCGAAACGGATGACGCGGTTGAAATTGTTTATTCCTTTTATAACTCGGTAAGTCAAAAACGGCTCAATCGTATGTCGAAAGCGAAATGCGTTTTCCTTACCGTAATAATTTTTCGCCAGCGCGACGGGTCGCAAGTCCAGTTGAAACTCGCCGTATTTTCTAATCACATCACGCCCGACGACTTGCCGCAAAGCGTCGAACGAATTTGAATAATAAGTTACGCGCGCGCCTGCCGTTGCCGTTAAATTAAAATATTTGAAATTAAACGGCACGTCGATTTGCGGGTGTATGTCGAAACGCTGTCCGAGCGCTGGCGTTTCAACGGGGTCGTTACCCGTCGCTTGCCGGTAAAGCGCAACGTCGTCAATGTCTTCGCGGCGGCTGACACCTTCGAGACTCGTTTTAAATGAAAAATACGCCTTTTTGAAAAACGATAATTGCGACGGGCGTTTGTCGAAATTTATGCTCGGCAGATTTTTGGTCTTAACACGCACGTTCGGAATCGAAATGACCTGTGAGCGCGCCAGCAAATTCAAGGTGTAATTGTCCCAGCTTTTGTTGACATACGCTTGAGAGACTTCAATCGGCGAGATGATTTGCTGTATGCCATCGGAAAATACTTGGCGAAACGCGAGATTTGACGTTAGGCGAACGTCGGCAACGGCTGTAAAACCGTTTGAAAAATAATGCACGCCGTCGACGTAAATAAGGCTTCCGCCCTGATTCGGATGTTCCGCGTCTTCCTTGTTTCCGAAAAGTCTGTCTTTGACGGCGTAAAAACCGAAATTCAAAAACGAGCGCGAGTTGGCACGCGTTCGCACGTCCATTCCGAAACCGATGCCGCGCCCCGTGTATAAATCGCCGCGAAAAGTAACGTCCGCCGAACGTCCGAGAGTTTTATAATAAGCGCCGGAAAAACGCGCGCCTTTGTTGCCGGAAAAGCCAAAGGTCGGCGTCAGAAAGCCGGACGCGCGGTCGCGTTTTTTTATTGGAATCGACGCGAAAGGAACTGGAATAATCGAAACGTCAAGAACGCGAAACTTCGCGCCTTTCAAACGGATGCGGTCGCCGGTTCTGACGCGCGCCTCTCTCGCCGTAAAGCTCCATTTCGGCGTCGTTTCGTCGCAGGCTGTAAATTTTCCGTTCGTTACGACGACTTCGTTCGCGCTGATTCGTTCGACTCGCTCGGCAGTAAAATAAATTATCGTGCCGTCGTCGGTTTGGTTGGTAAAGCCGGTCGAATCGACAAAAAAGCCCAGCTTAGTTCGATAATTAAATTCGCCGCGCGCGCCCGTAATTCGCTGGTCGTCGCCCTGGTCAAAGACGACGCTGCCTTCGGCGACGAGACGTCCGTCGGCTTCGTAAAAAGTGATTTTATCGGCTTGTAGACGGTAAATGCCGTAATGGACATCGACGTTTCCCGTGTGCGTGATGACGCGGCTGCCTTCTTTGCCCTCGCTCGTTACGCGCAGATAATCGATACAAAGCCGTTCTTCACAATCCGGATCGCCGCTGTCCAACTTTTTCTTCGGCGGCGCGAGATTGTTCTGCTGCGTCGAAAGCGGATTGACGTTCGGCGTGTCGGTTAAAGGATTGGCGACCTGCCGCTCGACCGGATTTGTGTCCTGCGCCATTGCGATATTTATAAACACACAAAACAGCAGCAGTATTTTTATAAACGGTTGAAGACGCATTTTAATAATTGGTAAATCGTAAATGTTTGCGGTCAGAGATAAGTGGTAAATTAAAATTGTATTTTACATTATCGATTTCGCATTAACAATCAAACCGTATTTTTATGAAGCCGAATGTTTTAGTCGTAGAAGATGAAGAATTGATGCGCGCGATTCTGCGGCAGTTGCTTGAAAGCGAAGGCTACAACGTGCTAACGGCGGACAGCGCGGAAAACGCTCTTGAAATTTTTGCCTCAAACGATGTCCGCGTAACTTTGACCGATATAAAAATGGCTGGAATGGACGGCTTGGAGCTTCTCGACCGGATAAAGTCAATCGATGCGGAAGCGATTGCGATAATTATGACGGCGTATTCGTCGGTCGATTCGGCAATCGCCGCGCTTCGCAAAGGCGCTTACGATTACGTTACAAAACCGTTTGTCAACGAAGATTTGCTGCAACGGGTGAGAAACGCGCTGCGAACGAAAGAGCTTTTCCGCGAAAACCGCGCCCTGCGCCGCGAACTCCATAAACATTATAATTTCGCGGAAATCATCGGGCAGAGCGAAAATTTGCAAAAAATTTTCCAGATTGTCGAAAAAGTCGCCGACACAAATGCAAGCGTTTTAATCGAAGGCGAAAGCGGCACGGGAAAAGAACTTATCGCGCGCGCCGTTCACTTTAAAAGCCATCGCGCCGCGAAACCTTTTTTGGCGATAAACTGCGGCGCGCTTCCCGAAAATTTATTGGAAAGCGAGCTTTTCGGACACACCAAAGGCGCATTCACCGGCGCGACAGCCGACAAAAAAGGATTTTTTCGCGCCGCGACGGGCGGAACTTTATTTCTCGACGAAATCGGCGAGATGCCTGCGCCGTTGCAGGTAAAATTGCTGCGCGCTTTGCAGGAACACGAAGTTACGCCGGTCGGCGCGAGCGCGGCGGTAAAATTCGACGCGCGAATAATCGCCGCGACAAATAAAAATCTTGAACGAGAAGTCGCCGAAAATCGCTTCCGCGAAGATTTGTTTTATCGTCTGAACGTGATTGAAATAAACTTGCCGCCTTTGCGCGAGCGGCGCGGCGACATTCCGCTGCTCGTCAAACATTTCATTTCAGACATAGCGCGCGAGCAGAGCGCGCCGGAGAAAATAATTACGAAAGAAGCGATGTCGGCAATGGTTAATTACGATTGGCAAGGCAACGTGCGCGAGCTTCAAAACGCCGTCGAGCGCGCTTTTATATTGTCGGACGAAGAAATAAATCTCGCCGATTTGAGCGGCAAAATAGCGCGTAGCGTGGCGGCGAACAGTTTTAAAGCGCGCGATGGCGGAGAAAATTTTCGTCCTACTTTGGAAGAAACCGAGCGGCGTTATATTTTGGAAATTTTGAGCGAAGTAAAAGACGACAAAACCGCCGCCGCGAATGTTTTGGGCATTGATTTATCGACGCTTTACCGGAAATTGAAAAGATATGAAGACGCTTAAGAACTTAAAACGCAGACAGTTCCAGCACGAAATAATTCGTGTTTCCGATGCGCGTTAAGTTTCCGTGCGCGTATGGCGATTGAAAGAAATCGTCGGCGGCAAACGTTTCGCCTTTTAAGGTTTCGTCGCCGGAAAGCTGGCTTTGCGCGACAAGTTCGGCGGGAAACCAATCTTCGGCTTCGATTTCCGAGGTGGCGGACGGTTTATATTTTGCGGCTTGCTCGACGATGCGCGAGGCGTCCGCCGCCGAGAATTTCAAAACCGCCGTCAAGCGTTTTTCAATTGCCGCGTTTGCATTTGGTTCTTTATTTTGCGCGTTCAAGTCGTCTTCGCGGTAAGTCGCTTCTTCAGGCGCGGCGGGCAGCTTGATAATTTTTTCGAGTTCTTCAAGGTCGTCCTTCGCCGTCTGCGCGTCGTTTTTTTGGATTGAACCGTTCGCCGCTTGATTTGCGGGCGAATTTTCGTTTTTGTCGGCGTTCTCGACTTTCGCGCACGAGCATAATAAAAAAACGCTCAAACAAAAAACGTGAATTGTCTTTTTCGTTGAAAAAATTGAAAAAAGCATCGCGTTAATTGTAAAAATAAAAAACCGTGATTGCAATACGATTTCCCGCCAATTTCTTATAAAATAAAAAACGCTTTACTTTTATAAATATGTTTTTTCTGCTTTTTCGCCGCATCCGCGCCTTCGTCGTCCGCGATTTTCAGCTCGCGGTTTCTTATCGCGTCGAATTTTTTATTCGTCTGGTCTGGATTTTGGGCATCGTTACGACATTTTATTTTATCTCGCGCATTTTCGCGGGCTTTCCGCTCGCCAAATACGCGCAATGGCAAAACCCGCTGACGGCGTGGCTGACCGGAATGGCAATGCTCAATTATTTTATGGTCGGATTTTCCGCGCTCGCCAACGCCATCCGGCAGGAGCAGGTGCAGGGAACTTTGGAAAGCGTTCTGCTGACGCCGATAAACGTTCCGACCGTCGTTGTCGCAAGCTCGGCGTGGTCTTACGTTGACGCAACTTTCAACTCGTTTCTTTATCTTTTTTTCGGCTGGCTTTTTTTCGACGTGCAGTATCAAGGCAATCTTTTTCTCGCGCTTTCGTTTCTTATTTTAACGACGCTCTGCCTTGCTTCAATCGGAATTTTATCGGCAAGTTTCGCAATGGTTTTCAAACGCGGCGACCCGTTTGCGATTCTTTTGGGAGCGGGAACGGCGCTTTTTTCCGGCGTCTTTTATCCGAAAGAAATGCTACAGGAAAGTTTGGGCGAGCGCGGCGGGAAAATTTTGTCCGCCATAAATCCTTCGACGCACGGTCTTGACGGCATTCGCGGCGTGCTGATTCAAGGCAAAGGTTTCGGTGAAGTTGAAACGCCTTTTTTCACGCTGCTCGTTTTTCTCGTCGTGCTGCTTCCCTTTTCCCTTTGGGTTTTCGGGCGTGCGATAAAGCGCGCTAAGCGCGAAGGGAGCTTGATTCAATACTGAGAAATTTAATTTTATGAAATTACCAATTTCATTTGAAGAAGTTTCATATTTCAACAACGAATATCGCGGAGATTTAATCGTTACCAAAGGAATTTTGTATTATTTTCCGCACACGAGAGTCGCTCATGCCAGATATGCGGACGAACTCGGCGGACGTGAAGCGATGCCATTGTTTGATTTGCTCGGAAATCTTGCCCCGATTTTTGCGACAGTCAGCTTGATTCGCACCGCTGCCGACAAAAGTGTTAAAGTCGGAAAATTTTTGAAGCGAAGTTTCAAACCGACTACAAACTCTCCACGCATTCGCAAACTTCATCTCTGGCGCGGAAACGATACGAACGAAAATCTGCAAAAGATTTTAGACCAATACATCGAACGGGTTAAAAGGGACGGTTTGGAATTTGAAGAAGATTCCGTCCCCAAACCGATGCGCTTTTCGGCAGTTGAAATCGAAAACGCGACATTCGGATTAAAATTTAAGTTCGACGCAAAATACGACAGTCACGATTTTAGAGTAAATTTAATTCAGCGAAGTTTATTCAAATCTACATTGAAAGAAGCCGGTTTTTTGAATTGAAGTTGGGTGCTATCTTACCTGATTCGAAGGCAAAGCCTGAAAGAAAAACCTATACATTGTGATTTTTCCTGCCTTAAATTAAAATGAATCCACTAAGAATTTAACAATCTCTTAATTAAAATTATGCCAGAAGTAAAAGAAGCGATAACAAATGCGGAACAGGAAAAAGAGCGTTGGGCGAGCGAAACGCTGCAAAAGGTTTTGGACAAAACGCCGGAGAGAAAACAATCGTTTGAAGGCGTCTCACTTGAACCCGTCGAGCGGCTTTACGCCGAAGCCGATGCGGAAAACTTGGACGAAATCGGTTTTCCCGGCGAGTTTCCCTATAAACGCGGCATTCATCCGACGGGTTATCGCGGGCGGCTTTGGACGATGCGCCAGTTTGCCGGTTTTTCTTCGCCCGAAGAAACCAACAAACGTTTTAAATATCTGATGTCGCAGGGTCAAACGGGGCTTTCGGTCGCGTATGATTTGCCCGCGCTGATGGGGCTTGACGCCGATTCGCCCCTTTCGGAAGGCGAAGTCGGCAAATGCGGCGTGGCAGTTTCGTCGTTCGCCGATTATGAAGCATTGTTTGACGGAATTCCTCTTGACCAGGTTACGGTTTCGCAGACGATAAATGCTCCGGCATCGATTTTTCTGGCGATGTATCTGGCTTTAGCCGAAAAACAGGGCGCGGATTTTAATAAAATTTCCGGCACGCTGCAAAACGATATTTTGAAAGAATACATCGCGCAGAAAGAATGGATTTATCCGATAAAACCGGCGATGAAACTCGTCATCGACACTTTTGAATTCTGCACGAAATATGTGCCGAAATACAACCCGATTTCCGTTTCCGGTTATCATATCCGCGAAGCGGGCGCGACGGCTTTGCAGGAACTCGCCTTCACCTTGCGCGACGGCGTGGAATATGTGCAATACGGCGTCGAGCGCGGTTTAAACGTTGACGAATTCGTGCCGCGCATTTCGTTTTTCTTTAACGCGCACAACGATTTTTTTGAAGAAATCGCCAAATATCGCGCCGCTCGCGTCGTTTGGGCAAAGACGATGAAAGAGCGTTTCGGCGCGAAAAGCGCGCGCACGATGCAGATGCGTTTTCACACGCAAACCGCCGGAGTTTCTTTGACCGTGCAGCAGCCTTTGAACAATATCGCGCGTGTTGCCATTCAAGCACTCGCCGGAGTTTTGGGCGGCACGCAGTCGCTTCACACCGACGCTTACGACGAAGCGCTTGCTCTGCCGTCAAATCAAGCTGCGCTGATTGCGCTTCGCACGCAGCAAATCATCGCCGAAGAAACCGGCGTCGTAAATACGGTTGACCCGCTCGGCGGTTCGTATTTTGTCGAATCGCTGACGCAGAAAATGGTTGACGGCTGCCTCGATTATTTCGACAAAATCGACGGTTTCGGCGGAATGGTCGAAGCGGTCGAAGCCGGATTTCCGCAGCGCGAAATTCAGGAATCGGCGTATCAGTATCAAAAATCCGTCGAGCGAAAGGAGCAGACAATCGTCGGCGTCAACAAATACCAGATGGACGACGAGTTTTCCAAAATCGAGATTTTGCAGATTGACGAAAACGTCCGCGAGCATCAGCTTTCACGTCTCGCGCAAACGAAAAAATCGCGCGACAACGGCGCGGTCGCCAATGCTTTGGACAAACTGAAAAAAGCGGCGCAATCGGACGAAAACACGATGCCCGCGACGATTGAAGCGGTTAAAGCATACGCGACGGTCGAAGAAATTTCCGTCGCGCTTCGTGATGTCTACGGCATTTATGAAGAACCCGCTTTTTAATTGAAACGGCTGACAAAAAATTACGTATGAAATTAACAATATGAAAATAATTAACTTAAAAGCTTTCTTTCATACTGTAATTGCAGCACTTATGGTTATAACGACTTCGGCTCAAGAACAATCGATTGTTCTGAAAACTTCTTCGGGCGATATAAACGGCGTTTTACTGAAACCTGTTTCAAAGAAAAAAATTCCGGTGGTTTTAATAATTTCCGGTTCAGGACCGACCGATAAGGACGGCAATCAGGCGGCGATGCAGAATAATTCGCTGAAAATGCTTGCCGAAGCCTTAAAGCAAAACGGCATCGCGTCGCTTCGTTTCGATAAAAGAGGAATTGCGAGCAGTAGAAAAGCCGCCAAACAAGAATCCGATGCGGTTTTTGACGATTTAGTTAACGACGTTTCGGGCTGGATAAATTTGCTTGCTCAAGATAAAAGTTTCTCGAAAATAATCGTTGCCGGTCATAGCGAAGGTTCGCTCATCGGTATGATTGCTTCGGCTAAAGATAAGCGCGTGAAAAAATACGTTTCAATCGCGGGCGTGGGAAAACCGGCGGATGAAATACTCAAAGAGCAGTTGGGTTCACGACCGCAGGCGGTCAAAGATTTAGTTTTTCCGATGTTCGACACATTAAAGAGAGGCGAAATCATTCCCGACGTTCCCGCATCGCTCAACGCGCTGTTTCGTCCGAGCGTTCAGCCGTATATGATTTCGTGGTTCAAATATAATCCGCAAACCGAAATCAAAAAACTCAAAATCCCGTCGCTGATAATTCAAGGCGACAAAGACATTCAGGTTTCCGTTAAAGACGCGGATTTGCTGGCGGCGGCAGCCGGAAATAAAGCGAGTGAAAAGATTATCGTAAATATGAATCACGTTTTGAAAAATATCGAAACAGCCGACCAGACCGAACAATTAAAAATCTATTCCAATCCGAACTTGCCGATAAATACGGAAATGGTAAAAGAAATAGTGAAATTTATTCAAAGATAATTGTTCTTTGCTTTAAACAAAAGACATTCAAGCAATTAACGGTTGCGACAAAGCGGCGGGCGGCGCGAAGAAAACTTCGATAAAAATCGGCAAACCGCGTCGAATTTGATTGAATCAAACGAATCGAGATGTTAAAACCGACTATTATTGCCATTCCGATTTTCGCGCTGCTGATTGCGATTGAAGCGTGGCTCGTGATACGCGAGAACCGTGAGAATTTTGACCGCAAAGACACATGGGCAAATATTTTTATCGGTTTTGCGAGTCTCGCCTGGGGCGCGCTTTTCGGGGTTTTTACGAGTTTAATTTATATTGCGGTTTATAATTATGCGCCTTTCAAAATGCCGATGGAAACCGTTTGGGCGTGGGCGATTTTATTGTTTGTCGACGATTTTGCGTATTACTGGTTTCACCGCATCAGCCACGAAGTTCGTTTTTTATGGAATTTTCACGTCGTTCATCATTCGTCGAATCAATATAATTTAAGCGTTGCCGTTCGCCAAAGCTGGTTTTCCGGCGCGGCGCACTGGATTTTTTATCTGCCAGCCGCGCTCCTTGGTTTTCCGCTCTGGGCGTTTGTTACGATGCACGGGTTGAATCTGGTTTATCAATTTTGGATTCACACGGAACTGGTCGGCAAGCTCGGTTTTCTCGAAAAAATCCTTAACACGCCGTCGCATCATCGCGTTCATCACGCGGTTAATAATCCGTATCTGGATAAAAACTACGCGGGAATTTTTATCGTTTGGGACAAATTTTTCGGCACGTTCGTCGAAGAAACCGAAACGCCGCGCTACGGCACGATTGCGCCTTTGAAAAGTTATAATCCGCTTTGGATAAACGCGCACGGCTGGTCGGAAATGCGGCTAGCGATGAAGCGAAAACGGACTTTGTACGGCAAACTGCGCTGCGCGTTCGGCGCGCCGGCGATGGAATTTGAAGAACGACGATTAGAGAAATCCGCGCCAATCGGTTAAATTTGTTTTATGAACGACAGAAAAATCAGAGTTCTGGTCGCCAAGCCGGGACTCGACGGACACGACCGAGGCGCGAAAGTTATCGCGCGGGCGCTGCGCGACGCCGGAATGGAAGTTATTTACACGGGTTTGCGGCAAACGCCCGAGATGATTGCGGCGGCGGCTTTGCAGGAAGACGTTGACGCGGTCGGAATCTCGATTTTGTCGGGCGCGCACAACACGCTTTGCCCGCGCATCGTCAACCTTCTGCGCGAAAACGGAATGGACGACACGCTGGTTTTAGTCGGCGGCATCGTTCCGCAGGAAGACATTCAAACGCTGAAAGAAAACGGCGTGTCCGAGATTTTTCTGCCCGGAACTTCGACCGAAGACATCGTAAAATTCATCAACGAAAACGTGCGAACCGAAAATTAAAATTTAATGCTTATTGGAATAACATTTGCTATAATCTATTTCAGACTCCCTTTTGCGCATCAAAAACATTCATTTTTTATGTTTTGTTCGCATTATCAATAAAATAATAAAAAAAGAGGAAACTAAATTTATGAAAAAGACAATCGGTATTTTTTTCGCGTTCGCAATGATTTTGTCGCTCGCTTTTATCAGCGACGCCATTTCATCAAACAATCCGCTTTCGGTTCAAGCACAGACGCGAACCAGAACCAGAACCGGACAAGTCGTCGTTCGTCGTAAGCGGCGCGGCGGCGTTGTCGGCACAACCGTTAGCGGCACAAGATACGTCGCGCATAAAACAAAACGCGCCGGAAAATATGTCGCGCACAAAACCGTTCGCGGAACGATGTATGCGGGCAAGAAAACCGTTCAAGGCACGCGCTACACGGCGCATAAAACCAAACGCGGCGCGAAAGCCGTTACCAGCCGCACAAAGAAAATTCTGTTAGGCGATAACTAATCGGTTGTCGGACAAGTTCAAATTAAAAGACGGTCAACAATCTGTAAATTGATTGTTGACCGTCTTTAGTTTTTGTTTTCTAATAAAATCAATATGAAAGAGAAAGTAAGAGTTGCGAGCGGTCAAGGTTTTTGGGGCGATTTGCTGACCGCGCCGGTCGAACAGGTGCGCGGCGGGCAGATTGATTATCTGATGCTCGACTACTTAGCCGAAGTTACGATGTCGATTATGCAGAAGCAACGCGCGCGCGACGCCAGCGCCGGTTACGCAAAAGATTTTGTCAGTTTGATGCGCGAGATTTTGCCCGATTGCGTCGAGAAAAATATCAAAGTTTTATCGAACGCGGGCGGCGTCAACGTTCGCGGCTGCGCTGAAGCGATTCAAACGACGGCAAAGGAAATCGGTTTGTCCGGCAAAGTAAAAATCGGTGTCGTAACCGGCGACGATGTTCTGCCGCGACTGCAAGAGTTTTTGGACAAAGGCGTTGCGATAAACAATATGGACACGGGCGAGCCGCTCGCGGAAATTCTTGATAAAGTGCAAAGCGCGAACGTTTATCTCGGCGCGCAGTCGCTGGTCGAAGCGCTCGGCAAAGGAGCGCAAATTATTGTCGGCGGACGACTTACGGACACGGGCTTGACGCTCGCGCCGCTGATGCACGAATTCGGCTGGACGTTTGCGGATTGGAACAAAGTTGCGACGGGAACAATCGCCGGACACATTATCGAATGCGGCGCGCAAGCGTCGGGCGGAAACTGTCAATTCGACTGGCAAAACATTCCAGATTTAGCAAACGTCGGCTTCCCGATTGTCGAAGCGTATCCGTCGGGCGATTTCGTCATTACTAAACACGAAGGAACGGGCGGGCGCGTCAACATTCCGTCAGTCAAAGAACAGCTTTTGTATGAGATGGGCGACCCAAAAAGTTATATCACGCCCGATGTCGTCGCGGATTTTACGACGATTCAACTGAAAGACGACGGCGAAAACCGCGTCAGGGTTTTCGGCATCGAAGGCAAGCCGAACACCGAATTTTACAAAGTTTCCATCGCCTATTCGGGCGGCTGGAAAGCCGTCGGAACGCTCGTCTATTCTTATCCCGACGCTTTTGAAAAAGCGCAAGCGGCGGATAAAATTCTGCGCGCGCGGCTCGATAAATTGGGTTTGAAATTCGACGTAATTCTAACCGAATTCGTCGGCGCAAACGCCACGCACGGACATCTCGCGGGCGAGCCGTCGAAAGACGCGCCCGAAATCCAACTGCGTGTCGGCGTGCGCGGGCAAAATCGCGCGGACGTTGAAAGATTTACCAAAGAACTCGCGCCGCTTATCCTGACAGGTCCGCCGTCGGTTACGGGTTTCGCGGGCGGACGTCCGAAGACCGAAGAAATTATGGCGTATTTTCCCGCGCTGATTCCGAAAGGTTTGATTGAAAAGAAAGTCGAGATTTTGGAAGCGTAGAGTTATGGGGCAAGAAAACATTTTTTAGAAGATTAGTATTTTTTTGTCCCTTTAAATTACCAAATTTTGGTTTGCCGTTCCCATCCTTTTCTTGTCCGTATTTTTGCAAATCTTCGTCTGAACCAACAAAAAAGTATTCGTAAGTTGCAGTGCGACGGCGTTCGTTATTACCCATTGTGCCTTTTTCTTGAGTTCCGTTAAAACCTGCTCTAATCATTCCACTGTCATCCAAAACCGACAATTTAAGTTTCGTTACTTTTTCACTTGAATAATAAAAATATTCATCGTCAGCCGCACCATATTCCATATCCGAAGAAGTTTCTAAATGACCCGAAAGCGGAAATTTAAAAAGATAATGACAATCTTCTATTGACAAGGCTGGCGCGTTCGGAACATTAAAATCAATCCGCACCCAACCGATGTAATCTTGCGGAATTAAATATCTGCTTTGATGACGAACCTGACTCTGACACGCAACGGTTAAAGAAAATATACTCGTTATTAGAAGAAAGGTAAAAATGTTTGCTATTCGTAACATAATTGTCTTGCCTAAAATTCAACAATTTAATTTGTTCTGCAAATTATGAAAATTCACAAACAAATTAAATAAGAAATTCAATTGTCAATTCTTGACTTCGCCCGAATTTACCTGCACGTCGGATTTCGTGAATTTGTTGTATTGAAAAGTCGCTTTCGTGTCTTGAATGGCGGAGATGTTTGCGCCCTTGTCTTTTGCTTTGACGGTGTAGCTGTTCAGAACGATGCGCTTCGGAACGAGAATTCCCAAATCGCTCGGCTGATATTCAAACTCGGTTTTCTGGATGACGAGCGGCGTTTGCAAATTTGCGGGTTGAATGGTCAATTCCCTTTCTTCGCGGCGGATTTGAAACGTCTGAGCATCAATCCACATTTTTCCGCGCAAGCGCGCGTTCGGTTCGCCGATTGAACCGGGCAAATCTTCTTCAAAAGTTAAGCTGAGTTTTTCGCCGCTCGTTTTGTTGTCGTTCAGCAAAACATACGGCGACGGTTTTGTTTGCCGGTATTGGAGGACGAATGCGTCTTTGCCGTCGATTGTCTCGTTCGGCAAAAGCGTGAAATCGAAAAACGGGCGGGCGTATTCGGCTAAAATCGGCGCTTGAAAAAGCGTCAAGCCGGAAATGTCCAGATTTTTGTCGTAGCGCGAGCTTTCCTTTTGGATTTCTTCGAGTTCGGATTGCGGCGACGCCGATTTTGCAATCTGGGTGAACAAATCAGTCGCGCGCTTTTCGCTGCCGCCGACGGTTTTGCCGTTGACCTTGATGACGTTGCGATATTCGGTGGCGAGCGCTTCGTTTTTCGACGATTGATAAACGATGAAATTCGATTCGACGGTCGTCTGCTTTTTCGATTTGCCGTTTTTGTCAAACGTCTCGAAAGTTTTTGTTTCGTCGCCGAGGAGATTTTTAAATTCTTCCTGATAATTTTCCGTCTGCTCGTCGGCTCTCTGCAAAATCGTCGGCAAATCCGGCGGCGCAAACTGTTGCGGTGAATTCTGAACCCTCGGAAGCCCGTTGATACCGCCTGTTATAACGACTACTTTATTGGTTTTAGGCGTCGGCGTCGGTTTCTGCGCGAAAGCCGCGCCGGTCAGAGCAGCGATAAAACTCAATGCAAAAACAATTTTTCCTTTCATAATTTTCCTTCTCTTTCAATACAAACTTGATTTCCAATTGAAACACAATTCTAATATAAAACGAAACTTCTATATGGCTGAAAAACCCGACACTTGGAGGCGCGTCGAATCGAAAAAGATTGCCGACTGCCGCGTATTTAAAGTGCGCGAAGATTTGTCCGAACGCGCGGGCGACGCAAAGCGCGCAACATTTTTCGTCGTCGAAAATCCCGATTGGGTTAATATAATCGCCGTAACCGTAGATGAAAAAGTTGTTTTAATCGAACAATTCCGGCACGGCGCGGAAACGATTGTTTTGGAAATTCCGGGCGGAATGGTTGACGAAAACGAATCGCCGGAAAACGCCGCGCGGCGCGAACTACTGGAAGAAACGGGTTTTTCGTCCGACGAGTTTATATATTTAGGAAAATCGCAGCCGAATCCGGCGATACAAAACAATTGGATTTATCATTATTTAGCTTTGAACTGCGAAAAAATGGCGGAAACGAAATTTGACGAACACGAAAGCGTGATTACAAAACTCGTTTTGCTTGACGAAATTCCGGGACTTATCCGAAATGAAAAAATCACGCATTCGCTTGTTTTAGCGGCATTTTATAAAATGAATTCTCGCGCCGAAGGTAAAAAATTATGAACGGAAAACGAGTCTTTATTTTCGCGCTTTTATTATTTTTTCTCGGACAAACGCTTTATTATTCCCCGCAATTGTCCGAGCGAATCGCTTCGCATTTTAACTTTCACGGCGAGCCTGACGCGTGGATGTCGAAAAGCGGATTTTTTACGTTTCAATTCGGCTTGCTCGCGTTCGTCTGCGGTTTGTTTTTCTGCATTTCGTATTTTCTGCCGAAGATGCCGCGTTCGCTGATAAATTTGCCGAATAAAGATTACTGGCTCGCGCCCGAACGCCGCGCCGAAACTTTTCGGGTATTGCGCGACAAAATTGAAACTTTCCAAATTTCGCTTCTGATTTTATTTGTCATTCTTAATCAGTTAACGATTCGCGCCAATCTGACTGGCGAAAATCTCTCGTCCGCGTCGTGGCTCGTTCTCGGCGCGTTTTTGCTTTACACAATTGTCTGGGCTTTCGGACTTAACAAAAATTTTAAAATCTATGAAAATCGAACTTCTTAAACTCGCACACGCCCGCTCCGGCGATAAAGGCGACACGGCAAACGTCGGCGTCATCGCGCTGCGCGACGAATTTTATCCGCTTCTCGTTCGGGAAGTAACAGAGCGAAGAGTCAAAGAACATTTCGGCGAAATGGTTAAAGGCGACGTTGAAAGATTTGAATTGCCGAATTTGAATGCGCTGAATTTTCTGCTGCACGAATCTCTCGGCGGCGGCGGAACTTTGTCTTTGATGACCGACGCGCAGGGCAAAACTTTTTCGACCGCGCTGCTGCGTATGAAAATCGAAATCGCGGACGACGAAGCGAAAAACCTAGGTTTATAGTGAGCGAAACAATGAGCGAAATAACATTCGATTACGCGCAAATCGGCGCGGTCAACCTTCATTACGCGACGGCGGGCAACGGCGAAAAACTCGTGATTTTACTTCACGGCTTTCCCGAATTCTGGTATTCGTGGCGGCATCAGATTGCCGCCTTGAGCGATGAATATACTGTCGTCGCGCCGGATTTGCGCGGCTATAATTTGAGCGACAAGCCGAAGAATATAAGCGATTACGCGATTGAAAATTCGGTTGACGACGTAGTTAATTTGATTCACTATTTCGGGCGCGATAAGGCGGCGATTGTCGGACACGATTGGGGCGCGAGCATCGCTTGGGCGACGGCGCAAAAGCATCCCGAAGCGGTTTGGAAACTGTGCGCGATGCAAGTTCCGCCCGTTTCCGTCTGGCGAAAAAATCAAACTTTCAAACAATTTCTGGCAAGCTGGTATATGTTCTTTTTCCAGATTCCGCGACTTCCCGAATTCATTTTGAGCCGTGATGATTTCGCGCCGCTTGCGGAAAGTTTGAAAAATTCGACGGGCGAAAAAAACGTTTTCACCGATGAAGTAATCGCCGAATATAAAAAATCGTGGCGTGAAGAAGGCGCTTTGACTTCCGCAATCAATTATTATCGCGCAAACATCTTGAAGCGTTATTTTTCTCGACAAATCGCCGGAGAAAAAATACGAGTTCCGACGCTTTTCATCTACGGAGAGCGCGACCACGCCGTTCTTTCCGAAACCGTCCGAGGCGTTAATGAGGCGGTTGACGCGCCGTTTTCAGAAATCCGCATTCCCGACGCCGCGCACTGGGTTCAGCAGGAAGCAGCCGAAATCGTTACCGACAGTTTGCGCGAGTTTTTAGCCGAAGTTTAGAGAAAAGGAGATTTTTATGTTTCGTTCAATATCAAAAGCAGCCGTGTTCTTTTTATTAACCTGTTCGATTTTCGCTCAATCTTTGCCGCCAACGGAGCGAGTTTTAATGGGTTTCTCGGCGGAAAATTCGCAGAAACAAAAATCTCTCGAACAAAAATTCGACGCCTCGTTACGGCGCGATAATTTGCGCGAATGGCTCAAAAAAATGTCGGCGCGACCGCATCACGTCGGTTCGCCCTATGGAAAAGCGAACGCCGAATATATGCTTTCGCTTTTCAAATCCTTCGGCTTCGACGCGCAAATAGAAACGTTCGACGTGCTGTTTCCGACGCCGAAAACGCGAGTTTTAGAAATGCTCGCGCCCGAAAGATTTACGGCGAGAATCGAAGAACCGGCGTTAAACGAAGACGCGACTTCCAACCAGAAAAGCGAGCAGCTTCCTGTCTATAACGCTTATTCGATTGACGGCGACGTAACCGCGCCGCTCGTTTATGTCAATTACGGCGTGCCTGCCGATTATGAAGAATTGGAAAAGCGCGGCGTGGACGTGCGCGGCAAAATTGCGATTGCGCGCTACGGCGGCTCGTGGCGCGGCATCAAGCCGAAAGTCGCGGCGGAACACGGCGCAATTGGATGTCTGATTTATTCTGACCCGCGCAACGACGGCTATTTTCAGGGCGACGTTTATCCGAAAGGCGCGTATCGAAACGAAAACGGCGCGCAGCGCGGCTCGGTTGCCGATATGCCGACATTTCCCGGCGACCCTTTGACGCCCGGCGTCGGCTCGACGAAGGGAGCGAAACGCTTGAAATTAAAGGACGCGCCGACGCTCACGAAAATTCCCGTGATGCCGATTTCATACGCGGACGCGCTGCCGCTTCTGAAAAATCTCGAAGGCGCGGTCGTTCCCGAAAGCTGGCGCGGCGCGCTGCCCATCACATATCATTTCGGCGGAACGAACAAAACGCGAGTTCATCTCAAACTCGAATTTAACTGGGACACGAAAACCATCTATAACGTGATTGCCCGAATGAAAGGCGCGGAACGACCCGACGAATGGATTATTCGCGGCAATCATCACGATGCGTGGGTCAACGGCGCGGACGACCCGTTGAGCGGACAAGTGGCGATGCTCGAAGAAGCGCGCGGCGTCGGCGAACTTGTAAAGGCTGGCTGGCGACCGAAACGCACGATTGTTTATGCAGCTTGGGACGGCGAAGAACCCGGACTTCTCGGCTCGACCGAATGGGTTGAAACGCACGCCGACGAATTAAAAAGGAAAGCCGCCGTTTATATCAATTCGGACTCGAACGGGCGCGGATTCCTTGGCGTCGGCGGCTCGCACACGCTCGAGAAATTCGTCGGAGAAGTTTCCAAAGATGTCATCGACCCGCAAACGCGCATTTCGGTGGGCGAGCGTCTGAAAGCCTCGATTTTAGTGAACGGCTCGCCGAACGCGAAACGCGAAGCGCAAACGCGCGCCGAGTTGCGTATCGACGCATTGGGTTCAGGCTCTGATTTCACGCCGTTTTTGCAGCATCTCGGCATCGCGTCCTTAAATTTAGGCTTCGGCGGCGAGGACGGCGGCGGCTCTTACCATTCGGTTTACGATTCGTTTGACCATTTCACCAAATTCATCGACCCGAATTTCGACTACGGCATCGCGCTTGCGCAAACCGCCGGACGAATGACTTTGCGGCTTGCCAACGCCGACGTTCTGCCGTTTGAATTTACCAATTCCGCCGACACAATCGGCAATTACGTCAAAGAAGTAATCGCGCTCGCCGATACGATGCGCGATGACACGCGCACGATGAACCAGATGATTTCAAACGGCACCCTCAAAGCCGCGCAAGACCCGACCGAGACTTTCATAATGCCGCAGACGAAAGCCGACGTGCCTTATCTCAACTTCGCGCCGCTGCAAAACGCTTTAACCAAACTTCAGGACAGCGCGAAAAATTATCAAAGCGTCGCCAAAAACAAACAAGCGTCGCCCGCCGCGCAGAGGCAGCTTGACGAGATTCTTTATAAATCCGAGCGCGCTTTCACAAACGACGCCGGTTTGCCGCGCCGCGACTGGTTCAAGCACCAGATTTACGCGCCCGGTTTTTACACCGGCTACGGCGTGAAAACTCTGCCCGCCGTCCGTGAAGCCATCGAGCAAAGGAATTGGCAGGAAGCGAGCGCGCAAATTCAAATCGTCGCGCGTGTGATTGAAAATTTTGCGAGCGAGATTGATAAAGCGGCAAAATTGATGCGGTAGAAGCAGATTTTAATTACTGATTGAACAGCGAATAGTTGGTAGCGAACAGGTAATAGCTTTTCGCTGTTGGCTATCAACTATTCGCTGTTAATTTAATTATAAAACTATGACGAAAAGCCTAGTCCTCGAAAAAGCAATCAAATTCGCCCTTCGCGTCGTCAAGTTGTATCGCTACTTATCCGAAGAAAAAACCGAATACGTCTTAAGCAAACAAGTTCTTCTCTCTGGAACGCACGTCGCCAAATTCATCAAAGACGCCACTCAAGCCGAATCAAAACAATTTTTCGCCCACGATATGCAAATCGCGCTCAAAAAGGCTTCGGAAACCGAGTTCTGGCTTTTGATTTTACGCGAAGGCGAATATCTGGACGAGAAATTTTACAATTCCATCAACGACGATTGCGTCGAGCTAATCCGAATGCTGACCGCAAGCGTCAAAACTTCCAAAGAAAATGCCTGAAATTCTAACAGTTAAAGACGATTTTTTGTTGACGATTACGTTGAATCGACCCGACAAGCGCAACGCTTTGAACGACGCGCTCGTCAACGATTTGAAAGACGCCCTGCGCGAAACCGACAAAGACGAAACTTTGCGCGCCGTCATTATAAAAGGCGCGGGCAAAGATTTTTGTTCGGGCGCGGATTTGTCGGCGCTGCAAAAAATCTCCGAAAGCGACGTGCTTGAAAATCACGACGACGCCGACAGCTTAAGAGAATTATTTTCTTTAATAAGAAGTCTAAAACTTCCCGTCATCGCCGCCGTTCACGGCAGAGCGCTTGCGGGCGGCTGCGGTTTGGCGACGGCGTGCGACTTGGTTTTGGCAACCAATGACGCGAAATTCGGTTACCCGGAAGTAAAAATCGGCTTCGTTCCCGCGATGGTAATGGCGATTTTGCGCCGCAACACATCGGAAAAGCGCGCCTTCGCTCTCGCCACGCAAGGCTTTGAATTCGACGCGGCAACGGCAAAAGATTTCGGCTTAATCAACGAAACTTTCGCGCCCGAACATTTTGAACAAGCGGTCAACGATTACGTCGCCGTCTACAAAACCGTTTCGCGCTCGGCGGTCGTCCTCTCGAAACGCCTGCTTTATCAAATGGACGGCTTGAATTTTGAAGCCGCGCTCGCGTCCGGCGTTGACATCAACACGATTGCGCGCCTTACCGACGATTGCAAAACGGGTATCGCAAAATTTTTGAAAAAATAAAAGGTTAAAGCTATGTCGAAACTCTCAATCAACCGATATTACAACGAGCTGGACAAGTTAAAACGCTTCGGCGGCAGTCGTAATGAAACGTCAATCAGAGACGCTTTCAAATCGCTCGTCAATTCCTACGCCGAGCGGCGCAATCTGCTGCTCGTGCCGGAAATCGGCGTCAAAGGCAAGAAAGGCAACACGATTTACCCGGACGGCGTGCTGAAGAACGCGACGCGCTTCGAGTTCGGTTACTGGGAATCGAAAGACGGCAAAGACAGGCTCGATTTTGAGATAAATAAAAAGCTCAACGAGGACGGCTACCCGGACAGCAATATTATCTTTGAAGATACGAGCGAAGCGGTTTTATATCAGGAAGGCGCGCTCGTTCAGCGTGTTTCGATGACGGACGACGAGCGGCTCGACGATATTCTCAACAACTTCGTCAATTACGAACCGGCGATTGTCAAACAATATGGCAAAGCTCTCGAACGCTTTAAAGAAGATGTTCCCGATATTGTCAAAGATTTGCGTCAGCTTATCGAAGTCAAAGCGGAAAAGAATAAATCCTTCGTTGAAAAGCGCAATCGTTTTCACGAACTCGCGCAAAGCGAAATCAACCCCGAAATAACTTTAGAAGATGTGCGCGAGATGATAATTCAGCACATCTTGACCGAAGATATTTTCAATAATGTTTTCGGCAACGCGCAGTTTCATCGCTACAACAACATCGCCCGCGAACTCGAAGGCGTTATCAACGCTTTTATGGATTACGGCGAGCGGCAAAATCACCTGCAAACCATCAAATCCTATTACGACACTATCCGCGATGCTTCGACGGGCTTGACCGACCACCACGAAAAGCAAAAGTTTCTCAAGAACATTTACGAGAATTTCTACAAAGTTTATAACCCGAAAGGCGCGGACAAGCTCGGCGTCGTCTATACGCCGAACGAAATCGTCAGGTTTATGATTGATTCGACCGACTGGCTGCTGGAAAAGCATTTCGGAAAAAGTTTGTCGGACAAAGGCGTGGACATTCTCGACCCGGCGACGGGAACGGGAACATTCGTTGCGGAACTGATTGACCGCATCAGCATTCACAACCTCGAATACAAATACGAAAACGAGCTGCACGCCAACGTGTAAAGCTCCCTTAACCGATACCAATTCAGATTACAGTTTCCGGGTTGAATTTTTGTAGATATTCTATCGGCGAAAGATTGCCCAACGAATCGTGTGGGCGATGCTGATTGTAAACGTCGAGCC
>JAABUN010002771.1_pt1 | contig 29623 bp, 27 predicted proteins | sample 5559311 | NCBI WGS metagenome assembly JAABUN01 (sample SAMN10711877, study PRJNA513370) | rock metagenome | isolation source: Antarctica rocks | place: Antarctica: Victoria Land, Siegfried Peak sud | reverse complement strand
AGAAAATGTGCTGTCCGACAAAAGTAATAGTTTTGTTCATGAAGTTAGTTTTTTGAGTGGTATCAGTAAGCTAACAACAAAAGGGGGCAATTGCCCCCTTTATACTACTTTTTTTTCAATTATTTTCCAGGACAATAGAGGTTTAAATTACCGCTTAAAAAATTTTGATTAATTATAACAGCATAAAGTTTTTACTTTTACTATTATTAAGCAATGTTTACAACAGATAAGCAAATAAAAAGCTTATATAAATTAATCTCATCAATCCTGATATATGTTTTCCAGATATTTAAAAGTCTACAAAAGAAATATATTATTAATTATAGTAATCATAACGCTGGTAATAGTAAGCTCAGTGACTACAGGTAAAACTGCAACAATAACAAGTACATTAGCAGGCATAGCAATGATCTATGGCGGTATTACCTTTATTATATGGATAATAAGAACGCCTACCAAAAAAGAAAAAGACGAAGCTGCCTGATTACTTTCAGATTTAAATTTTTTAATTATTTTGCTTATTCCAACTACTCCTGAGCATCTAATTCTTCCTTTCAATAATTTTAAATATATCAACTGCAAATTTATTAACGGCAAATATTTCCATCCGGATTGTGTAAAGAAACATTAGTAACTTTTTCCAAAGAATAAGATAAGGTAAACAAAAAGAGGAGCAAATCACCCATAAATAGTATAGTGATACGTTGTTGTAGGATTGCCCTTATATGGCAAATTACAATTACAGATATTATCAATACCTCATTTTATAAACGACGTTTTATCGTTTAAAATTATCAGAAGCAGAAATATTAGAATCGAATTCCTAAATTTATTCCTAACCCTCTTACCCCGACCATACTTCCTGAAGTTGTTACAGTGGCTCCGCTGCTGTTTACTTCAGATTTAATTGTTATCCCAGCCAAAGAAACACTTTCCAGCTTTCTTTTAAGAGATGCCTGATCGCCATTTGTTAACTGTGTTGCAGCAGTGAAATTACCCCTTTCTCCGCCAAAGCTTGCGCCGGCAATCCACCAGTCAAGGTAAAACCTATCTGATAATTGCCAACTGCTTCCGATCATTAATCCACCTGTTATGCTATTAAATTTCCCCTCAAAATCCGCATTCTCTTTAGCTCCGTTAGAGTTAGAATATGCTATAGGTCCTTCGATCTTATAGCTGCCAATTCGCACATAAGGGGCAAGATAAAAGCCATGAAAAGCTCCTTTTTTTCCAAAGTAATATCTCACCTCAGGAGTAAAAATGGATGTACCTAAACGATAATCAGCAATATTTATATCAGGGTTATAAACCTGCTTTTTTATATAAGATTTGAAAGCAATAGTTGATAAGGGTATCGCACTATAGCTTAGGCCTACTGTTACTTTTGGCGATACCTGTCTTTCGTATTGAAGATTAAAACCTTTAAAAGCAAATGCAGACAGGTTCACCTTGCCCATATTCTTTCCTTCCATTGTTTGTGACATTACCGGCAGAGAAGATAACAAGGCCAAAAAGGCACAGATTTTTTTTATAGCCATTATTCAATTTTTTATAAGGACGTTTTTTCAATTATTATAGATATAGGTGTAATAGATATCTAAAAATTAGTGCCTGTGCCTGCAATATCTGCTACAGTTTTATTTTCAAGAATAGCTAAAGAAGCATCTCTTACCTGCAACATTACCTTGTTAAGACCACAGAAGTTTTCATCGCAATTTTTACATTTTGTATAAAAGTGAAGGCTTACGCAAGGCAACAAAGATATAGGTCCGTCTATGAGGCGCATTATTGTTGCAAGTTTAATTTCTGCAGGATTTTTTGCAAAAAGATAACCTCCGCCTTTTCCTTTTTTGCTGTCAAGTATAGAAGCTTTTTTTAATTGTAATAAAATATTTTCTAAAAATTTCAGCGGGATAGTTTTTTGCTCTGCAATTTCTGCAATCAATATAGGCCTTTTATTGTCTTGCTGTGCCATATACATTAACGCTTTAAAGGCATATTGAGTTTTCATCGAAAGCATATACCAAGTTTTTAAAATTAAAATTACCGTTAATAATGATTCCGATAAACGGATAATTGATATTTTCAGTCTTTAAAACAGTTTTTATGTGTAAAGTTATTTTAAACATATCTGTTTCTTTCAGCCTCATTTTTTTACTGACTAATATAGCTGAAGCCCAGATACAAAAGCCGGGAGTGACTTTGGGAGGATACGTTATATACGCAAAGCCGAAAGGAGATTTTGCAAAAGCATACAGATTTGGGGGTGGAGGCGAAGTTTTCGGAGGCGTAGGCGTCGGCAAAACATTTATCATAGCAACAGTAGGATTTTCACAGTTTAAAGCAGGGTCAGATAGTCATTTGGGAACGCTGACTTATACTCCTGTTAAGATTGGAGTAAGACAGTTTATTTTGGGTAAAATATTATTTATAAATGCTGATCTCGGAATGGCAACTGTAAAAAACAAAACATACAATGAAATGAGTTTTACAAGAGGTATTGGTGTCGGTGCAAAGTTGCTCGGCCTGCAGGCTGCACTATATTACGATGGCTGGAAGAATAAAAAGGCAAGTGGTTTTTCGAACAGTGTGAATATAAAAGTAGGGTGGGGGTTATCGCTTTAAATTCTTATAATAACAATTATTAAGAGTTATTAAGAAGTGTTTTGCTCTTCTACAATTGCAAACCGATAAAATGTTATTTAATACATTTCAGGCTTTTGTTTTACGTGTCTGATTCTAACTATACGAATTTCATAATTATTAACAAAATAACTTACCCTCAAACTGAGTTTTTCAAAAGCTCTGAATTGTGCATTTCCATTATTTGCTTTGTATTTATCCGGAGAGTGTTTTTCGGGCAATTCTGCTAACTCTCTTATTGCAAGCAGTATTTCAGATTTAAATTTATCTGCATTTTGGGCAGAAGATTTTCGAATATAAGTAATAGCTTCTTTAAAAGATTGTTTTGGTGTTTCGTCCCATACAACTTTTCTTTTTCGACCTACCATTTTTCTGCTTCCTTTTCTACCTCTTCATGCGCTATGAAAAATCCCTTATCAATTCTCGCCATTGCTTCATCAATTTCACTATTATAATCTTTCAAAAAATCTTTTTGTGAAGTTTCTTCACTTTCAATGATTGAAAATAAAGTATCTATAATCTTGTCATCACTATTTTCTATATATTCAACGAGTTTTCTTCTTTTCTCAATTGTGTCCATGATTGTTTTTCTCAAATTTACAAAATTGTATTTACTCGATTTATAAATCAAACTTTATACCTTGTGCAAGCGGAATCTTTGTGGAGTAATTAATCGTATTTGTCTGCCTGCGCATATAAATTCTCCAGGCATCGCTGCCGCTTTCACGTCCGCCGCCGGTTTCTTTTTCGCCGCCAAAAGCGCCTCCGATTTCCGCTCCGCTTGTTCCAATGTTTACATTAGCAATACCGCAATCACTTCCGGCTGATGATAGAAATTGCTCTGCTTCTCTCAGGTTCAGGGTCATTATAGCGGAAGACAATCCCTGCGGTACACCATTTTGAATAGCGATAGCTTCTTCAAAGTCAGTATATTTCATCAGGTATAATATTGGTGCAAATGTTTCATGCTGAACGATATCCATGTCTTTTGTTACTTCAGCTATGCATGGTTTTACGTAGCAGCCACTTTCAAAACCTTCACCTTCCAATACCCCAGGCTCTGCAATAAAGTTTCCGCCTTGTTGTTTACATTGCTCTATTGAGGACAAATACATATTGACTGCATCTTTATCTATCAGAGGACCAACATGATTTTTTTCATTTAAAGGATCACCAATTTTTAATTGTTGATAAGCCTTTATAAGCTTATTTTTAAAAATATCGTATACACTATCATGAATGATGAGGCGGCGTGTACTTGTGCAACGTTGTCCTGCTGTTCCGACAGCGCCAAAGACACAACCTGGTAATGACATATCAAGGTCTGCGTCTTTACTTATTATTATAGCATTATTACCACCCAACTCAAGTAAAGACCGTCCTAATCTTGCACCAACAGCGCCTGAAACTGCTTTACCCATTTTTGTAGAACCGGTAGCAGATACCAGCGGAATACTTGTGTCATTCGAAATCCATTCACCCAGTTCACGACCACCTTGTACTAATGAACAAACTCCTTCAGGTACATTATTCTTTTCAAAAACTTCTGCTATTATATTCTGGCAGGCTACACCACAAAGCGGTGTTTTTTCGCTTGGCTTCCATACGCATACATCTCCGCAAACTAATGCCAGCATTGTATTCCAGCTCCAAACCGCAACCGGGAAGTTAAAAGCGGTAATTATACCCACAATACCGAGCGGATGCCATTGCTCATACATACGGTGACCAGGTCTTTCGCTATGCATGGTAAGACCATGTAACTGCCTTGATAAACCTACTGCAAAATCACAGATATCTATCATCTCCTGCACTTCGCCATAACCTTCCTGCAGGCTTTTGCCCATTTCGTAACTTACCAGTTTCCCTAAAGGCTCTTTGTATTTTCTCAACGCATCACCTATTTGTCTTACCACGTCTCCGCGTTTTGGTGATGGCCACATTCTCCATTCTTTAAAAGCTTCATGTGCTTTGCTGATTACAGCCTTGTAGGTTTCTGCATCAGTTGCTGTAACAGATGCAATCAGTTTACCATCTACAGGAGAGAATGATTCAATGATCGTTCCTTGACTTTCTAACGATTGCAGCCCTGTTGATACTCCAGGATTGTTATCTTTAATCTTTAGAATTTGCAGGATATGACTCATATGTTGGTTAGCATCCTCAAGAGAGCCTCTTGAAGAAACTGTCATGTCTGAGTTGATTTCTTTTATCATAGTTACCTATAAAGATAATTTAGTTATTTTAAAGGGCGGAGGTAAAAAGGCACGAAGTATCACAAAGACTTTGTGCGGCTTCATGTATTCTTAGTGTCTTAGTGGTTCAATTGCTGAATAGTGTATCTTCAGAGGAAGTGTGCGAGGCAACAATGCTGAATTGGAATTCTGTTGCTGGTAACATAAAAATCACTGCAATTAAAAAAGCTTATGCATCTAATAAAATAGCTTTGTAAAATTCTCTTAGGGCTCAAGGCCTTTTGTTTTTAAAAGCTGTTGGTAAACGTCTCCATAACTGCTTCCTACAGGTATTTCTTTTCCTGCAACTTTTACTTTTGATTTACCAAAGCTTTCAATTTTGCTGACAGGAACAATATAGCTTCTGTGTATACGCGCAAACTGTTGTGAAGGCAGTTTTTCCTGCAGGCTTTTTAACGTCATTAGGGTAAGAACGGGTTTGGGTTTGGTATGAATACGGATGTAATCATCAAGTCCCTCAATCAACTCTATGTCTTTTAAATTTATCTTCATTAACTGGTAATCAACCTTAATAAAAATGGAAGCCATTTGCAGTTCCTGGTTAGTGAGAAAGTCGCAGTATTCGCGGGCTTTGTATGCTGCTTTTAGAAAACGGTCGTACTCAAAAGGCTTCAATAAATAATCTATTGCATCTACGTTGAAGCCTTCCACAGCAAATTCACTATAGGCTGTCGTGAAAATAACAGGAGGTTTTTTGGTGAGTGATTTATAAAATTGCAAACCGTTAATATCAGGCATCTGAATATCAAGATACAATATATCAACGTCATTATGCTGAAGCCAGGCAATCGCTTCATCAGGATTGGTAAATGTTTTTTCTAACGAGATAAAAGAAATACGGGAAGCATATTCTGCTATTAGCTGCAGGGCAAGTGGCTCGTCATCTATTGCAATACAACGCATCATTGTAATAATGTTAAGTGGACAATAAAACGGTCATTTTCTTTATTGACCGTTAATGAATGTTTTTCAGGATATAACAATTCAAGGCGGCGTTTGGTGTTTTTTAAACCTATACCTGATTGCTCATTTTTTTCTTTATCACCTGCTACGATATTATTTTCAGAAGTAAAGTCTATAATCTTATTATCTGCTTTTAATGTAAATAAAATGGATGAAGCTTCTTTAGTGCTTATGCCGTATTTAAAAGCATTTTCAACAAACGGGATTAAAATAAGAGGTGCAATGCGCTTTTGTTCTGTTTTGCCTTCTACTACGAATTGTATAGTTACCTTGTCGGTTAATCTTACTTTCTGCAATTCTATAAAATCTCTTATAAACTGAACCTCTTTCTCAAGCGCAACTGTATCATTTTTTGTTTCACTCAAGACATGTCTCATGATAGAAGAAAGCTTAAATACTGCATCTGCAGTTGCTTCACTTTTAACCAGGGCTAAAGAATAAATATTGTTAAGCGTATTAAAGAGAAAATGAGGATTGATTTGTGATTTTAAAAATGATAATTCTGTTGTTAGCTTTTCAGTTTCTATTTCCTGTTTCTTTTTTTCAATCCCTAACCATTCTTGTATTACCCTCGAGCAGGTGCTTATAGTTAACACAAGAAAAAAAACTGCAGAAGACCCGGTAAAAGGATAAAGAAAAGGTTTATGTCTCCTGTGTATCTTCATTCTTACATTACCGGGTACTTCTGATTGTATTGCGTTTTCAAATATTTTTGGGATCGAAGCAAACAAGACGAAGCATACAACAACTGCGAGAGAGTACCAAAGCCATTTTTTTTTAGTCAGCAATTGAGGAATTAAAACTTCAGTATTTAAATAGTAAAAGCCAACAAGATAAGCATCAATACAGATATACATCTGTAGTATTGTGTTACTTAGCTGGTAGTTTGGATAACTCGTTCTTGGAAAAAACACTACGGGCAGCAGGAAGAAGCAGGCCCACGCTGCAACATGAACGGTTATGGTAAGAAATTTTCTGTTCAAAAAAACTCTATTTAATTCAAAGCAACTTAAATACAGGTTACAGGTTACCGGATACCGGTTGCCGGTACAATATAATCGGTAAAACATTTAACCCATAAAATACAGGTTACAGGTTACTGTTGAAATACAGGATACAGGTTACAGGTTGCTGGCACAATATAATCAGTAAAACATTTAACTCGTTAATTGTGACCGTAACCCCGCTAACTTGTAGCTAACATGTAACCTGTAACTAGTAACCTGTAACTGTTAATACTGTTCGTTTTCTCCTGGAAATTCTTTGTTTTTTACATCTGCAATATATTGTTTCACTGCATCTGTTACCTGTTCTGCCATATTTAAGTAAGTACGTAAAAACCTTGGTTTAAATTCAGTATTAATACCCAATAAATCATGCATAACGAGCACTTGTCCATTGCAGTGCATGCCTGCACCAATGCCAATAGTTGGTACAGTGAGTTTTTCACTCACTTCCTGGGCCAACGCAGCAGGAATTTTTTCAAGTACAACTGCAAAGCAGCCGGCATCCTGTAAAATCATCGCATCACTTCTTAGCTTGTTTGCTTCTGATTCATCCCGGGCACGTACTACATAAGTACCGAATTTATGAATAGACTGAGGTGTAAGACCTAAATGTCCCATAACAGGTATGCCTGCTCTGACAATACGTTTTATACTGTCGACTACTTCCTCACCACCTTCGAGCTTTACCGCATGTGCACCGGTTTCCTTCATTATGCGTACGGCCGAGGCCAAAGCAACCTCACTATTAGACTGATAAGAACCAAAAGGAATATCTACTATCACCAGCGCTCTTTCCGTGCCACGAATAACGGATGCCGCATGGTAAATCATCTGGTCTAAAGTGATAGGGAGGGTAGAGTCATGGCCCGCCATAACATTGCTGGCACTGTCTCCTACAAGTATAACATCTATACCTGCATGGTCAAATAATTTAGCAAACGAAAAATCGTAAGCTGTAATCATTGATATTTTTTCACCGTTTGTTTTAAGTCTTTGAAGCGTATTGGTAGTTACTTTCCTGATTTGTTTATTAACAGACATCTCTTGACTTTAGAAATTAATAAATTTCAAAATGGAGATGGGGAGGAGTATGGCTCTGCATTAGAATAAAACATGCTCTAACAGAACCCATCGAACAGTGTAAAAGTATGCAATTATTTTAAATGTAATTTTGATTTTAGCCACCAAGACGCCGATAATCAAAGCAACGCAAAGATTTTATGTTACGCCCCTGAACTAAATCATAATTGAACCACTAAGGCACTAAGACCCAAAGCAACGCAAAGATTTCATTTTAATCGTGGTTCTTTATTTCCTCAAAATCTAAAACAATCCTTCCAATCGCGGTTCTCTAATCGTGGTTCTGAATTTTATTTTCTCAATTCACTATACAAATGCTGCACAAGACCATCAACCAATCCTATTTTAGGCACAAGTATTTCATCTGCATCTGCCCACCGCATTACATTTATATAAATCATCAAAGCAGGAACAATAACATCGGCACGGTCTTCCCGAAACTTGTATAATCGAATGCGGTCTTTTAGAGAAAAACTTGAAAATTCTTTGTAATAATCTCTGAGCAAATTTAATTCTAAGGGCTTTCCATCTTTTCTCTTACTTATAGAAAAAATCTTATTTATGTTCCCGCCTGTGCCAATGGCTATAATCTTTTTGTTTCCTTTTGTTTTTGCTTTAATAGTATCTTTCATTTCGTCCCAGGTCTTATCTGGTACCAGATTTTTTAGCAGACGGATTGTACCAATATTAAAAGATTTTTTAAAAAGAAGCTTTCCTTCGGCGAATAAATTAAGCTCTGTGCTTCCACCGCCAACATCTATATACAGATAGCTGTTGTTCCTGCTCATATTTTCAGCAGCATGCGTTTCGTAAATGACCGAAGCTTCAAGGTCTCCGCTTATAATTTCAATAACTATTCCTGTTTCCTCTTCTACTTTCTTTATTATTTTCTCACTGTTTGCAGCATCACGCATCGCACTTGTAGCACAGGCTTTGAGGTGATCAACATCATAGACTTTCAGCAAATGACTAAATGCTTTCATCGTCTCAAGTACCATCCTTGTTCTATGTTCTGAAATTATACCATTTTCAAAAACATCAAAACCTAATCGTAACGGAACTCTTATAAGGTCAATCTTGTTAAACTCCGGTGGATGACCAATGCCTTCAATAACGTTTGTAATTAACAATCTTGCAGCGTTGCTGCCAATATCAATTGCGGCTAATCTCAAATTGATTAAGTTTTAACTGAAGATAAATAAAGGAGCATGATTCAAATAAAGCAAAGATATTTTTTGCAGGTAATGAAAGGCACATAATTTTTGTGTCATCACTTTTTACAAGGTCAGTACTCGCATTGATAAAGCTTTAAAATGTGTAATAGATTAAACAAAAGTGAGGTGAGATATAATTATAACTAAAGCTATAGCAAGAAGACAATAGTAAGAAAAAAATTTAAAGTATTTTAAAAGAAGAGCTGGCTTCTTTTTTGCACTAATAGATTTGTTGAAGCAATAGTTCTTTCATTTAAACTATAATACAAGATTATGAATTACGATTATGAGCAGACAGGGCTCTCAAAATGCATAATGGCCGGATTGGCAACAGGTATAATAATAATACCAATCAATCTTCTGTACAATTATATTTACCGCCACATTACCAGCTTTTCATTATCCTCTATAATTAATGTAACATTTACTATTTTTGCTTCGTTCATTATTTGTATTCTCGCCGGCCTTCTTTTTTACTTTATTGTTCCGTATTTAAAAAAGAGCAAGAACCTTTATTCTTTGCTATTCATTATTATAACAATAGTGGTTATATTTTTGGGATTGCATATTCAACGTTCAGATAATCCTGTCGTTTCCAAACAATTTAGAGGACTTTATTTGGGAGATGTAATAATTACAGGTATAGCAACTGCCTTTTTTATACCATGGATAGTGCGACATAAAAATGCATTTTTTTAACAAGGTAAAAAATCTGTTTTATAAAACATGTTTCCGATATGTTTGTAAATAATATGCAGGAGAGGAGATGTTTATATCAACAATCTAAACTTCCTCCTTCTTTGCTGATGCAGACGTCCACAGATTGCTTCACCTGCTTTCATATCCTTCATGCCTTCTTTACCGGAATCCTGGCAGGTTTGTTCTTCTTATGAATGCAGGGAAAAAAGGAAATAAATGACACTTACATAGCCATTTCTACTAATTCCTCCTCTGGTTTTATAAGTATTGTCAGGGCTTGTATATTTTTTTTCAATTTATTTCCGGCATTTTCAAAAGCCAGGTGTTTTTCTCTTTGAGACTCTGCATATAATGATACCTGTATATTATCTCTGATGGTGTTTATATCAGTATAATAAAGAGAAGTTGCTCTTTTATAATTATCATAGTAACTATTTACAAAATCAAGAATTCTTGTATATTTATCCAGAATACTACTTAGCTCAGAAAAACTTCTGCTGCAATTAATTGAAGGTAAACACTCCAGTAAATCGTTTAGGTGCTGCAATTGCTCTTTCATAAACAAGGTAATTTAGGAATTAAAGATAACTATAATATTAAAAAAGATAAAAGAATTTTTATTTTAGATAAAAAAAAGTAAGAATTAAATATCAGACAGCAGAAATAAGTTTTAAAAATAATAGTTTATAAAATTATATAGGAATATAAATAATTAGTATACTTAACTTTTATCTTTTAGCAGCTTATCTTAGTTTTAATATTTACATAATAAACAGTTTACTTTTTTGAAAAAATCTTCTTCAAATTCTTTTTAAGAAAAAACTAATATTTAAACAAAAAAAATAAGGATAAGAATAGGTATTATTACTTTTTAAAATCTATAGATCTACAATGTCTCAATTTTTTCTTGTAAAACCTTTTATACGCTAATTTAACCTAAAATTGTCTGTTATTTAAAAAATGTTGGTGTTTAAACTAAAATTTAGAGGAAAGCTTTGTTTAAATGACCTTTATTTGTAATGAAAATCTAATCCGACATACAATAACAAATTAAATTGCATCTTATTTAGTGCAGATGTAGTCAAATTGTTTTCCAACAACGTTTTATTGTTCATTGTATTTATAAGACCAATAACACTTACCATTACAATGATAATCATGTTATGGGTAAAATGCAAAATGCGATTGTAAACATTAGGTTTTTATTTCTTTTGCTTATATTTCTTCCTGTCATTGTAAGGTCACAATTGCACGCGGATTTTACGGCAACTCCTCTTTCAGGTTGTCCACCGATGGTGATCAATTTCAAAGATAATTCAACAGGTAATCCTACTTCCTGGAGGTGGGATTTTGGCAACGGAACTATTTCAAATAACGGAAATCCTCCCACAGTTACTTATACTAATCCCGGCAGTTACAACGTAAAGCTTGTAATTAAAAATGGAAGGGGTATAGATTCTCTAATAAAAAACCAATACATTATTGTTAATGCTTTGCCTGCTCCTGCTTTTGATGCATCGGCTACCTCCGGTTGTTTTCCATTAAAAGTTAATTTTACAGATCGCAGTCTTCCCGGTTCAGGCACTATTACTGCCTGGGAGTGGGATTTTGGAGATGGTGCAATATCAAACGAACAAAATCCGGTACATACTTATACCCTTGCAGGAAATTTCCGGGTTATACTTAAGGTCACTAATAGTAATGGTTGTGTAAAAGTAATTTCTAAGTCTTCTTATATAAAGCTAAAAAATGGTGTGAAGGCCGATTTTGATTATGCAGGGGGTGGATGTGGTACACCTGCAACTGTTACTTTCAATAATCAATCTACAGGTACTGGTCAGACAAATTATAAATGGGATTTTGGTGATGGAAAAACTTCTGAAGCACACAATCCGGATAATACCTATGAAAATGCCGGTGTTTATACTGTAAAGTTAATTGCTACTAACAGCTATGGTTGTTCAGATACTTTAATAAAACCAAATGCAATTAATATTGGTTTTGTTAAAGCTGACTTTACAAAAGCTGATGCGGCTTGTGCAGGTGCTGCTTTTCAGCTAACAAATACGTCTAACCCATCTTCATTTGTAGCTACTCTATGGGATTTTGGTGATGGTACATCTTCTGCTGAGGCAAATCCTTTAAAATTATATAAACAGCCAGGAACTTACCAGGTTAAAATGGTAACTGATTTTGGTTCCTGCAAAGATTCAATTATAAAGGCCGTGACTGTATTACCAAAACCGGCAGCGAATTTTACTGCTATTAACAATAACAGTTGCAGTTCGCCTTTAAATGTTACATTCAATAATACTACGAACGATGCCTTGTCATATGAATGGAATTTTGGGGACAACCTTACATCAACTCTTCAAAATATTCAACATACTTATGCCGACACAGGAACTTATACTGTTACCTTAATAGCGACAAATTCTAATGGTTGCGGAGATACTGTAGTAAAACAAAATTTTGTAAAAATAATTCCACCCAAAATTGCATCTGTAAATAACCTTCCTGTCAAAGGCTGTGTACCACTAACCATTACACCTGTCGCTGTTATTCAGGATAGCATTTCTGTAGGCAGTTATTTCTGGGACTTCGGTGATGGAGCAACTTCAACAGACTCCACGCCTGCCCATACCTATACTACACCGGGAGCTTATGACGTTAAGCTGGTTATTACAGCTTCCGGATGTACCGACTCATTGAAAATTGTCAGTGCGGTAAAAGCAGGGGTTAAACCTATAGCGAATTTTGCTGCAGACTCCCGAAACATATGTGCTTCTAAAACAGTTGAATTTACCGATCGTTCAAAAGGAGCAGTTATAACTGAATGGTTGTGGAACTTTGGTGATGGAACTCTTTCTATTGAGCAAAATCCAATGCACCAGTATAGGGATACCGGCTATTTCAGAGTTTCCTTAGTTGCAACTAATTATGGCTGCTCCGATACTATTGGAAAACGCAGATATGTGCATGTGAAGCCGCCTGTAGCGAGATTTGATACAGCCTTTTTGTGCAACAATCCCCTTAAAAGAGAGTTTCTTGATAAATCAATCGGAGCAAAATTATGGGCATGGGACTTTGGAGACGGAGCAAAATTTAAAGGAAAAAAAGCAGCGCATACTTATGCCGACCCGGGTTTTTACCCCGTTACTTTAACTGTAAAAAATGGCACCTGCAGTGATACTATCAAAACAAATGTGGTAATAATAAAAGAGCAGGGAAGGCTGGAAGCAAATATGCCCGTAAGTTGTATCAATGCCAGTATCAACTTTATTATTAACAACGTTAATCCAGCTAACATCCGATCATATACATGGTATTTTAATGGCATTACACAACCTGCTGCCCCGGCAGTGGTTAATCCCGTTACCACTTCATATACAACAGCAGGTTCATGGCCTGCAGCAGCAGTTGTTACCGATATATTAAACTGTCCCGATACTTTACATACTACTGCCCCTATAACTATTTATGGTCCAAAAGCTGCTTTTCAAAGTTCAGTTTCCGGAGCGTGTCCCGGAAATACAATAACCTTTATCGACTCTACTAAAACCGATGGATTTCATCCGGTTACCACCTGGTCATGGAACTTTGGCGATGGTAGTAATCAGACATTTACGAGTGCTCCTTTTGCGCATCAATATAATACTGAAGGATTATTTGGGGTTGGCCTTGCTGTCACAGACAGTTACGGTTGCAGAGACAGTCTATATAAACCCGGCCTTGTTACTATTGGCAGGCCTGCAGCAAAATTTGCTCAGTCAGATACATTAATTTGTCCCAACACTACGGTCACTTTTTATAATCAGACAAGTGGTTTACGTAATACTTATCTCTGGCAATTTGGTGATAGTACAACTTCTGCTGACATTAATCCCCTTCATACATATAAAAACGAAGGAAAATACGAGGTAACGCTGAAAGTTATAAATGAGTATGGATGCAGTGATTCGATAATTAGCTATATCAATGTAATAACAACTGCTGCTGATTTTCTAATGAGCGATTCATTTATTAACTGTCCTCCATTAACCGTAAACTTCTGTAATACATCTAAAGGATTTTCAGAGCTCGTATGGAATTTTGATGATGAAGCTGGGTCAACGCTTATAAATCCTTCCCATATTTTTACTACCCCCGGAACTTATAACGTAACATTACAGGCTAAAAATAATACAGGCTGTTCAGATACGGCAACTAAGACAATAGTGGTCAAAGGACCAAACGGAGTTTTTGATTATACTCCGCTAGCTATTTGTATGCCGGGCAAAATAGATTTCACCGCAGACGTTCCAACTGCTGTTAAGTTTTATTGGAATTACCAGGAGGGCAATAGTGACTCAACCCGGCAACAAATTTCATCTCATGTATATACAACTCCCGGCTCATACGTTCCGCAGCTAATTGTTGAAGATTCTACAGGATGTCGTTTTGTTATTACAGGAAAAGATACTATTGTAGTAAATGACATCAAAACCAATATTGTGGCAGATAAGAATATTATATGTGATAGCGGAACTGTACATTTTTCGAATAATACCGTTTCTTCTGGAGCTGTATCAACTTATCAATGGTCTTTTGATGATGGCACTGCTTCTGCCCTCAGCAACCCTGAACATACCTTTGCTGCCCAGAGGAATTACAATGTTAAGCTGCAGGTAACGAGTGAAAGCGGATGCATTGATTCCACTTCGTTTATGATTAAAGTCGCTAAGTCAACTGCACCTGTAATAGCAGGAGCAGATACCGCATGCTCATTTGACTCTATAGCTTTTTCAGCGCAGATAGCTAATGATACTTCGGCTATTAAAATCTGGGATTGGAGCTTTGGAAATGGTCAGACTTCTTCTTTGCAAAATCCTGGTACGCAATACTATACTACTGCAGGCAGTTATAATGTATCACTTTCCGTTACCAACAGCAGCGGATGTGTTACTGCAGTTACAAAACCCATTGTTATAAACCCGGTTCCGTCTCTCACAGTTACTCCTAACACTTCGATATGTACAGGAAATGCAATATCGTTATCTGTATCAGGTGCCGATTTTTATACATGGCTTACTACCGGCAACGACATTAGCTGCACCAATTGTGCTAATCCTACAGCTAATCCTTCAGGCAATATCACATATTTTGTAAAGGGAACATCAGCAGCAGGTTGTTCTTCTATGGACTCAGTTGCTATAAAAGTGGTAAGTCCTTTTAAGGTTACGGTAACTGAAAATACCAGTATTTGTAACGGTAAGTCTGTCCAGCTTTCAGCACAAGGTGCACCTGATTATTTATGGGTTCCTTCTGCAGGATTAAGCTCTGTTTCCATTTCCAATCCGGTTGCCTCACCGGCTACTACCACTACTTACCGCGTTATCGGTTATGATAGAAATGATACCCTGACCTGTGTTAACGATACGGCTTCAGTAACCGTTGCTGTTTATGCTAACCCGGTTGTTGACTTAGGACCTGATAAAACAATATCTACACGCAGTAATGTAATACTCAATCCTGTTATTTCAAATGATGTTCTTAGCCTTCGCTGGAAACCTGCCCCCGGGCTTAGCTGCACTGATTGTCCAAAGCCTGAATTTATTGCAAGAAATAATATTACCTACAAATTAAGGGTTGAAAATGAACACTGCTCTGCCGAGGACGAAATAAACATCATCGTAACTTACGATAACAGAATTGTTATTCCAAATGCATTCTCACCAAATGGAGATGGCATTAATGATGTATTTTATCCTGTAGGTACTAATGCCCCGTTTGTAAAGTCTATGACCATTTTTAATCGTTGGGGCAAGCAAATATTTACAGTTACCAACGTCCCGGGCAATGACCCTGCTTACGGATGGAAAGGAACATGGAATGGGGTAGCGGCACAAGTTGGGGTGTACTATTATATTATAGAATTGATTGGTGCAAATAATAAGCCGGTACAATATACCGGGCATGTAACATTATTAAAATAGTTCCCACTACATATTTCTTCGTGGACTTTTTTTGAATAACTTTACAGGTACTAATATAATTAGTAATAGCAATGACTTTGCGAATTAAATACCTAATCCAATAAATTTTATTTGCACTGTATTAGCATTACTAATCTTCTCCTTTTGCATTAAGCCACACCACTTTTTGTACAGATTCATGTGGCCGTCCAATTATGTCTGCATACATTTCCGGTCTTCTGGCTTTTTTATACCGGTAGCCTCCCGCATTAATTAGTTTTTCCTCTGTACAGGTGGCAAGTACGTAATCGTTGCCCAGCGTACGACATTCTGCAACAACATCACCAAAAGGATCAAGTATCATTGAACATCCATTTTTCAACTGGTCATCATCCATCCCGATCGGATTTGAAAACACTGCATAAATCGCATTGTCATAAGCACGGGCAGGCAACCATTTCATCAGCCACTCACGGCCCTTCAGTCCATCAAACTCTGCCCTCAGAGAGGTTGGATCAATCTCCCTGTTTTTCCATAAAGCAGGATCAACAAAGCCTGCACCGGGGCGGGGAGATGGCGTACACATAGTTACGTGCGGCATAAAAATAATATCAGCTCCTAACAAATTAGTTGCTCTTACATTCTCAATAACATTATTGTCGTAGCAAATAAGAATACCACACTTCCAGCCATTAATTTCAAAAACGGTGTATTGGTTGCCGGGTATCAGATCGGGATGTATAAACGGATGGAGCTTTCTATGTTTGGCTACTAACCCATTTTTATCAACACACACGTACGCCTTGTACAATTTGTCGTCATTGTCTTTTTCAAAAAGCCCTGCTAATACAGTTATGTTGTTTATGCCTGCTATTTCTGTTAACCGCTTTATGCTGTTTCCGCCAGGTATTGGTTCTGCTACGTCTAGCAATTCTCGCTTGGAAAGATGACGTGCAAAAGTGTAACCGGTTAGGGAACATTCATGAAAAGCAATAACTTCAGCTCCATCCTGTGCCGCCTCTCTTGAAAGTTCTTCTATTACACTTAAATTATATTCTTTATCTCCGCTTTTATTTTCAAATTGTGCCGATGCAATCTTAATATTATTCATGTTAGTTTTTTTTAAAAAGACTTTACTTATATGCTGTTTCAGCAAATTCATCATTTAAACCTTCACTGCAGACCGATCCACAATTGCCTCACGGGTAAGGGAAGAAGAAAAAAATAGAAGGAGCACAAACCCGGAAGTAAAGGGCAAATTAGTCTACACACCATCTTAACCTGCAGCTTTTCTTTTTGTAAAAATATATTCCCGAAGGCATGTTCCTGGGCTATCACAACTGTTTTTAACCTTGCTAACGTACGTTTTAAAACAAGTTCAAATTTATTTTGATTAAATCCGACAACTGATTTCCTGCCAATAAAAACCCAATATACAATTATAAAAATAACTGAGTATTCTGATCCTGCTGTTATTTAAAAAAAATTATTTATTTTTCCTTATACGATTATCCATTTGTTCTCTGTTTATCAGCCTGTCTCTAATCTTACCTGTAACTTATTTCTTTTAGGGCAGCAACAGATAAAATATGATTCAACAAACAAGCTGGAAAAATTGAGGTAACTGGTACACTCCAAATTAAACAAGGCAAAAATTTTCTCCTGAATAAATAATAAATTAATGTAGTTTTCAGCAGAATTTCTATTTATATCATTCCTTAAAAATTAATATGGACTCCCAGCCAATACAAACAGCTTTATGTTCCTTCGGCATGTCCGGAAAAGTCTTTCATGCTCCCTTTGTACATGTCAACAAAGGATATAACTTATATGGTGTTTGGGAAAGAAGCAAAAAAACAGTTCAGGATTTTTACAAGGGAGTAAAATCTTTTGATACCCTGGAAGAAATGCTTGCCGACGAAAACATAGAACTAATAATTATAAATACACCTAATGCAACTCATTTTGATTATGCGAAAAAAGCTCTGCTTGCGGGGAAACATATAATAGTTGAGAAGCCTTTTGTAATTAAGAGTGAAGAAGGAGCAGAGCTGATAGCATTGGCAGCACAACAGCAAAAAAAAATTTCAGTATATCACAATCGCCGTTATGATAGCGATGCTAAACTATTAAAGAAAGTAGTTGGGGAACAACTGCTTGGCGAAATTGGTGAAGCCGAACTGCACTATGACAGGTTTAGAAAAGAACTAAGTCCTAAAGTGCATAAAGAAATACCGGGGCCGGGTAATGGAATATTGTATGACCTGGGTTCGCATCTTATTGATGAGGCATTGCAATTGTTTGGAAAGCCGGAAGCAGTTTTTGCAGATAACGTAATTATGCGTCCTATTTCTAAAGTTGATGATTATTTTGAAATTCTTTTATATTATCCTCTTAAAAGGGTAAGGCTTAAAGCAAGCAATCAGGTAAGAGAAGCAATACCAGCTTTTGTTTTGCACGGTTCAGAAGGTTCTTTGATTAAGTCAAGAGCCGATGTGCAGGAAAATGATTTAATAGCAGGCAAAATGCCCGGCAGTGATAATTGGGGAGTAGAATCTGACACGGAAAAAGGCCTTTTGCACACAGAAAAGGATAATCAGGTTATAAAAGAATTTATTGCTGCTCCCGGCGGGAATTACATGGAGTATTTTGACCAGATGTATAAAGCAATCCGGCTTGATGAACCTGTGCCGGTGACTGCAGAAGATGGCCTGGAAGTAATAAAAGTTATAGAATTGGCTTTAAAGAGCAACAAAGAAAGAAGGGTAGTGGATTATTAAAAAGCCAAACTCAGCGATCTAGGGGACGTCTGTGGTTCTATACACCGTGGACTATTGACTTCCCATCACCCCTAAAGCTCTTTAAAATTAGGATGCCTGCAACTTTTCCAATAATCAATAATTCCTTTTAATTGTTTATTAATACCTTCATATGAAATCTCTTTTACAAAAAATCCCTGTGCCTGCAAATCATATGCTTCCTCTACCGCCTTTTTATCTCCGCTTGTTGTCAGAAATATAAAGGGGATGCTTTTAGTGCGTAAAGACTCATTATTTTGAATTTCAGATTTTAACTGCAAACCATTCATTACCGGCAGGTTAACGTCAGAAATGATGATGAAGGGTTGTCTATCCATAATTTTTAAAAAATCCAGCGCTTTTTGACCATTGTCAAAAGTTTTTATTTCATTTTGTACTCCGAGTGTTTGTAATACGTCTATTATAATCTCCTGGTCATCCACATCATCTTCAACAAGAAGTATAGGTCCGTTTTTCAAGAGAATAATTTTTGGTTCAAGATAAAATTAAATAATGAATAAAGGTAAACAGAAGAAAATATTCATAATCAACAAGTTTTGAGTTTTTTGTAAGTAAGCGTAAAAATCAGATGAAAAAAACAGGAAGAATATAAACGGTAATAATTTTAAAAAAAGTGACATCTTAACTACCGTAGTTAATATCGATAATCTTCTTATTCTATAGTTGTTTGCATTTATACTAAAAAAAAGCTACTCTCCAAAAGAATGCCCTTCGCATATCAAATTAGTATTTACTTTTTTTTAAAAAATGTTTTTAACTATTTTTAGTAATAATAATATTTTTAGTTTATCTTTCTCTTAAAATTAACTAACGTGAGTACAGTTGCCCAGATACTTAGCCGCAAAGGAATTTCAGTTATTAAAGTAGAGCCCACTATTTCTGTTATTGACGCTTTAAAAATTATGGCTGATAAAAACATTGGTTCAGTAGTCGTAATGGATGGAACGAGGTTCCTGGGAATTATGACAGAAAGAGACTATTCGCGAAAAGTTGTTTTAAAAGGAAGGTCTTCTGATCACACAACTGTTTCAGATATTATGTCTTCAGAATTTCCAACAATAACCCCGAAAGATGATATTGAACATTGTATGCAATTATTTTCCAGTAATAATCTTCGCTATTTGCCAGTTATAGAAAATAATAATCTTGCAGGTATTATTTCTATGAGTGATGTTGTAAAAGAAACTATTATGAGCCAGCAGGAAACTATTTCTCACCTGCAAAATTATATTCAGTTATAAGCGAAAGCAGGTATAGCAAAAGGTGTGTCTTTTGGTGTAAGAGGAGGGTTCGTGCATCTCTGAAAGTCTACGTTACAGCGCCCTGCCTCATTACAATAAACCCAATTAAATCATCTGGGGATACATTTGCACGGCCTAAAGCATCATTTATATCATCACGTGAAACGTTAGCGGCGAATGCTTTGTCCTTTAAACGCTTTTTTACACCTTTTACATCCATGCCTTCGTAATTATCAGGACGCATGAGTGAATAGGCGTGAATCAAACCACTTAATTCATCAAAGGCATATAGCATTTTATCCATTTTGGCTTGTGGCTCTACGCCAAAATGTACATGTCCGTGTGAAGCTATTGCGTGAAGAACTTCAGGGTCAACCTGTCTTGTTTCCAGTTCTTCTAAAATTTTTTTACAATGCTGCTCCGGCCATTGATCCCAGTCAGCATCGTGCAGCAACCCCGCCATTTCCCAACACCATTGATCCGCCTCCTCCAGGTGCTCTTTTTCTTTTGCCCAGCATTTCATGAGGTAAGCTACCTGTTTCATATGCAGTTTCAAACGGTCATTCAAAACCCATTCATTTAATAATTTTTCAGCTTCTTGTCGGGTTAAAACTTTTCCCTTATTATCCGGATTGCCAAATGTCGTTCTGTTTAATTGTAAACTCATAGTTACAAACTTAGGGGATTAACCGAAGTCTTTAAATATTTTAAAAATCTAAGAATTTGTATTAAAGTGATGAAGTGTATTGGTTAAAATTTTACGATCTGATAACAAAAAACAAGTATTGTACATACCATAAAAATAATAGTGCTAATAGTGCGAAAATTTTTAAAAATGGAAAATATTTATTAAATTTAGAGTGCATTTTAATTTCAAAATTCTTTGATAGAGAATTTAACCTCCAAATCTCTTTATTCTTGTTTTATAAATCGGTTTTTACAAATAAACTTTTTTATCAAACTTAATTTTCTCTATATGAAAAAGATGCTTTTTTGCACCTACCTTGTACTGTTGGGGCTGTTGCTTTCATGCTCGCACGCCAATACAAACAAAGAAAACAGCATAGGCAATAATAACAACACCAGCAACAATCTGAACCGGGAGAGGGAAAAAATGATTGCCAACAACGAACTTGTTAACAGAGCTATTGAAACGGGAAATTTTGATGGAATTGATACGCTTTGGGCTGATGACATAGTTGATCACTCAGGTCCTATGGGGGAAGAAGTGCATGGTAAGGATAGCCTAAAAGCAGTGTTGATGCAAATGAGTAAATCAATGAAGGATATAAAAATCGATACAAAGGTGTCAGCATATGATCCTGAAAAAGGGTATTTATTCAGCCTGTCTCATTTTACTGCAACAACAACTGCACCTATGAGCGGTATGCCTGCTAATTCAAAATTAGATATGAATTCGGTTGACGTGATAAAAATAGTAAATGGAAAAGCCACAGACCATTGGGTCTTTGAGAATCCACAGGATATGATGAAAATGATGAGTGGACAAAAAAATGGAAAGAAGTAATCATTAACTTCTCATTTCACCATAATCATTCATAATCCAATAAATCGTGGTTCTAAATAAAAACTGTTGCAAAATTAATTGCAACAGTTTCTTTAAATGCAGTTGATGGTTATTGCGTTGCTTCGATTCTGAAAGAAATCTGGCAATTAACTCCGAAAGTAGTCACCTTTCCATCTTGTACATGAGCCTTTATTTCTTTGACATAAACTGAGTCAATGTTGCGGATGGTTTTGGAAGTTTCTGCCACCGCGTTATGTACTGCATCTTCGATACCTTTTTCTGAAACGGAAATAATTTCAATAACTTTTACTATTTGCATAGAAAATAATTTAAAGGATTAAACAATAATTAAATTTACTTTTTTATTCTGTATCTGTTTATCGGCTTAAAAAAAATTCTATAAAATACTTTATAATCTTTTTTCACAAACCAGTCTGCATCAATCGAAGATACTGCTATTATATTTGATTTAAGTTGTTGCGATAAAATGAATAATAAAGAGCTTAAAACATGTTAAAACCAAGGTTCTTTTTTTAAAAAAATATTTATAATTCCAACTATTTTATTAGATTTGCCTTACGATTGAGCTATTATGCCATCCATCAGCCTTTGTGACTTTTTCTCAGGTAGATTGAGGAAGATTCCACAGAGGCTGAGCCAATTATAGACCTTATATTCTAAATTCCCTCAATTAATTATAACTCTATACTAATGTCTAAAGGCTTATGTCTTTAAAGGGTAGAGTGTATTTTTGTACAAACTCTTTTTCAGTTTTAAAGATGGTGGAACTTGCGGAGTTCTATTCTGTGGGAGCAATTAAAAAAAGCTGCAGTTTCGCCATTGCCTTTTTTTAATCTGATTATATTTATCTTATTTTAAATTCGGATTACTCTTTATAGTCACTCATTAATTATAATTGGAAGAGGTAATGATTATGCAATTAAAACATCTGTAAAATGATGATTATTGTTTTAAAGTTGAAGTGTGCGACGCAACGGATGCTTAATTTACATTTCTACTGCTTAGTACCAAAAACTACTTCTTTGCTGTATCATGCCGATCACTTATAAATTTCCATTTCCGCAGTGAGCTCATCAATTGAGAACTGAAATGCTGTATAGCTAAAGGTAACGGTTGTTATGTATAATGAGTTGGAGGTGCATTGGCACCTAATACTTTAGCAGCATTGCATGAAAAAACAGATGGCAAACGCGCGTTGCAGAAAGTCCAACTGAAAGCCAGCTTTTCCGGATTATCGAATAAAGCTTCTCCTCAAAAAGTGCTCTTTTTTCATTCGATAGTTCTAAGTTGTAAACTCTTTTTGTTTTTTAAAGTACCTAAAAAAATCCTAAGCTTTTTAAATGACCTGTAATAATACTCCTGGTTAAATAATTGGGAATCCTTCATTGCCTTATAAATGAGAAAAAAACCTATGGGAATTAAGACAGCGGTCGACAACCACATGCCGGTAAAAGGAGACAGTACTCCACCTTTTACAAATTTTTCTCCGAAGGTGTTAAACAAGTGAAAGATTACAAAAAAAATGACAGCAAAAACCAAAGGCGTCCCCAGGCCACCCTTTCTTATAATTGAACCCAGCGGTGCTCCAATTAAAAACAAAACAATGCATGCCACTGCCAAAGTAAACTTGCGGTGCCACTCTATAAGATGAGACCTGCTGTCCTTCTGTCTGTTAGCGTACTCAGCCGCCAATAAATCAACATTTGATTTTGCTGAATTTAATTGTATCTGCAATTTATCCTGCAAAGTTCTTTTGACAGAGTCAGGAATAATTTGGTTGATGTTTTTTATGTTAGCTACACTTTTAGGGTCAACAGGTATCAAACCTGTATCAGCATATTTTGTAAAAGCGTAGTAAGGTGAAATTTCTGTTTGTGAACGCTTTTCATAATAAGTCTGAAAGTTACGGAGCGAGTCTATGGTTTTACTGAGCTGCCTTATACTGAGCATTTTATAATTATCGCTAAAAGCGCTGTCGGAAGTTTTATTCATTTTAAAACTGCTTAAATCAAGTATTTTTTTATACTCTTTAAAACCTAACCTTATAAATTCGGTATTTGTAGTAAGCCTGCTTCCCCTCTCCTGGTAGCGCCATCCGTTTCTCAGATCAAACTCGAGTTTATTTCCTGGTGCTACTTTCATAATGCCACTTTCAGCAATGATGCTGTTATCCTGCAGGCCATAATTTTTTTCATATATTACAACATTTTTTATCGTATTCCCATCTTTTGACTTTTGACCAATCTTAATAACATAGCCTTCTATTTTATCGTAAAATATACCTTCTTTAATTTCAAATGCTGGTTTCGCTACTATAATATCATATTTAAGTGTGGCTAACTTCAAAATAGCAACCGGCATAATGTTATTTGCAAACAAAAAAGAAACACCTGCAATAAAAACGGACGTAATAAACAGTGGCTGCATAAAACGCAGCAAAGGAATACCGGCTGACTTGATAGCTACGAGCTCAAAACTCTCCCCAAGATTGCCAAAAGTCATAATGGAAGAAAGCAGCAATGCCAGCGGTAAGGCAAGTGGAACCCAGTTAACTGCAACAAGACCGATTAAGTATGCAAGAGTTGGCACGTCAATTCCTTTTCCTACAATATCATCAATATACAACCAAAAAAACTGCATTACTAATACAAACAATGCGATAAAGAATGTTGCGAAAAAGGGCCCGATAAAAGCTTTTAATATTAATGTGTCAAGTTTTTTAATCACTTTGCAAGTAGTTTACATCCCTCTGCTGAGTTTAGCAAATTTACTGTTTTAAAAGCCACAGAAATGTATGAGAACTTTATAGCTGATTAATTAACAAATGCTTCATTCACATAAAATGAAATATTAATGTCTGCTTCTCTTACCACATATGAAATGCAACTGGTTACAGATCCTCAAGTGCTGTTAACAAAAAACTTGATTATTGAAAAAGTATATGAAATTTTTGGAGAGCTGGCAGAAGAATATAAAGAGATTAGTACCAAAATTCCCGGTTTCGAAAGGTTTATTAATCCTAAAATTTCAAAAGGTGAGAATTACAAAGGTTTGCCTTATGTAATCCTCGATTTTCCAAGGCAATTTGGAAAAGCAGATGTATTTGCAATAAGATCCTTTTTTTGGTGGGGAAACTTTTTTAGCATCACCCTCCAGCTTGCGGGGCAATATCAACGGCAGTATGCATCTGCTATTGAAAATGCCATCAACAACAGGTTTTTTGAAGAATGGTATATTGGCATGTTAGAAAGTCAATGGGAGCATCATTTTGAAAGTAATAATTATTCATCTCTTTCACAAAGAATTGATTACAATATTGCTGAACTCCCTTATTTAAAACTGGCAAAAAAAATCCCACTAAAAAAGTGGGATGAGACAAGTACTTTCTTTATTAGAAACTTTACATTGTTGGCAGAAACACTTGGGTCTATGCACCGATTCGGTGAAAAAGATCTTTAATCTGGTATTCCCACAACTGGCTTTGATCTTTAATCTCTTTTTTTTCTGCAAAATCTTTAATTATCAATATTGTTTGATTAGTAACCTCAGATTTATCAATTTCAAATTCAAAATATTCTTCTTTAGGCGCCTCCAGCCACTGAAAGCGTACGAATTTATTTTCCTGCATTTCGACAAGCTTTGCTTTCTCTGAAGAATTCTTCCAGGTAAAGGTAAATATATGTTCTTTATTCTCATCTACTTTATCGGCAAACCATTCTCCTAAACCAGCAGGGGTTGATAAAAATTCAAATAGAATACTGGGAGAACTTCTCACCGGGTATTCTAAAGTATATAACATTTTTTTGCTCATAATAATCTATTATCCTAGAAACAAAAGTTTGCAATAATATTAAAATAATAATAGAGCAAAATATTTTTTTTCCTTAACAACAAATAAAGCAGCATGTTCATAAAAAAATGATTAAAATTTGAGGTGATATTTTAAAACATATTAAAAGAAATAATGTTTTAACATTGACTTATTATTTTTTTTATTACATAAAACATTCTTATTTTGGTGCTAAGAATCTTTCCCCCAATGACTTCTTAATACTTTTTTATGTTAATCCATTTATCGCAAAACCTAAAAATTTACGAGTATCATGAGTATGCGTCAACTCAAAATCACGAAATCTATAACAAACCGTGAATCGCAAAGCCTTGAAAGGTATTTACAGGAAATCGGAAAAGTAGAATTATTAGCGCCGGAAGAAGAAGCAGCATTGGCCATCAGGATTAAAAAGGGAGATTTAAAAGCACTTGAAAGATTAACAAAAGCAAATTTACGATTTGTTGTGTCAGTAGCTAAACAGTATCAAAATCAGGGCCTCACCTTGCCGGACCTGATTAATGAAGGTAACCTTGGCCTTATTAAAGCTGCTCAGCGCTTTGATGAAACAAAAGGTTTTAAATTTATTTCATATGCGGTGTGGTGGGTACGCCAGAGTATTCTGCAGGCGATGGCGGAGCAAAGCCGTATCGTCAGGCTACCCTTAAATAAGGTTGGCCTCACAAACCGTATCAGCAAGGCCAGCCAATTGCTCGAGCAGGAGTTTGAAAGGGAACCTACTGCAGAAGAATTAGCTGATTTTCTCGAAGTAGCTGCCGAAGAAGTTACTACAACACTAATGATGTCAACCCGCCATGTAAGTGTAGACGGGCCGCTCTTCGATGGAGAAGATAACACTTTGATAGATGTTTTAGTCAATGACAATGCAGGCAGTACAGATGAAAGACTTGTACACGATGAGTCATTGAAAATGGATATTGACCGAACGTTACGATCTCTGACAGAAAGGCAAAAAAATGTTATCTGTTATTTTTACGGAATAGGAGTAGATCATCCGTTAAGCCTGGAAGACATTGGTGAACGATACTCTCTTACACGTGAAAGAGTGCGGCAAATAAAGGATAAGGCTATAACTAAGTTGCGAACTACCTCAAGATGCAAAGAGCTGAAAGTATACCTGGGATAATCGCAATCAGATTATGAGGATTTTAAATCGCAGATTAAGAGGATCCTGGATCGCGGATTATGGGATTTTTCCGTTTAATAGATCAATCTAAGATTGGTTAAGTCTAATCCTATAACCGATAAAACTCTTATAAATCAGCGATATAATCCATAAAAATCTTATAACCTACGATCAAAGTTTAATGCATTTATAGGTCAGACTTAAATATATTTGCAGTTTAAAGTGAATACAGTTTTTGTATTCACTTTTTTGTTAGGATTATTTAAACATATAGAAGATTTTGAATATGCGGAATTATAACGGGACGAATAATTGGAAATGCGATGACAGTACATTGTCATTTAGGGTGGCTGCCAACCAATTCTTTCATCAAAGCAACTATCTAAATATGGGCAAAATTGAAATCGTACTATTATAAAATTTTGGTACTTCAAGTTTAGAATTTACAAGGTTTGTAAATTCTAATATCTAAACAAAGCAATTTGAATTTTATTCCTACAATAAATTAAAATCAGGAAATCAAAATAAAATCTATTTTAATCTGCGATAATAAAATCAGAAATCTGTGATTATAAAATCAGAAAAATCAAAATAAAAATCTCCTAATCTGTGATAATATGTTTGAAAGTTTAAGTGAACGACTCGAAGGTGCCTTTAAAAACCTGAAAGGTGAAGCCAAAATAACAGAATTAAATATTGCCGCTACGGTAAAGGAAATACGCCGTGCGTTGGTAGATGCCGATGTGAACTATAAAATAGCCAAAGATTTTACTGATAAAGTAAAGGATATTGCGTTAGGCACAAAGGTGATAAATGCAGTAAGTCCGGGGCAGTTAATGACAAAGATCGTAAAAGATGAACTGGCTCAGTTGATGGGTGGAACAGAAAGTACTTTTAACATAACCGGAAATCCTGCAGTTATTTTAATTGCCGGATTGCAGGGTAGTGGTAAAACAACTTTTAGTGGTAAACTGGCAAATTACCTGAAAAACCAGAAAGGAAAAAGCCCGTTACTTGTAGCAGGAGATATATACCGTCCGGCTGCCATTGATCAGTTGATGGTATTAGGCGGGCAGATAGGTGTAGATGTTTACAATGAAAGAGAAAATAAAAATCCTGTTGAAATTGCTCAAAACGCTATCAAAGAGGCGAAGTCAAAAAACAAAAACGTAGTTATTATAGATACTGCCGGTCGTCTTGCAATAGACGAGGTTATGATGAATGAGGTAGCTAATATTAAAAACGCTGTTAACCCCCAGGAAATATTGTTCGTAGTAGACAGTATGACCGGGCAGGATGCCGTTAATACTGCCAAAGCTTTTAATGAAAGACTTGATTTTAGCGGGGTAGTATTAACCAAACTTGATGGGGATACCCGCGGGGGTGCTGCTTTGTCTATTAAACACACTGTTGAAAAGCCTATTAAATTTGTCAGCAGCGGTGAAAAGCTCGATACGTTAGATGTGTTTTATCCTGAACGTATGGCTCAGCGAATCTTAGGTATGGGTGATATAACTACCCTTGTAGAAAAGGCTCAGCTCCAATACGATGAAGAAGAGGCTAAAAGGCTGGAAAAGAAAATTCGTAAAAACCAGTTTGATTTTCAGGATTTCTTAGACCAGTTGCAGCAGATAAAAAAGATGGGCAATTTGAAAGATTTAATGGCAATGATACCCGGTGTGGGAAAAGCTATTAAAGATGTAGATATAAGTGATGACGCGTTTAAAGGAATTGAAGCTATTATCAAAAGCATGACTCCTTATGAAAGAAACAATCCCGACGAAATAAACCAAAGCCGTAAGCAGCGCATTGCAAAAGGCTCGGGTAAAGATGTGAATGAAGTAAATGCATTTATGAAGCAATTCGAACAAATGCGCCAGATGATGAAAATGATGAATAAAATGCCAATGGGCATGGGCATGGGGAAAATGCCGGGGATGAGGAGGTAGCAATAGAGAATTTTTTTTAAAAACTTTTTCTTTTTATACGAATAAAAAAAGAGGCCGTTTCACAATTTGAAACGGCCTCTTTTAGTGCGTATAAAAAAAAGTGATAAAAATGCTTACTCCTCGTATTTTGTTTGAATTGCAGCACATCATACTTAATCTTCGGGTAATTTCACTATATAACTTGTCCCTGATTTTACCATTAAAGATCTTCCCCGCATCCATGGGTTTAAAAGTTTTAGCATTTTATAGGTAGTTCTGTTATCTATTGCCCATCGGGCAAGGTTGGGAATAGAGGCAGATATAATTACAGATTTTGTATTATATTGTTGGTATCCATTTTCATTGTTTACCATATACCCCAATTCACTTGCATTACTTATCAAATATTTAAAGGTTAGAATTCTAAAGATGTATTTGTTGGTTTCGTCAGGCAATTGCAAGTCGTAATAATAATTAGTTTGCTGAAAAGTTGCCTGCTGGTTGTAACCTCCCTGCCCGCAGTTATAAGATGCAGCAGCGGCAGTCCAGTTCCCAAACTTTGCATATGCTTGTTTAAGGTATTGACAAGCAGCATCTGTCGATTTTAAAACATTATAACGTTCATCTACATTGTTATTTATTTCTAAATTATAACCAGGGCCGGTATAACTCATAAATTGCCAAAAACCCGTGGCACCCACGCGTGATATCACATTTTGAAGATTACTTTCTGCAACGCATAAATATTTAAAATCTTCGGGCACACCATTTTCTTTAAGCCGATCTTCAATCAAAGGGAAAAACCGTTTGGAAAGTTTTAAAATATAGCTAATGTGACCAGGATTGCTGTAGTTGTAAATAAGCTCCCTGTCAAAAGCTTCATTAACTTCCCAACGGTTTAATGGCACTTGTTCACCTGCAAAGCTCATTTGATCCGGGACTTTTGGTAAAAAAAGCTGTGGAGGAACATACCCGCCTGCTTGTTCGCGTTTTTTCTCATTTTCCGTAAAGGAAAGTTGTGCAATAATTAGTATTCCCGTTAGTACCCCTAGTGCAAAATAAATTATAGATTTAGCTCTTCCAGTCATAAATATCAATTTTTAATAATACGTAAATTAATTATAATAGCAATAATAATACCTTTAAAACAAATGTAATCTGCATTTATATAGTCAGGGCAAACGCATTAAAAATTGATTTACACTTATCCACATTCTATCATGTCATGTAAGCTTTGCTTTTTATTTATCCAGACTAAAGAAATAAATCAATAATTTCATGTTGATTGCCATCAA
>JAABUN010002770.1_pt1 | contig 29626 bp, 22 predicted proteins | sample 5559311 | NCBI WGS metagenome assembly JAABUN01 (sample SAMN10711877, study PRJNA513370) | rock metagenome | isolation source: Antarctica rocks | place: Antarctica: Victoria Land, Siegfried Peak sud | reverse complement strand
CTTCGCTTTAAACTTTTTTAGAAGCAACAAAATCCAACATATCAAGGAACAACGATATGCCTTTTCTCTTGATTGGACTAAATTGTATAGTTATCCACAAATAATTTAGAATTCAACAACCCTGATCAAAGGACTGGAAACAGTGGAATTCCAGGCCAGTGTTTTTGACAGTATCCCCTATGAACTACAGACTAAGGAACTGGTTAAATACCTCGACAGTGTGGATAAAAATACCGAAAACACCAAAGAGCTGGTGGCCGTGTACAAGAGCCAGGACCTGAAAAAATCCAGGAACTGACCTAAAGCGAAGAAGGTGGTGTTTCGCAGTTTATGGATATCCTGCTCTGTAACCGTAATGCCGACTGGGAACATAAGATCACGGCAATTATGCCCGCAAAAAAGGTATTGTTCGCAGTAGGGGCCGCCCATCTTCCAGGCGCAAAAGGGTTGATCAACCTGTTACGTAAAAAGGGATTTACCGTAAAACCGATGGAAAATATTGCAGGGGTCAGCTTGTGATTTATTGTGAATGGTAAAGTTCCTCCGGGGTATAGATTCCCTAACCATGAACCGGGACATACATACAGCTTCGGATTATAAATTGAATTTCGGTTAATTCTTACGGGGTCAAATCAAGCGCTTTACGTTCAGCCATTTGCTAACTCCAATTCTTTGCCGAATTTTGAGGAATAACAAAATTGGACTTGCGTCAAGAGGCCAACAAATAATTAGTTAATACAAAACGCGTCAATTGGAGTTTACATTATTAAAAGTTTTGAGTATTTAACCCATCAAAACTAGTATTTGGAATAACAGATACGACCTCATGATCCTTACTTTCTCTTTTAAAAACTCCAATATTTTCTGCTGGTGATTTTACCACGGTAAATTCCTTTTAAATCGGCAATCAATGCATGTTCCTTCGTTATAGATTTAAAGTAATCATCATCATAATTAATATATGATTCGTGGGGAACAGATACAATAACCGCATCATAATCATTGTGCAGTTTAGTTGTGAGCTGAATACCATATTCACTTTCCAAGTGTTCACTCTCGGCATATGGATCATGCACATGGACGTTCAGGTAATATGATTTGAGATTCTCAATTACATTAATCACTTTTGAATTCCTGATATCACTAACGTTTTCTTTAAAAGTGGCCCCCATTACCAAGACCTTTGATAATTTTACATTATCGGAATTAGATATAACGTGCTGTAATATTTTTTTTGAAAGATAATTGCCCATATTATCATTTATGTATCGTCCGGACAATATGACTCGAGAGTTAAATCCCAGTTCTGCCGCTTTATAGGTGAGATAATAAGGGTCAATCCCAATACAATGCCCCCCTACGAGTCCTGGTTGAAATTTCATAAAGTTCCACTTGGTTCCAGCCGCCTCCAAAACTTCATAGGTGTTAATGCCAAGACGATCAAAGATTATTGACAATTCATTCATCAACGCAATATTTAAATCGCGCTGTGTATTCTCTATAATCTTTGCCGCCTCTGCAACTTTAATAGACGAAGCTTTATAAATCCCAGCTTTTACTACCAACTCATATACCATCGCAATTTCATCCAGGGATTCTTTGTCGCAACCCGACACTACTTTTATTATGTTAGCAAGGTTATGTAACTTGTCTCCTGGATTAATTCTTTCTGGGGAATAACCAACTTTGAAGTCGATACAAAATTTCAAACCGCTGATCTTTTCTATAATGGGAACGCAGTCTTCTTCGGTACAGCCTGGGTATACAGTAGATTCGAAAACAACATAATCGCCCCTTTTGATAACATGTCCAATCGTTTCTGCAGCCTTTTTAATGGGAATTAAATCAGGTACATTATGAGCATCAACGGGGGTGGGAACAGCCACAATATAAAAACTGGCTTCTTTTAGTACATCTATCGAAGTTGTAAAGCATATATCACAATTTTCAAAAAGTTCCTTTTCAATTTCTCGGCTTGGGTCGATACATTTTTGCATTAATGCAATCCTGTATTGATTGATATCAAAACCAATAACAGGGAATTTACAAGCAAATGCCAATGCAATGGGAAGACCTACATAACCTAAACCAATTACAGCAAGCTTAGTTTCTTTATTAATTAATGACGAATACAATTTTTTTTTGATTAATGATCGTTACAAAAACTGATATTTTGCGAAATGATTAAATCTGGTTTATAAGGAGCATGATAAAGTTGTGACAAAAGATCACAAACTATCACGTTAGTTGATGCAACATATAAACGATCTGTTTTAACCATTTAAGTCTTGTTGTCCCATTTTTCATCTACTGTAATTAATTTATTTCCACCGCAAATTTGTTTATTAAAGTACTCACGTTAAGAATATCCGATTTCATATTGAATTGACTTTTTTCATATAATTCAATTAATTTAATAACAATCCTTTGCCCGGTGTTGCCATCCCAGAATTCGGGTATGGAAGAATTTTTCCATTTTCCAAGAGTGAGTTTATCTAAGAAAGGAACTAGATTTATGGGATCAGTTCCGATCAGTTCATTTGATCCTATCTCCACCGTTTCAGGGCGCTCAGTCGTATCTCTCAGAGATAAACAAGGAATTTTCAAAACAGTTGTTTCTTCTGTAATTCCACCGGAATCGGTTATGACAGCTTTTGCATTTTTGACCAGATATATAAATTCGAGATAACCCATTGGATCAACAGGTACTAGTCTATGATCGGAGTAACCTATGGAATCAAATATTTTTTTAGTGCGTGGATGAACGGGAAAAATAACGAATGAATCACCGGTATTATCCAGGATGACATCTAGCAAATTTTTAAGATTAAGTCTATCATCGACATTTGATGGTCTGTGTAGTGTTATCAGGAAGTAGTTCCTTTTACTTAATTTATTCTGCGCCCAAAGCTTCGGTTGTTTTAACCTGTGCAAATTCTGGTACAATGTATCAATCATGGTATTACCAACAAAATGTATTCTGTCATCCTTCATACCCAAATTTCTGAGGTGTTCGTTGGCTGATACACTGGTCGTAAAGAAATGGTCACAAATCGAATCTGTAACCATGCGATTAATCTCTTCAGGCATTGTCATATCACCCGAGCGAATTCCTGCCTCAATATGTACAACAACCACGCACATTTTTTTTGCAGTTATTGTACACGCCATCGTCGAAGTCACATCACCAACAACCAGAACAACATCGGGCCGGTTTTGAATAATTTCTTTTTCAAAACCGATCATAATTGCAGCCGTCTGTTCTGCTTGCGAACCGCCTCCAGCTCCCAAGTTGACATTTGGTTGGGGGATTTGTAACTCATTAAAAAAATCACCACTCATCACCTTATCATAGTGTTGACCGGTGTGCACTAAACGATATGTAATATTTCTAAAATGTTTTTTCCAGAGTTCGATGGCTTTGATAATGGGGGCTATTTTCATGAAATTAGGCCTGGCTCCCGCCACAATGGTTATTTTCATAAGTTCTTTTGAAATGACTTAGTAATTGAATAAGGGTAAAAGGACTAATTGTAGTTCTTAGAGTAGGTATTATAGATTGTAGTGAATAAGTTAGGAAGGTAATGAAGAATTAATGTAATCGAATTAATTATTTCCAATTTTTGGAAAATATACCCATTTGCATTTGTCTTCTTGATTGTAATCAATTAATAGGATTCATTATAAGGAAGACTCTAGAAAATATTAGAAAGCTGAAGAGATTTTTTTTAAGATTTTATATCCCGGAATGTTAGTGTCTCCTTCTTTAACCATATTAAAATCGCATGTGAAATCTCATTTGTCTTTTATTTTGATTTGTTATGACTTGGTAATCCATTATTTACATAACGATATACCTTAATCCAAGATTTGTAAGAAGTTTTTTTAAAATGAATAATGAGGCTATTGGACAACATCATTACGAAGAAATGCACCATCTTACACCGTTCACTCCCTACTGTAAAGCGTCTTCCGGACTTTCACCTTATAGCTGATGAACATGCCAGGCACACATAAAAAAGCCAGTTAGAAATAACTAACAAGCTTTTTATCTAATTAGCTTTCGAGGCTAGCCAGCAATAGAAAAAATTTGACAAGTGGTTTAACTAACATAGTATATTGTTTTAATTACAATCGAAAAACCTTTTCAATTTATTTTTTAACGGGCACTTCATTCTGCGTTCCTTGAATTTCAAGGTCTACTACAAGAAAAATTAATTGATATTATCTGAACCTGAAGAGTTTGGAAGGTATGATTTGTATCGTATTGTACTTTGATCTTCCTCTGCGTCAATTTCTCGGGATTAAAGAGATGTTGTATTTACCGATTAGTTCACCCCTTTTCCAGATCTTTTTAAATTTGCAATATTTTTACCGACTTTTTTTATTTGCAATCTTTCTAAAAGTTTTAACTTCAATTTTAGAGTATTAAATTTAATAGAACCGAGAACTAAACAGCCGTTAAAGTTTAAATTGAATAAAAATAGCATACTTTCGGCTCATAAACCCTGTTGATACACCATTCTATCCAATATTCTAAAGCTTTTACAGACTAATAGAGAGTAATACGCCGAAAGGTAAACACAGTAATAAAGATTTGTTTTAGTAGTTGCCCCCAACTATATGTTTTACAATTCTTAGAACTGACACAGTCATTTTAAGTTTATGTATAGCCTATATTATAAAGTATTTTGTCCTTGTATTTCTTCATGGGAGCAAGAGTAGCGAAGCTTTACCAAAAAATTAAGCATGCAGAAACCAAACAGGGACATAGTAACATGTAAAAATGCCGTTGGGTTCATAATGTGTAATAGTCAATAATTGCCTCAAGAACAGGGAACGTCGATTTTTTATTGATTTGGCAATAAAACTGTGTAATACTCCGATGCAACTTTTATTGCTAATAGCAAGAAAAAAAACATAAGCTCAAAAAATTAAAAGTATGCATAAGGAGGCATTAATAGGTGCAGGAAAAATGGGAATATCGCATCTTTCAATATTAGGTGCACATCCTGAAGTTGAAGTGGTGGGTGTAAGTGATACTTCCAAAATGGTGCTGGACGTCTTCAAAAGGTATTCAAAGTTTCCTTTTTTTAGTGACTTTGAAAAAATGCTTGATGAAGCGCAGCCCGATGCTGTTTTTGTAGCGGTACCTACAAAATTGCATTCCATTATGGTACAAAAAATAATGCAAAAAGGGAAGCACGTTTTTTCGGAAAAGCCGTTGAGTTTGACAACTGACGAGGGACAAGCTTTAGTTGAGCTTGCTACTGCGAAAAAATTAGTAAACTAGGTAGGTTATCATAATAAGTTTATAGGCACTTTGATTTTTATTTGCGAGGAGAAGAATATTCTGCGCAAATTGATTATTTTATTAAAGCTGTCCAGGGAAAATCGCCCAATAATATAAATACATTTTATTCTGCCTGGCAAACAGATAGGGTTATTTCATTAATAAAGAACAGTGTAGATAATAATTAATTACCCTTTAAAAAATTTTATTATGAACAGAATACTTTTTGGGGATAATCAGTTCTTTGCTGTTAACCATATTTCGGACGAAAAGTCAAGGGCTCAATCAATTAAGTTTAGGAATGACGAAGCAATACTAAAAACGCTTGATGACGCAATGGATGCAGGAGTTAATACATTAATGTGCACTACCCACTACAGGATTGCTAATATTTGCGATCATATAAGGAAGAACCCCGGGAAGTATGCCGACTTTGAAATATTCCCGTGTATGCCCTATGCACATAAGTATGCAAATGCTGTAACAGAGCTGGGAATATTGGGAACCCCGAAAGAGTATTTACCAGGTAATTTCTTTGGTTCTTTATTCAAAGGGGGTGTTGCTTATTTATCAAAGGACTATATGTCGATTATGGAGCTGTTGATAGATTCGGAGATGAAGATGTTTAAGGGGATAAAAACACCGGTAATATTTCTACAAAATGTAGTGACAGATTTGCTGCTGGGTCTAGGTATGATTGAAGTACTAAAGGCGTTTAACTCTTATGTTAAAGGGAAATACAATGCGGATGCAGGGTTCATCACCATAGAATATGCCTAAGTTGCTGGATGAATTGGAGAATGTAGGCGTGTATAATCCAATAATTTGTACGTCTATTAATAAAATTGGTTTTAGAATGTCAGGTGGCATAGAAGCGTATGAAAAGGTATTAGAAACAAGACAAGCTAGAGTAATTGCCATGCAGGTTGTGGCAGCAGGTGCAATATCACTGCGTGAAGCAATAGAGTACGTGTGCAGTTTACCAAATATTGAATCTATTTTATTTGGTGCATCTTCAAAAACAAATATTGAAGAAACAGTATCTTACATAAAGAAAAATGATTTACAGTTGCAATGTGAAGGATTATTAACAGGGTGAACATGTAAAAGAGTAGCAAGTTTATGTAATCTTTTAACATTGATATAATTACAAAAATTATCTCCAATTTAATTTTTTCATTCAAGAAAACTTAGATAAAACGAATGCCATTTAAGCTATTTTTTCGGTTTGTTCCTATACTTATTATTTCTGTATTTAGTATTTCCTGTGTTAATATCAAAAAAGCAACCTATTTCAATAATACCTATAATGCAGAAATTGCATCAACAGTATCAAATCTGGAGCCGGTTATTCACAACAATGATTTATTGAGCATTTCCGTAAGCAGCTTACTTCCTGCTGCTACTGAAATCTTCAATACGCCGAACGAGAATAAAACCGCTTCAAATACATCCACAGGAAATGAGAATAAGGTAGGTGGTTATCTTGTGAACCAGGACGGTTTTATTCAATTTCCTTTGCTTGGGTTCATGAAGGCTGCTGGCTTAAGTAAAAAAGAATTTAGTAATAACATAGCAAAAAGCTTGATAGACAAAAAGCTTTTACTTGATCCTATTGTAGTCGTGAGGTACCTGAATTTTAAAGTAACAGTACTGGGAGAAGTAGGACATCCAACAGTAATAAATGTACAAAACGAGAAGATAACCCTACTTGAAGCGCTCGGTCTTGCCGGTGATGTAACGATTTATGGAAAAAGAGATCATGTAAGAGTAATCAGGGATGAAAGTGAGGAAAAAATTGTCAAAAGTATAAACTTAAACAATGCCGAGATTTTCACCTCTCCCTACTACTATTTAAAATCGAACGATATCGTATATGTAGAACCAAATAAATCGAAAGTTGCTTCTACCAGCCGTTCTACACAATTGCTGCCGGTCATCTTAAGTGGCATATCGGTAGTTATCATTGCATTAGATAGATTATTAAGATAATAACTATGAATTCGAACCCTTCAAGCGTTGGTTTGAATGAGAGTATAATGAGGCAGATCGTGTTTAAATTCTTTCCCTACTGGCCTATTTTCCTCATTCTTTTAATACTTTCGCTATCAGTGGTCTATGTTTATTTGCAAATTGCTAGGCCTATTTATTCAGCTTCAGCTACCATTTTGATAAAAGATGAGAAAAAGGGAGCAGAAGATCCGAAAATGATAGAAAGCTTTAATTATTTTTCATCAAATAAAATTCTTGAAAACGAAATCGAAGTAATACATTCGAGGGCTTTATTGACAGAAGTCGTAAAAGAATTAAATTTATGTGCACCAGTTTACGAAAAGCAAAAATTTAGATATATTTCTGCTTATAGATACACTTCTGCATATTTGAACTCTCCTGTTACCATTAATGTCGGGAGCATTGTAAACAGTGATTCGATTAATAGAAATTCTAAAGTTCCTTTTTCTTATATTTTTGCAAATAAGTTAGTAAAAATTAACGGCAGGACATATCGAATAAACGAGTGGGTCTCCACTCCTTATGGTATCTTGAGGTTCTCGGAAAATGTAAGAAAGATTAAAGATACTTACAATCTTCTTTACTTTTCTTTGATTGATATAAATGAAGCAGTAGCAAACTTAAGTTCTCAAATATCAGTAACGCCGTCAGGTAAACTTTCTACTGTTATTCGTCTGGAAATGGAAGATGAAGTACCTCAAAGAGCAAACGACATTCTCAATGCTTTGGCCAAATCTTATTCCAATTCTTTAATCAGGGATAAAAATAAAATGGCAGAAAATACGCTTCAGTTTATTGAGGAGCGTATAAGAGTAGTTAAAAAAGACTTGGATTCATTGGAGAGAACAATACAGATGTTCAAAGCCCGGCAGGGAATTGTAGATCTTGGTGCGCAGGGGCAGCAGTTTATTCAGAATGTAGGTAGTAACGATCAGAAAATAGCCGACATAAATATGCAGCTAGCGGTACTGAACCAAGTTGAAAAATACGTGGTCTCTAAAGATAATAAAGCAGGCATTGTTCCATCAACATTAGGGGTAATGGATCCGGTATTGACGAACCTGTTGGAAAAACTGCATACAGCTGAAACAGAATACGAGAAATTAAAAAGACTTACTGCCGAAAATAACCCGATGTTATTATCAGTTGCGGGTCAAATAGAACAATTAAGGCCTGGTATCCTGGAGAATATCGGGAACCAAAGGCGAAGTCTTGAGGCTAGTAAATCAAACATCAATACTACAAATAGTACCTATAGTACTGCATTGAGTTCAATACCACAAAAAGAAAAATTACTATTGGAACTAACACGTCAGCAAAGTATCATTAGTAATGTTTATACTTTTTTGCTTCAGAAAAGAGAAGAGACAGGATTGTCTTTTTCTTCAAATATTGCAAATAATATCATTATAGACTCTGCCGCATCTTCTATAAATCCTGTTAAACCTAAAAGGATAATGTTTTACGCTGTTGCAATTATTTTAGTTATTGGCGGCGGTATTGCTTTCGTTATGGGTAGGGAACAGTTTAGTGGCAGAATATTATACAGGTCGGAGATTGAAAAGCTTACTTCTTTCCCTGTCATTGCTGAAATAGCATATGACAAAACACGTAAATCCCTTGTTATCGCTGAAGGAAAAAAAGGTCTTATCCAGGAACAATTCAGGAAGTTACGGGCTTCCTTGTCTTATATTGGTATGAGCAGCGACAGGAAAAAGATACTGATCACCTCTACCATTTCCGGTGAGGGTAAAAGCTTTGTAGCAGCCAACCTTGGATTAACCCTTGCTATTGCAGGCAAGAAAGTAATTTTATTGGAACTTGACTTAAGTAATCCTTCTTTAAGCGAGAAACTGAACGTGCACGAAGAGAAAGGTATGACCAGTTTTTTACGGGGTGAAAGTAATCCCGAAGAAGTTATAAAAAGAATAGCGGAAAACAACAATCTTTTTATTATCCCTTCCGGTGATTTACCCGATAACCCCTCAGAACTAATGATGAATGGGAAACTAGAAGAACTGTTTGCTTACCTAAAAGGAAAGTATGATTACATCATTGTAGATACAGCTCCTGTAAGCGCCTTGTCTGATGCTTATATTTTATCACCGCTCTGCGACTCTACGTTATATCTTGTACGGCATAACTATACACCGAAAGCAGGTTTGCAAAGACTAGAGGCAAATAATAAAATAAACGAATTGAAGAATGTAATGATCGTTTTTAACAGTTTAAAACCGAGGGGCTTTATTAAAACTGACTATGGGTATGGTTATACATTTAACTACCCGAAAAATATTAACGCCAAGAGAAAGAAGCTCCTAGAAAATACGAAATCTTAATGATGTGTTGCTTTTTCTTCCCTTTCCTTTTTTCAAATTCCTATACGATATCATTGAGGACGACGAAGTAAACATAAGAAGTAGCTCCTGTTTTGATTTTGAAGTTTAATCTAGTCCTTAAAATAACTGAACACTTGGTTTAGTATTTAACTTGAAGGGTCTGATAAATCCGGATAAAATTAATTGAATAAAACAATATGAAAGCTATTATAATAACAAGCATTTTTGATCCAACCGAAGCGGTAGAAAAATTTGCTAAGAAAACTGACTATAAAGTATATGTAGTAGGTGATAAAAAGACGCCTTCAAATTGGAATTGTTCAGGCGTTAATCATATTTCTGTTGACCATCAACAAAACTCTAATTATTATCTTTCAAAAGTCTTGCCTTATAACCATTATTGCCGAAAAATGCTTGGATATTTAGAAGCAATTAAGGATAAAGCAGAGGTTATTTATGATACTGATGATGATAATATTCCTTATGAAAACTGGAATTTTCCTGATTTTATTGGAAATTTTGACAACTTGAATCAGGAAGGCTTTATTAATATTTATCAATTATTCACAGAGCACAAGATTTGGCCCAGAGGATTACCTTTACGACTTATAAATAAAGATTTCCAATTTGAAGAAAATATCGTAAATAAATTATCTTCAGTTGGTAGCAAGGTTTAGCTGATGAAGATCCAGATGTAGATGCTATATATGGATTGACGAGCAATATTCCTTATTACTTTGATAAAAGAGAGCCAATTGTTTTAGGAAGAAACACTATTGCACCTATAAATACTCAAAACACATTAATTAGGAAAGAATTATTTCCACTGTTGTACCTACCGACTTATGTTACGTTTAGATATACTGATATTTTAAGAGGTTTGATAGCTCAACCTATTATGTGGGCTGCAGAATTTCAATTAGGTTTTACTGATGCCTCCGTTATTCAGAAAAGGAACGTTCACGATTACATGAAAGACTTTATTTCTGAAATACCTATGTATGAAACATGCGAGAAAATAATAGACCTTGTTTCGAAAGTTATAACTGATAATGATTCAATCGAAGATATGTTATTCAATTCTTATCAGGAACTATTAAGACACGTGATAATTGAGGAAAGGGAGATGATTACTTTAGAGGCATGGTTGAAAGATTTAAGCAAAATACAATCCAATTTATCTAAAGACTAAATTTTCAAAAAAGCTTCATCTCAAATAGCCATTTATACTTTCTTTAAAAACCTGTAATTTGAGCTTAAAAAAAAATATAATTAGTAACTTTATACTTTCTTCATTATCTGTCATTTTCCCCTTAATTACCTTTCCCTACATAACCAGAATACTTTCGCCGGAAAGCTTAGGAAAAATATTTTTAATTGATGCTTTTGTTGGATATTTTATACTCTTTTCAGCAGTAGGAATTCCTTACTATGGAGTTAGAGAAATCTCAAAGCTCAACAATGATCGTCCGGCAATTTCAAAGTTTGTCAGCGAACTTGTTATAATTCAATTATGCCTTTCTATTATTTGCTCGGGTGTATTCTATAGTATTCATTTTTTTCTTCCTTCTCTTGCTGATAGTTCTGCCTTAGTTAAAATAGGGTGCTTATATATTATTATTAGTTCTTTTATAATGGAATGGTTTTATCAAGGGATAGAAAGTTTTTCTTTTATTGCTTTACGCTCAATTATTATCAAGTTAGCAAGCGTAATATCGATCCTTCTGTTTATCAAAAGCTCGGAAGATGTTATACTTTACTATTTTATACTAACTACTGTAACTTTGCTCCAAGCTATTATCAACTATTCAAACTATTGGTTACATTTTCATGTTCCCGTTTTGAATAAACTGCAATTTTCCAAGCATTTTAAGCCGTTGCTTATTTTGTTTAGTATTAATGTATCTATAAGTGTTTATACCATTCTTGACACAATTATTTTAGGTTTATTCAGTAGTTCTCAGAGCGTCAGTTATTATGCTGTTCCATTAAAGTTGGTTAAGATGTTTTGGACAATTGTAAGTGGTGTTGGAATTGTATTGATTCCAAGAATTTCAAATTTGTACGGTAATAGCGATTTTGATAAAATTAAAAATTTGATGACAAAATCATTTAGCATTGCTTTTTTACTCACTATACCGTTTAGTTATTTTTGTTTTTTCTTTTCAGCCGAAATTCTCACTTTAATTTCTGGAAGTAACTATTTGCCATCTGTGAATGCCTTGAAGATTTTATCAGTCGTTCCTCTTATCATTGCAAGTTGTAATATACTAGGTTCTCAATTTTTACTCCCAATAGGAAAGGAAAAGATAATATTGTATGCTACCATTTTAGGTTTAATTGTTAGTTTAATACTTAACTTCCTGCTTATCCCTCGTTTTTCCTTTTTAGGGTCTTCCATCGCCTGTGTAGCATCTGAGTCGTGTGTTTGTATTTACATTTATATTTTTACAAAAAAGTATATTAGCTTTACTATAGACTCTTTATTATTAAAACATATAATAATTGCCCTGGTTTGTACATATTTACTGACTACTTGTTGTAGCGCATACATAAGGGGTATCCAGTCACTCTTTTTAGCATGTGCTATTTACATAGCTTCATTTGTAGTACTTCAATTTATGGTTTTTAAAAACGCTTTTGTCTTTTCACTTTTAAAAATGAGAAAACGTTGAACAAAGTAGCACTGCTTATTTTATTTAATCATAATTATGAGAAGAATATAGGAAAACTAGAAGAAATATATTCTCACAGGTTTGAGGACATCTTTTTCATAATGCCTTTTTATCGTGGCAAAAGAAAAAATGTGATTAAAGTTTTTGAGAATTCCTATTATTTTCAAGGCTACATATCTAAAGCGCTTGAACAGATAAAGAACGACAAATACGAACATTATATATTCATAGGTGACGACCTTTTTTTAAATCCTTCGATTAATAATACTAATTATAAAGAGTTCTTCCGGGTCGACTCACAGACCGCTTTTGTGCCCAAAATCTTTTTGTTGAATGACATGAACGAAACTCGACCTTTTAGACCTTTTGCTCCTTATTGGTCATGGAATTTCAATGCATTAAACTTTAGAACAACACAAGAAGGTATAGAAGCAGAAAAGCAGTTACCTGAATATGAAGAAGCTTTAGCAATCCTAAAAAAACATGGGTATGAGTTTACACCTGATATGTCTATCAGGATGTTTTTCTATAATAATTTATTTAAATCTCCATGGGGAAGGGAAGAAAGAATAAAAAAGTGGTATTATCTTAAGTTGTTTTTAAAAAAAATACCGCAAATTATCAAATTGAAAAAAATACGATATCCGCTCATTGGTTCATATTCAGATTGTATAGTAATACCACATAATTATGTTGATCCTATGATTCACTATTGCGGCGTTTTCTCAGCGTTAAATCTATTTGTCGAAATTGCTTTGCCTACTGCCCTTGCATTTGCAACGCCAAAAATAGTAACTGAACTTGAACTTGCATATAAAGGTGAAACATACTGGTTAGATAGCGGTTCTGAAAAATGTAAAGCAAAGTACCATAAATCGCTTAAATATTTAGAAACCAACTTTCCAGAAAATACTCTTTATATCCATCCGGTAAAAGTATCTCAATGGAACTAATTTTTGGAACAGTTATATCAAGTGTTTAAAATTGTAAATAAATACGACTATTGGTTAATAGCTTTAAAATGAAAAAATATTATATATTAATTATAACGTATTTAGTATCGGTTTTATCCTCTTCAGTGGCAAACATGTTAGGGATAGATGTACAACGTTTTTATCGTGTCCCTTTTTTAGGTATCAGATGGATTGATGTAGCTATTTTACTAATCGTCGGAACATACGGCTTCAATTTAACCCGTAATAATTCTTTGGTGAAAAAAACTGCTTTTATAATCACATTATGCCTTATCTATTTATTGTTTGAAACACTTCAACTTATCAGAAGCTGGCATGCTACAGATACTGGTTGGCAGATTTCGGGCTTTTTATGCACTCTTAATTTTTTTATTTTAATTGATTTTTCAACCTATACAAAAGCCCCTGATAAAATCCTTCTTTTTCTGAAAGATTTTGCGCTTCTAGGTGCACTAGTAATAATTGCAATTAATTCATATTTGGTTTATTCTTTTATTTCTGGAAATGTAATATTTACAGACTTGGATACAAGGGTTGCTATAGATGTGGCTGGCGCGAAAGAGACAGTTTCGACCGTAGTTTTAACTCCCTTTGTATATGCATTTAGTCTATATTTCATTAACGCAGAAAGTAAGTTTTGGAAGAAAGCTATTTATATTACTGCTATATTAAGTATATATCTATCATTAATTATTACCTTTCATAGAGGTAACTTAGCTACAGTATTTCTTCTTACGATTATTTATATCTCCTTTTTTTCCAAAAGACCGGCTCAGGCATTTAGTAGAATATTCGGGTTAGCATTGTTTATTTGTATAGGGTATCTTTCTTTTGGAGGTATTCTTCGACAGAAGGGATATGACCCTGTAGATAAAATATCAGAAATTGTAAACTTCACAATGGATGTTGATAATCCGGACTGGGATAAAGGAAGGGCTATTCCCAAGGAGTATGCATTAGCTGCCTGGCATAAAAATATAGGGTTTGGCGTAGGTTATAATGACCTTTATCATTATGGGCTGCCGGAAGGGATGGGAGCCGTTCACAATTTTGTTATAGCGTCGCTCTTTTACAGAGGAATTATTGGAACGATGCTTTATCTTCTAATTCTTATTATATTATTTGGAAATTCAATTAAATTTTGGCATCTCTTAAAACGAGAAGAAAATCCAGAAAACGATATCTTCAAGTTGCTAATCATTGTTTCCTTTTGTTGGCTTATACCTTTTTGGACTCAGGATGTGATGTGGGAAAAATATTCTTTAAGCATACAATTTATATATTTAGGTATTATCAGCAATGTATACAGACAAAAAGTTTCTCAGTCAACAACTAATCCAATTTCTGTATTGAATTAGCATAACAATGAGAATAAATTTTTCTATTAAACGATAAATAGCCGATCCAACCGATAATGATGAAAATTGCCTGGCTTTCGCAGTATAACGTCTTTAAACTGTTACCAGAGATTAAGCTTAATAGAGAAGTTATTCTTCATAATTCTTCCTGGATACATAGTTTATCTGAACAATTGGGTTTAAAAAAAGAGATCGAACTTCATATCATAACCTATAGTCATCTTGTTGATCAATCTCAGACTATAATTAAAAATGGGATTTATTTTCATGTAATTAAATATAGTTTTCCTTTTACTAACCGTGGGTTTCCCTGGTATCTCCCTTTTGATAAATTATCAGGTTATTATTCGTTTGCAAAAGCGGCTCGGAAAATAATAAATGAAATTCGTCCTGATGTTGTGCATGTGCATGGCACAGAGGGTGGTTATTTTACACCTGCTGCTAAAAAAAATATTCCTTATATCATTTCGATTCAGGGGATAATTAGTGAAATTATGAAAATAGAGCCAACTATAGCCGGACTTTTACAAATACCATTTGAAGATCATGCTATTAAGAAAGCTACATATTTTGGCTGTCGAACTAACTTTGATTCTGGTTTCGTTAAGAAGAAAAATAGGGACGCCATTATTTTCGACTTACCTGAAGCAATGAATTCTGTTTTTTTTGAAAACGATTGGAAACCGCTACCAGAATTATCATTGCTTTTTGTCGGTTCAATTATGAAACGAAAGGGAATAGAGGATCTAATTCAGTCCATAAATAAATTAAAAGTTAGTTTTCCTGATATTAGGTTAAAAGTGATTGGTTCAGGCACTAAAAAATATACTGATTATCTAAAACAAATCGTTGAAAAAAAAGCTCTTTTGTCTAACGTTTTTTGGTTAGGAGCAAGGTCTCCAATTGAAATAGCATCAGAATTATCAAAGTCAACTTTATTTGTTCTTCCTTCTTTAATGGATAATAGCCCTAATTGCCTTGCCGAAGCTATGGCCGTTGGGGTTCCATGTATAGCTACTAAAGTGGGAGGAATACCATCAATGGTAACAGATAAGATTGACGGTATGTTATTCGAAAAACATGATGTAAATAAATTAGTTGATATTATTCAATTATTAGTAAGAGATAAAGAACTTCAAAAAAAGCTTAGTGTCAATGCAAAAGCAAAAGCCTTTCAAAGAAATTATCCCCCTAATGTTGCCGAAAAGTATATAGAAGTTTATAAATCATTAGTAAATGGATCTAGCAAAAATATCGGTAATTACACCATCGTATAATCAGGGGCAATTTATTGAGGAGACAATACTTAGTATTATAAACCAGGATTATCAAAATATTGAATATATTATTATTGATGGAGGCTCTACCGATAATACGGTTGAGATTATTAAAAAATATGAAGAACATATTTCATTTTGGGTAAGTGAAAAAGATAGCGGACAAAGTGAAGCAATAAACAAAGGATTTAAGAGAGCATCGGGTGATATTTTGTGTTGGATAAATAGTGATGACATTTTGATGCCTGGTGCTCTGGAAAAAGTTGGCGAAAAATTCAATAATAATAAAGATCTTGCTTTTTTAAATGGATATACTCTTATAATTGATAAAAACTCAGGCATACTATTTAATTATTTTAATCTTGCCCTAAAAAAATGGTATGCAAAGCGGGGTGTGTATTACTATACTCAACCATCAATGTTTTGGAAGAAGCATTTATTAGAAGAGATTGGATATTTAAAAGAAGACTTCCATGCCCAAATGGACAAGGAACTATTGATTAGAATATTTAAAAGCAATTATAACATTGGACATTTAGAAAAAATCCTTTCTGCATTTAGGGTACACGAAACTTCGAAAACGGGTTTGCAAGGTGAAATATGGAAAAGAGATACAAATGAACTACATAAATTGTACGGTAAAGAATATCCACAGGGAGAAAAATTAATGTATAAGGTGATTTATGGTTTCGAAAAACTTTTTAGTGGACTATACATAAAGGACTGGTTATTCAGGATAAGATGGAAAGGACGGAATGTGAAAGAATTAAAATATACTAATTGCATTTATTTAAAATAAAGGTGAAGACACCGACCATAAATAATAAAAGTAACCTGCTTCCCAAAGTTCTGTTTTTAGTTCAGCTTCCTCCACCGGTTCACGGCGTGAGTTTGATGAATAAGTATTTTTTAAACAGTGAGCTAATTAACCAAAGTTTCAGTATAGATGTTTTTGATCTTAAGTTTGCTGCAACAATAAAAGAATTAGAGAAATTTTCTTTAAGAAAGGTTTTTAAAGCTTCAATCTATGGTATTAAACTTCTTAAAAAGATGGCTTTTGTAAAATATGATGCAATATATTTTACAATCACTCCTACGGGTTTTGGATTTTATCGAGATGCTTTTTATGTTTTTCTAATGAAGTTATTTAATTCTAAAATTGTTTTACACTTGCACGGCAAGGGTATAAAAACGAACATAAACAGCCTTCTTAAAAAACAAACATATATTTATGTTTTTAAGAATACTCATGTTATCTGTCTTTCAGAAGAATTAGCGAAAGATATAAGGGAGATTTTTCCAGCTAAACCATTTATTGTTGCAAATGGCATTGCAATTCAGAGAGACCCAATATTTAAAAAGAATAGTTTAAACGGAGGAGTTCCCAGAATTCTTTATTTTTCTAATTTCATTCGTAACAAGGGAATTTTAGTCTTAGTAGATGCTTTGGCTCTACTAAAAGATAGAGGTTGTGACTTTTCCGTAAGATTTGTTGGTTCTCCATCAAACGTATCAATTGAAATGCTTGAAAATACACTTAAAGAAAAGGGGATAGGTAAAATTGCAACTGTAGTTGGTCCCTTATATGATGAGGCCAAGTTGGAAGAATTTAAAAATGCACACATATTTGCTTTCCCAACCTGTAACGACGCATTCCCGCTTGTTATTTTGGAAGCAATGCAATTTAGCTTACCTGTTATTTCTACTTATGAAGGAAGCATACCAGATGTTGTAGTTGATAACAAAACTGGCTTTTTGGTAAATAAAGAAGATGTACTAATGCTAGCTGAAAAAATTGAGATTTTACTTAAAGATGAAAGTTTAAGGTTGAAAATGGGGAGGGAAGGATACGAGAAATTTATAAATAATTATACTTTTGAACATTTTGAAAATAATATGTATAATTCATTTAAAAAAATTTTAGAAAATCGATAAATAGAATAATATTCTATAGAGTGTTTTTTTTCATTTCTAAGTTATAAAAAAACAGATATGTGTGGGTTAGCAGGTTTCGTAGGTTTTAGCGATAATGTTTATTTAGCTAAAAAGGCAAATAAGATTCAACGTCACAGGGGACCAGACAACCAAGCTATTTGGAATGATGATTTTATTGCCTTTGCTCATCAAAGACTATCGATCATTGATCTTACAGATTCCGCTAATCAACCATTTATAAAAAGTGGTTTGGTTATAATTTTTAATGGTGAAATTTACAATTATAAAGAACTCCAGCAAAAGCTTATTTCAGAGAAAGGTGTAAAGTTTAATACTTCCTCCGATACAGAGGTTGTTCTTGAAATATTCAATTATTTTGGTAAAGATGCTCTCAATTATCTTGTTGGAATGTTTGTTTTTGCTATTTATGATATTGAAAGAAAATCTTTATTTATTGCTCGTGATCATTTTGGAATAAAGCCTCTATTTTATACTTCAATTAACGGAGCTTTCGCATTCAGTTCAGAATTAAAAACATTAGTTCAAATTCCAGGCTTTAATAAATCGCTTAATCCTAAGTCTTTAGTTAGCTGCCTTAATTATTTATGGGTTTCAGGTAATGAAACTATGTTCAATAATTGTTATAAACTCCCGCCAGCCCATTATCTTACTTATAATAATAATGATGGAATTAAGATCACCAAGTACTGGGAACTAAATGACCGGATAGGAGATGTAAAAGGGAATGAAAAAGGAATTGTAAAAGATTTAGCTGTAACTATTGCTTCTTCAATAAGCAGGCACATGGTGGCCGATGTTCCTGTAAGTAGCTTTTTAAGCGGAGGCCTTGATTCCTCTTTGATTGCGGTGTTAGCAAAGAAAGAAAATAAGAAGTTATCTACTTATACAATATCTACTTCTAAGAAAGATAAAAAGGTTGAGCAGATGCCTGATGATGAGAAATATGCCAACATAGTAGCGATGAAGTTCAACCTTGATCATAATGTTTTACGAATTAGCCCTGACATACTCAAAGAATTACCAAACATAGTCCGTGCACTGGATGAACCAATTGGAGATCCTGCTGCCATAAATACTTACCTTATTTGTAAGGCAGCAAGAGATAAAGGTGTTAAAGTACTTTTGTCAGGTATGGGTGCAGATGAAATTTTTTTTGGATATCGCCGACAAAAAGCAACTCTATTAGCAGTAAAGTTTAATAAACTTCCTTTTACGATAAAACGGATTGTCGCCAAAGTGGTAAGCGTACTTCCTGTAAAATTATTTAATAAGAGTTTTAGGTTAATTAGATGGGCCAAGAGGTTTATTAGCTTTGCTAACTCACCAATTGATGAAGCTTACATGAGAAGCTATTCGTATTACGATTCAAAGGAGTTAAAACAGCTACTTAAAGAAGACTATGGTTCAGCTATTGAGGCTGTTCAATTAGAGCATAAAATATTATTCTACTCAAAGTTTAATGGCGACGTTATTAATCAGATTTGCAATATTGATATCCAGATGTTCATGCTTGGGTTAAATCTAACATATACTGACCGTGCTTCAATGGCAGCCTCAGTAGAAGTCAGAGTGCCATTCATTGATAAACTTGTAGTTACAGAAGCTATGAAGATTCCGGGTTACCTCAAAATAAAAAAGGGGGTATCAAAGTACATACTGAAGAAGGCAGCCGAAAATTATTTGCCTAAAGAGATTATTTACAGGCCTAAGGCTGCTTTTGGCGCACCAATTCGGTCTTGGATATCGAATGAATTAAAAGGAATGGTGGACGACTTGCTTTCAGAAAATAATGTGAACAAAAGAGGATTCCTTAATTATTCTTTTGTAAAAAAGTTAATCGATCAGGATAGAAATGGTGAAAAAGACAATGCTTATCAGATCTATCAACTTCTTACTCTGGAATTATGGTGTAAAGAATTTTTAGATAAGTAAACTATAACCCCTTAACGGACTTTAATCTTTTTATATTAAAACAATATCACTTTATAAAACCAGTTTATTTTAAAAGTAAAAAAAGGACAAATAAAAGATTACTGGAGTCATCATCCTGTCGGTGAGAATTTTGTCGAATATTCGGACGGTGTAATTTAACTTTAATCACAATTGATTTTACCTTATTTCCTATAAGTAATTATGATACAAGAAGGCTTTCAAAAAGCTGGCGATAATAGGCTTTTATTTATTGATAAGGCTTTAGGTATTGCAATAATCTTAGTAGTTTACGGCCATATCCTATTCCGTGAAACAGAAAGCCTAAATTGGTTTCACATATCTGAAAAGTTCATATACCATTTTCACATGTCTCTGTTTATGTGCTTATCAGGTTATATTGCTTTTTTGTCAGCATCTTCCAAAGCATTGATGTGTAGGAAAAATTTTTTAGATTTTCAGAAGAGAAAGTTCAGGAAGTTTTTTCCAGTTTATGTAATTTTTTCTATTTTTTCAATGTTAACAGATGTTTTCTATTTTCACAAGTCATTTAATGAATTATCAAATTCGATTTATTCTTTCTTTTTTTCGCCAGTTAATAGCTCTGCAGAATTTGTATGGTATATTTATGTTCTAATGGGGTTTTATCTAATTACTCCTTTTCTAATAAACATAAGAGCTAACTTACAATATCTTTTATTTGCTTTCTCTTTTTTGCTAACTAATGCAAAGTTTGATATAGAGTTTAGTTCAAATTTATTTGCACGGTTTTTCTTTTTTTTTTTTATGGGAGGATTGATTTATAAAAATATGCATCAATTTCTGCTTCTTTCTAAAAGATATGGAAAATTTATACTTATAATAACAATGCTTCTATCCCTTTTGTATATTCCAGTAGATACAAGGTTACCGTATCAATTATTAAGTTTTATGATGATCTTATCTATTCTTTATTTATCAAACTTTAAATGGCCAAATTTAATTACTAGAATAATTACTATAATTGGAAAAAACTCATTTGCTATTTACATTTTAAATACAACTCTTATACATCTTTACTACATATTTTATAAAGCAATGATCAGTAATGAAATTGGATCATTTTTTATATTTTCATGCGTCTTATTTACTATCATATTAAGCCTTTTTTTTCGTTTTATTTTTAAAAAAATAATTCCGAGTAGAATTTATGTGCTTTAAAATGTATTAAAGATAGTATCTAGATTTTGAAAAATTTGAGTTCAGAGATTGCTAATATTAATCCAACATTCATGTAGTAGATGCTTACATAGATACGTCGATATGGCCCTAGGAAAAGAAAGTCTTGTTTTTAAATTGATATGAAAATTAATGTTATATTATAAGAACTATAGACAGTATTTAAAACCAAAGATTTGAAAGATAATGATTGCCTCTAACATGATTCTGAATTTTGAAAAGTAAATATTGATGTGTTATAAATAAAATAAATTGAAACAGCTAATACAAAACTTTAAAACAGGTAGTTTATATGTAGATGAAGTGCCAATGCCTTCTATCTCTAACGGAATGGTATTGGTTGAAAACAAATTTTCATTAATCAGTTCTGGCACTGAAAGAAGTACTGTGAAAGTGGCAAAGGCTAATTTACTTGGAAAGGCGCGACAGCGTCCGGATCTTGTAGCTCAGGTCATAGCTAATATTAAAAAAGAAGGATTGGCAGCTACGATTAATAAGGTGAGAACTAAGCTTGACTCATTGAAAGCAATGGGGTATAGTACTGCCGGTACAGTATTAACCTCTCTTGATAGAAATGGAAGCTTTCAACCCGGCGACAGGGTAGCTTGCGCGGGCCAGGGGTATGCATCACATGCAGAGATAGTTTGCGTTCCGCAAAATCTTGTTGTGAAAATTCCTGATAATGTATCTTTTGAAGAAGCTGCCTTCACTACTTTAGGAGCCATTGCTTTACAAGGTGTAAGACAGGCAGAACCAAGATTAGGTGAAAAAGTTTGTGTGATTGGCTTGGGACTTCTGGGTCAACTTACAGGGCAGTTATTAAAGGCAAATGGCTGTGATGTATTTGGTATAGATCTTTCAGACAGATTGATTGCTTTAGCTAATAATATAAGTGTAACAAAAGCGCTTCATCGTAATGATCCAAACCTAATCAGTGCATGTGAAAATTTCACCAATGGTAGATGTTTTGACAGCATTATTATAACTGCAGCAGCACCCACTAATGATCCGGTTGTTCTTTCTACGGAGATTTGCCGTAAGAAAGGCAGGATAGTAGTTGTAGGTGCAGTGAAAATGGATGTGCCCAGGGAGCCTGATTTCTACAAAAAAGAACTTGAATTAAGAATTTCCTGTTCTTATGGTCCGGGAAGATATGATGTAGATTATGAAGAAGGAGGCACAGATTATCCTTTTGCTTATGTAAGATGGACGGAACAAAGAAATATGGAAGCTTTCCTGGAAATGATATCCAAAGGATTAATAAATACCAAACCATTAGTTACACATACATTTGATATTGAGCAGGCTGAAGAAGCTTATGAGATTGTAGTTGGAAAAAGACCGGAACCCCATATTGGAATTCTTTTAAAATATGCAGAATATGAAGGTAAATTTTCAACATCTAAACAGGTTAGCAGTCAGCCTGTAAAACAATTAAATGTCGGATTTATCGGTGCCGGAAGCTTTGCACAGAGCTACCTTGTCCCTAATGTAAAAGTATTTGGAGCTTCTCTTGACACTGTAGTGACTTCAAAAGGCATTACGTCAAAAAACGTTGCTGAAAAATTTGGTTTTAATTTTTGTTCTGCTGATATTAAAGATATACTTACTAAAAAGGATATCAATACAGTTTTTATTGCTACTCCCCATTCTTCACATGCCACGCAAGTAATTGAGGCTCTTAAAGCCGATAAGAATGTATTTGTGGAAAAGCCATTGGCGGTATCTAAAGAGGAACTTGATGAGATTATTAAAATAAAATCGTCTTATAATCTTCCTTTAATGGTTGGTTTCAACAGGCGTTTTGCTCCTGTTTGTGAAAGTGTAAAAAAGGAATTTGTAAATGCAGGAGAGCCTTTGGTTATTAACATACGTGTCAATGCAGGGTTCATTCCAAAAGATCATTGGACACAAATTCCAGAAATTGGCGCCGGTCGAATTATTGGAGAAATGTGTCATTTTATTGACCTTATGCAGTATTTTACAAACGAGGAACCGGTAAAGGTATATGCAGATTGTATTCAGTCAAATAACAAAAAACTGAAGTTGGATGATAATATTTCAATTGTTATAAAATTTAACAATGGTTCTATCGGTAATCTTATTTATGTAGCAAGTGGAGATAAGTCTTTGCCGAAAGAGCATATTGAAATATTTGGCTCAGGAAAAGCAGCAGTGATTAATGACTTCCAGGATGGCAGTATTCACAGTGGCAATAAAACGCGGAAGTTGAAGTCTTCTGGAAAAGGACACCAGCAGGAGGTAACAGCATTTTTAACTTCATTGAAGGAAGGTATGGAAACACCAATCCCCTTTCGTTCTATTTGCCTTACTACACTGGCAACGTTCAAAATTATAGATAGTTTAAAAACCGGATTGCCACAAGAAATTAAAATAGATGTTTGATTTAGTTTATAAATCATTTGCTCAGCTGGAGCAATATTGTCGGAAGGAAGAATTTAAAGGCTGGGACCCATACGATGGATTAAATAGCAAGCTATTCCAATCTTTGCCGGTTTTACCAAAAAAGCGTCTAACGAGATTGATTTGGATACAATTGATGAAAAAATTGCCCCTAAACTTGCGACCAATTCTTAAAATTAATAAGGAGTATAATCCAAAAGGTCTGGCCTTATTCATATCAGGTTATTCTCAATTAAGTAAAGTTGAAGAATATCAAAAAGTAGCGCTGGATATAATTAAAGTTCTTTCCGATAAAGTTTTGACACTTCGTAGTGAAGGGTATTCCGGAAATTGTTGGGGTTATAATTTTGATTGGGAGTCAAGAGCTTTTTTTCAAAAAAAATATACACCTACTATTGTTGCCACTTCTTATGTAGCTAATGCTCTTATTGATGCCTATGAAGCAACCGGAATCAAAAGCTATCTGGATGAAGCAGTTTCGAGTAAGGATTTCATTATAAATGATCTTAACAGGACTTATAAAGACAATGGAAACTTCGCATTTTCTTATTCCCCGCATGATCAAACATCAGTTTTTAATGCCTCCTTGTTAGGAGCTAAACTATTAAGCAGGATTTATAAATATACTAAAGTTGAAGGTTTAATCCAATTGGCAAAAAATGCTGTGGCATATTGTTGCGACTATCAAAATAGTGATGGTTCGTGGTGCTATAGTGCCCTTCCTTTTCATCAATGGATAGATAACTTTCATACCGGGTTCAACCTCGAGTGCATTTCAGAGTATTCTATTCACTCCGGAGACAATAGTTTTAAAGTCAACTTTGATAAGGGATTGCACTATTACCTGAATACTTTTTTTGATATAGACGGCCGTTCTAAATATTATAACAACTCTTTGTTTCCTATCGATATTCATGCCCCATCCCAGTTAGTGATAACATTAGCTAAAGCAAATTTATTTAATGAGAATAAAGCGCTTATTGACAGGGTAATGAGATGGACAATTAACAACATGCAATCGCCCAAAGGATATTTTTATTTTCAGATATCTAAATATTATACCAATAAAATCCCTTATATGCGATGGTCACAAGGTTGGATTTTTTATGGTTTGGCCACCTTTATAAACCAAACCAGTGTTAAAGTACAAGAGAGAAGCTGATCAGAAGTAAGTGAGGTAGTAGAATAGTTTTTGGACGTTTCTTACTAATAAGTTATAAATGAGAGTTTGGATTGATTTTATCAACTCACCGCAAGTCAGCTTTTTTGAACCACTGATTGAGGACCTGGGATCTCAAGGACACGAATTTGTTTTAACCTGTAGAGATTCAGCGAATACAGTAGAATTAATAAAGCAAAGGAACTGGAGTTATAAAACAATAGGAGACAAAGCCGAGAAGGGAACTTTTAAAAAATTACTTGCATTTCCCTTAAGGATTTACTCTCTATATAGGTTCTTAAAAGATAAAGCTATAGATGTTGCCATTTGTCAAAGCAGCTTTTACTTACCTTTAACAGCTAAGTTACTCAGCGTCCCGTCTATTTATACTAACGATAATGAACATGCATTAGGTAACATCCCCGCGTTTTTGTTTGCAAACAAAATTTTTATTCCCGAAAATTTATCAGTTTCAAAAGTTGTAAGAAAAGGAGCAAAGAAGAGCAAAATAATTCAGTACCCCGGTATAAAAGAAGGGGTGTATTTATGGCCTAAAGGGCAAACGATTATCAATAAAAGAAAAGAAAATGTTTTTGCTAAATATATATATATTAGACCAGAACCTTTAACAGCTCAGTATTATTCAGGTAAATTAAATTTTCTTGATGAATTAATTATTGAACTAAAAGAAAAATTTTCAGTAACAATTCTGGTCAGGGATAAAAGTCAATTGCTTTATTACAAACAGCAAAGGTTTTTAGGTATTTATGTACCAGAGAAACCCTTGTCTTTTGAAGATGTAGCAGTAAGCTGTGAATTGTTTATTGGAGCAGGGGGTTCAATGACGAGAGAAATGGCTATTATGGGCATCCCAACAATTTCTGTTTATCAAGGAGCTTTGCTTGACGTAGATAGATTTTTAATTTCAGAAAAATTGATGATTCATAATCCAACCCTTTCGTTCTCAAATTTTGAGAGTTATATTTCTTCATGCAATAAGAATGAGATTAATACCTTGTTAATACAGAAAGGAAAAGAGGCATATGAATTATTTAAAGCTTACTTATTCAAAGAGATTTAATACAAATAATAAGTAAATAAGGGCATATCAAATAAGGCAGTTTTATAGCGTTACTTTTTAACTAGTCATTTCTTGATGCATTTTGGTTGATTAATAAGCTTTGAAGGAAGGAAAGAAAGCCTCCTAGCAAGTAGCTATTTCAATCTTCTTTACCGTACAAGTTTAGATTTAATCTGACAGTTATTTATAAATCTAATAAATATAAACGATTAAAACGTAACCACAACTCAAAAACTCATTCAACCCAAAATTGGGTTATTTAAGTTAGCGAAAAGCTTGGTAACGTCTCTGAAGCCTGTAAAGTGATAGGCTATAGCAGTGACAATTTCTATAGATTCCAGAAGTTATATGTATGGCTCATTTGAATTTGCTAACTCCAACTCTCATGGCCGAATTTTAGGGAATAATACAAAGAGCTATAAAATTTTTGTCAGTTTCCTCCGTTATCTATTGGCAATGTTCATTCATTACAATTTTACTATGAAAATTCTTTTTGCAATTGTTATATTCTTCTGCAAGACCACCAGTGCAGCAATATATTATGTTTCAAATATTTCTGGACAAGACTCTTACACTAGTGGTGAAGCACAGAATCAAGCAACTCCCTGGCGAACATTAAATAAATTAAATTCCTTTGATAACTTAAAGCCTGGTGATTCAGTTTTATTAAAAAAAGGCGAGATATTTTATGGGACATTAATTGTAAGAAACAGTGGGATAACAGGAAAAGTCATTTTTTATGGTTCTTACGGTGAAGGCAAAAATCCAATCATCTCCGGTTTCACAATTGTTTCGCAGTGGTCTTTATTAAGGGGAAATATTTATTACACTCCTTTAGATTTACCAGAGTTGAATATAGTTACTGTTGATGGTATTGTAAAAGGAATAGGTCGCTATCCTAATCACGGTTATTTAAGTTATGAAAGCCACTCAAATAATAGCAGTATTACAGATAATCAATTAACCAATAGCCCAAACTGGACGGGTGCTGAGGTGGTTATAAGAAAATATAGATGGGTTCTTGACAGACATATGATTACTAATCACGCAGGTCATACTTTAACTTATAACGCTTTAGCTTCTTATGGTAATAATAATGCCTATAGCCCTTTAGATGGTAATGGGTATTTTATACAAGGTCACATAGCTACCTTGGACAGTCTAGGCGAATGGTATTATGATAAACTGGAAAAAAGATTATATATGCATTTCGGTACAGGAACACCTGCTGGAAAAGTTGTTAAGGTTAGTTCATTAGATAGGAATTTTACAATAAATTCTCAAAATAATATTACAATTAATGATATAAACTTTGAAGGTAGTAATACACATGGCGGCTATCTTGTCGCGGCAAATGATATAAACCTAAAAAATTGCAATTTTACACAGCAAGGAGGGAATGCTTTATATGGCATTGATGTTTCTTATTTAACAGTAAACGGCGGTGCTATTACTGAAGTATTGAACAATGGTATTTGGGTGGAAAATAACGGCTCTTATATTAACGTAAATGGTACTACTGTATCCAATGTAGGTACAATTGCCGGGGCAGGAAAGTCGGGGGATGATGCCCAAGAGGGGGTTTCTATAAATGGCAACAATACAACAATCACTGATTGTTCTGTTATCAATACCGGGTTTAATGGTATTGCCTTTTCAGGAAATAATGCATTAATTGGAAATAACTATGTTGATAGCTTTTGTACAATAAAAGATGATGGAGGAGGTATTTACACCTACACGGGTAACAACGCCTTAATAAAAAATAATATTGTTTTACATGCTATCGGAGCTTATGCCGGTGCGGAATGGTCTTACTGGGAACCTTTCGGTAAAGCTGTAGGTATCTATCTTGATAATGGTAGTCCTAATCATTATGCTACAGTTACTGGAAATACGGTTGCTCACGGCGATTGGGGTGGTATATTTATAAATAGTAATGGTGGAAACACTATTGTAAATAATACTATTTTTGATTTTGCCGAACAATTACTTCTAAGTAGTTCTTCCGCTGGAACAATTAGAAATACAACAATTCTAAATAATAAATTCATTGCAAAAACATCTGAACAAAGAACTCTTTATAACCAGATGTATGTAAATGATAGCCCTTCACTTTTTGGTACTATTGATAGTAACTATTATGCACGTCCCATTGATGATAGTCTTTCCATTCAAACCACCAGTGATGGAGGTACACCAACATTTAAAACAGTTGCAGGATGGCAAAAATATGCGGGTGTTGATTTTCATTCACGTAAGTCACCGAAATTAATTAGTACCGTAGAAGACCTGAGATTCGAATACAATACTAGCTCACGAGATAAGACTGTAACTTTAGATTCTTCTTATATTGATGTTACAGGAGCAGTTTATAGTAAAACAATTACTCTTGGGCCTCATTCATCAGCAGTTCTTATAAATATTAAAGATGACGCTGCAGTTACCGCTACACCTAATGCACCAACACTTTCAGCAGACGATAATGCTAACATGTTAGCAGCTTCCCACCCTTTAGGAGATTCTGTGATTCTTGTTTGCGAAAACGGTGGTCCTTATCTACCTTATACAGGCCTTATTAACGTAAGCAATATTGCCCGGGCTTCAGGTTACTGGAAGTTTAAGATAAAATCAGCCCCACAGAGAAATGAAAGTGCTGTAACTAACAGTCCTGCGTTCACTATTACATCTACAATACTTCCCCTTACGTTTACACAAATAAAAGCATACAAGCATAACAAGGGAATACAGGTGGATTGGATTGTTGCCAGTGAAACTAATATAGATAGATACGAAGTAGAAAAATCGGTTGATGGGAGACTGTTTGCAAAAGCCGCTACAGTTGGAGCAAAAGGAAACATTAACACCTCTATTTACTATAATTGGCTGGATGTCAGTCCGAATACTGCAAACAACTTTTATAGGATAAAAGCGATAGAGAAGTTCGGCTCAATGACCTATACAAAAGTTGTAAATGTGCAGTTAGAAAATAAGAAAAGTGGGATAAGCATTTTTCCTAACCCAATAACAGGAGGAGTGGCTCATCTTCAGCTTACTGACAAAGCAAAAGGAATTTATAACATTGTATTAATAAATAATGTAGGCCAGGATCTATTTATGGGTAAGATTGACCACCCGGGAGGTTCATCAACATATATGATACCTCTCTCACGAAATATGTGTGGGCTGTATGAATTACAGATATGGAATAAAAATATTGATATAATACAAAAGATATTAGTAAATAATTTGTAGGAGGTTCGACTTTTGGAAAAGCGAATTTGGCTAAATCAATTGAACGTTGTATTTTTTATTGAAAGAAATATTTTGTGACTACCTGTTGCTGTTGCCGATAGGGCTTTTTGATCTTTGACCTCAATCGCATGTATTCATGTTTAAAACCTGTCCCTCAACAAATTAATAATAAGTAAAATAAGACTAAGTAAAATGTAAGTAACCGAATTTAACTTGCAACTCAAATAAATTAAACTAAAGTAAAGAAGATTTTTTGATTCAAAGTGCTAATGGAAAACGGCTAGTCAACGCCAAAAGCTGTGATTAGTAGAATCTTTTAGAGGACTAGAACTACACTTTACGACAATAAAATCAGACGCAAATTAAGCGCTTTTAATTCGCCTTTCACAAATTAAAGTATTCAGCTATGAGTGAAGCTGTGTATAAGGCATTCCTTTAAAGAAAGACTCCTGCGTCAAAATACTAAGTGTTTATGAGTCCTTTGTCAAAGACAGCCTCACATGCCATCCGGCAGCCAGTGCAGCACAGATGCATGGCTGGTTAAAGGAAGTGTATATACCGGTTCATGGTAACCCCCCATTCCGTTTCATGGTAACCCCTCATTCCGGGCATGGTAACCCCGCCTCTTTAATAGCGCCAAAGTAGGTCTTACTTATTATCTCATCTGCACCATTT
>JAABUN010002769.1_pt1 | contig 29677 bp, 31 predicted proteins | sample 5559311 | NCBI WGS metagenome assembly JAABUN01 (sample SAMN10711877, study PRJNA513370) | rock metagenome | isolation source: Antarctica rocks | place: Antarctica: Victoria Land, Siegfried Peak sud | reverse complement strand
CGACGGTCGTGGTGACGCTCGTCTCGCTGTTCTTCTCGATCACGCTGCTCGTGCTGACCATCGCTGCGAGCAATCTGGGCGTGCGGCTGATCGACCGCTGGGTGGACCGGGTGGCGGTGCGCTTCACCCTCTCGCTGCTCCTCGCGCTGCTCGCCTACGCGCTGCTGCTGCAGGCCGCGATCGAGCCGGACGGGCCGGACAGTCAGCTGCCCCGCCTGACGCTCGCGGTGCTGCTGGGCGCGCTGGTGCCCACGCTCGGCTGGCTCGCCTACGCCTTCCACCGGCTGGCGCGACTGATCCATGTCGACACCTCGATCGCGGAGCTGGGCGACGACCTGCGCGAGGCGGTCGAGGGGCTGGTGGCCCGGGCGGCGGGCTCTGACTGGCTCGAGGAGGAGCCGGTCGTCGAGACGGCGGTGGCCGCGGCACGGGCCGGCTATGTCACCGCGCTCGATCTCGACGCCCTGGTGGACTGCGCGGGCTCGGCCGGCGGCATCCGGCTGCCGGCGCTGGGCACCCGCTTCGTGCGCGCCGGTGAGCCGATCGCGTTCGTCTCGGAAGGCGTCGCACCGGATCGCGTGAGACGCGCGATCCACGTCAGCCGCTACCGGCGCGAGGGTGCGGGCGCGCCGTTCCACGTGGCGTTGCTGGTCGAGGTCGCGGTGCGCGCGCTCTCGCCGGCGCTCAACGACATCTTCACGGCGCTGGCCTGCGTCGATCGCCTGCGCGACGGCCTCAGCCCCGCCTTCGCCTCCGGCCGGCTGGACGGGCGCTTCGGGGCGGGCGGGGTGAGCGCGCCGGGCCTGTCGGCGCGCGGGCTGATCGACGAGCCGCTCGCCATTTTGCGCAACGCGGCCGCACCGCTCCCAACCATGAGCCTGCGCCTGGCCGCCGCGCTGGAGGGGCTCGCCGCGATCGCCGGTGCGTCCGACGACGCCGGCTGGCTGCGCGACCGGGCGCGCGAGGTGGCGGAGCAGGCGCTTGGGTCAGTCGAAGCCCCGTCCGACCGCGACGCCCTGCAACGGACGATCGACCGGGTTCAGTCCACCAGCCCTTGACTTTCGCCGCGTCCTGGGTCATCTGCCGCTCACCGCATCGGTGAACCACACGGTTCGCTCGTGGTCCGGTGGCGTGAAGAGTGCTCCCAAGCACCCTGGCCGGACCGCTCAGCTGCGGCTCCCAATTTACTCGACACGTCCCCCTCACGCGGGTCGTCTCCCTCACCGGAGCGAACGCGGACGTGTCGCGTGCGCGAATGACGCACAGAAAGATCATCCATGACCCAATTTACCGACTTGGCACTCGCCGAGCCGCTTCTCGCCACCTTGGCGCAGGAAGGTTACACCACGCCCACGCCGATCCAGGCGCAGGCCATCCCCCATGTTCTCGAAGGCCGCGACCTGCTCGGCATCGCGCAGACCGGCACCGGCAAGACGGCGGCGTTCGCGCTGCCGATCCTCCACCGCTTGTTCGACAAGGTCGTGCTGCCGACGCCCAAGTCGTCGCGCGTGCTGGTGCTCGCCCCGACGCGGGAGCTCGCCAGCCAGATCGCCGAGAGCTTCACTGTCTATGGCCGCCGGTTGCGCCCGTCGGTCACCACCGTGTTCGGCGGCGTGCCGGTGTCGAAGCAGGCGCGCGCGCTGGCTCGCGGCGTCGACGTGCTCGTCGCCACGCCTGGCCGGCTGCTCGACCTGATCGACCAGCGGGCGCTCAACCTGAGCGCCGTCGAGGTGCTGGTGCTGGACGAGGCCGACCAGATGATGGATCTGGGCTTCATCCACGCGCTGCGGAAGATCGTGGCTCTGCTGCCGCGCCAGCGTCAGACGCTGTTCTTCTCCGCCACCATGCCACCCGCGATCCGCGAGCTGGCCGGCAAGTACCTGACCAACCCCGCACAGGTCGCGGTCGCGCCGCAGTCCACCACGGTGGAGCGGGTCGATCAGTCGGCGTATTTCGTGGATCAAAAGGACAAGCCGGCGCTGCTGGCGACGGTTCTCCAGGGCTGGGACTACGACCGGGTGCTCGTCTTCACGCGCACCAAGCACGGCGCGGACCGGGTGGTGCGCCAGTTGGCGGCCAACCAGATCGCGGCGGCCGCCATTCACGGCAACAAGTCGCAGCCGCAGCGCGAGCGCGCGCTCGGCGACTTCCGTGACGGGCGGACGCGGGTGCTGGTCGCCACCGACATCGCGGCGCGCGGGATCGACGTGGAGGGGGTCAGCCACGTCATCAACTACGAGCTGCCCAACGTCGCCGAGCAGTATGTCCACCGCATCGGGCGCACCGCGCGCGCGGGCAGGGACGGCGAGGCGGTGAGCTTTGTCGATGGCGAGGAGCGCGCCTATCTGAAGTCGATCGAGCGGCTGACTAAGCAGGTCGTCGGTCGCGTGACGCTCCCGCCCAACTTCACGGCCGCCGCCCCGGTCGGCGTGGTCGAGCCCAGGCGCGAACAGCGCGGTCCGGGTGGGTCACGCAACCAGGGCGGCCCGCGCAAACCCCGCGCCACCCACTCGGCCCAGCCGGCGGGCGAGCGTCCGGCGAACGGGGCGGGCCGCGGCCCGCGCAGTCGTGGTGGCCCGGGCCGAGGCCGCTCCGGCGGCGGCCAAGGTGCCCAGAGCCAGGGCGGCCGCGCCTGACCTTCGGACTCCCCTCCCTGCAAAGGAGGGGCCGGGGGTGGGTGCGAACCGCAGCGCGAGCTCCCGAACGCTGCCACAGGCTCGGCGTCGCCTCGCCACCCACCCCTCAATTCCCTCCCTGAAAAGGGAGGGGAGGCCAGGAGACACGGAGAGCGCAGTCGACTACTCTTGCCCGATGACCACCCGCTACACCCACGACGCGCTCGTCCTCGGGGCCGGGTCGGCCGGGTTGACGGCGGCGGGGGGGCTGGCGATGTTCGGGCTCAATGTCGCGCTGATCGAGCGGGACCGGATGGGCGGCGAGTGCCTCAACACCGGCTGCGTGCCGTCCAAGGCGCTGCTGGCGGCCGCCCACCACGCGCAGACCATCCGCGACGCCGCCCGCTTCGGCATCCACGCGTCCGACCCCACCACCGACTTCGCCGCCGTGCGCGCCCACATCCGCCACGCCATCGAGACGCTGGAGCCGGAGGATTCGGTCGAGCGGTTCGAGGGCATGGGGGTCGACGTCGTGCGCGGCGACGCGACCTTGGTCGACGCGCGTCGGCTGCGCGTAGTTGATAGCAATGGGGCCGGCCGTGAGCTGTCCGCCCCGCGCCTGGTGCTCGCGACCGGCTCCGACCCCGCCGTGCCGCCGATCGACGGGCTGGCGGACGGGCCGTTCCTCACCAACGAGACGCTGTGGGATCTGGACGCGCTGCCCGAGCACCTGCTGATCCTGGGCGCGGGCAACATCGGGTGCGAGATGGGGCAGGCGTTTCGCCGCCTCGGGTCGGAGGTCACGGTTGTGGACACGGGCCGCCCGCTCTCACGCGACGACGCGGAGGCGGCGGCGATCGTGCAGGCCACGCTGGAGGGGGAGGGCGTGCGCTTCGTCACAGGCCAGGCCGCGTCGGTCTCTCACGGCGGCGGGGTGACGCTGACGCTGGAAGGCGGGAAGGCGCTCACCGGCTCCCACCTGCTGGTCGCCGCCGGCCGACGCGCCCGCGTCGAGGGCTTCGGGCTGGAGAACACGGGCGTCACGCTCGGCGACAACGGCATCGTCGTGGACGCGCGCCGGCGGACCAACGTGCCCGGCGTCTATGCAGTGGGCGATTGCCGCGAGGGGCCGCGCCTGACCCACGCGGCCGGGCGCGACGGGTCGGCCGTGGCGGTCGAGATCGGGCTCGGCGTGCCCTCTCCGGTGGACGACGACGTGCTGCCCTGGGTCACCTTCACCTCGCCCGAACTGGCGCAGGTGGGATTGACCGAGGCCGCCGCTCGGGAGCGCGGCTGGGACGTGACGGTCGAGCGCCAGGACTTCGCGCACAACGACCGGGCGGTGACGGAGGGCCGCACGGCCGGTTTCCTCAAGGTGGTGCGGCGCGGGCGCTCGGTCGTCGGTGCGACGATCGTCGGCGGGGGTGCCGGCGAGATGCTGCTGCCCTGGAGCCAGATCATCGCGGGCAAGGCCTCGCCGTTCGCGCTCGCGTCGAGCGTGGTCGCCTATCCGACCCGCTCGGAGATGTCGAAGGCGGCGGCGTTCGCGATGAACGAGAAGCTGGTGTTCGGTGCTGTGCCGAAATGGTGGGCCGGACGGCTGGCGAGGTGGCGGCGCTAAGCCATTCCTCCCCGGGCTTGCTTGGGGAGGAATGGCTTAGTGCCGTCAACCCGTAGCGCCGGAACGCCTCTTCCTGGCCCGTCGTTCTTCCAGCCAAAGGAAAGCGCATGGCGACGGTGCTAAAGACGACCCCCGACACCCTCATCGACCGGGTGCGCGACGCGGCGGCGTGGATCGTCGCGCACCCTCCGGCGGAGGACCGCTTTCCCGCCGATGCCATGAGCCGCCTGTTCGCCACCGGCGCGGGCCGCGCGTTCGCGACGCTCGAGAGCGCGACCGACGTGGTCGCTCTCAAGGACAGTTTGCGAGCCATCGGCGGTGCCGACCTCGCCTGCGGGCGGATTTTCGAGGGGCACGTCAACGCCACGCAGCTCGTCCACGCCTATGGCTCGCCCACACAGCGGGCGCGGCTGGCGGACGATCTGGCGCACGACCGGCTGTTCGGCGTGTGGAACACGGACGGGGCGGAGCCGGTGCGGCTGGTCCACGGGCGGTTGGAGGGGGCGAAGAGCTTCTCGACCGGCGCGGGCGACCTCGACCGGATGCTGATCACCGCCGCGCACTCCGACGGCGGCCGGCAGATGGTGCTGGTCGACCACACGCTCGAGCAGGCGGCGCGCGTCGACCAGTCCGGCTGGACCGTCCGCGGCATGGGGGCGAGCCGGTCGGGCGTGTACGACTTCACCGGCCTTCCCGTGCCGGACGAATGGCTGATCGGCGCGCCCGACGATTACATCCAGGAGCCGCGCTTCTCGGCCGGAGCGTGGCGCTTCACGGCGGTTCAGCTGGGCGGGGCGGAGGCGCTGCTGCGGCTGTACCGCGAGCATCTCGTCGAGAGCGGCAAGAGCGACGATCCGATCCAGCGGCTGCGTTTCGGCCAGACGGCGGCCGCGCTGCGCTCCGCCGGGCTGTGGGTGGCGCAGGCGGCCGACGTCGCGGAGGCGGGGGGCGACGCCATCCCGCTCGTCGCGATGACGCGCGGGCTGGTGGAGGACGCCGCCATGGGGTTGATGGAGGCGGTCACCCGCGCGGTCGGCACGCGCTCCTTCGTCACCGGCACGCGCATCGACCGGATCGTGCGCGACCTGGGCCTCTATCTGCGCCAGCCCGTGCCCGACCAGGCGCGCGACCGGGCGGCGGCGGCGTGGCTGGAGGCGGACGGCTGGGGCGAGGACGAGTGGTGGTGAGGCGCTTTGCCGCGCCCGGTGCGGCGGCGTGGGCGGGCGCGGTGCGGCGCGCGCGCCGCGTGTCACTGGCGGAAGTGCGCGCGGGCGGGCCGCTGATGGTGCTGGCGCCGCATCCCGACGACGAGGCGCTCGGGGCCGGGCCGCTGCTCGCCGCGCTGGCGCGCACCGGTGCCGAGCCGCACCTCGCCTTCGTGACGGACGGGTCGGCGTCGCACCCCGACGCGCCCGGCTGGAGCCCGCGCCGGCTGGCGGGTGCGCGGCGCTGGGAGGGGCGCCGAGCCGCCGTGGCGTTGGGCCTGCGCCGGCCGCCCGTCTGGCTCGGCTGGCGCGACGCCGCTCCGCCGGCGCTCACGTCCGCCAAGTGGCGGCGCACCGTGCGCCGGCTCGGCTGGCACCTGCGCCGGCTCGGCATCCGCCAGCTGGTGACGAGCTGGGGCGGGGAGGCGCATTGCGACCACGAGGCGAGCGCTCGCCTGGCCGACGCTGCCGCGCGCGCCGCCCGCTCGCCGGTTCGCGTGAGCTCGGTCGCGGTGTGGGGCTGGACCGAGGCCACGGCGGCCGCCCGCCTGCGCCGCAGTCGCGCGCGCTCGGTGCCCGTGCCCGGCGGCACGGTGGCGGCCGCGCGCGCGCTCGCCTGCCACCGCAGCCAGCTCGGCACGCGCGTGCCGGGTTCACCCGCCGGCTTTCGCCTGCCCCGACCGATGTGGGGCCTCGCCCGGCGCTCGCCGCTCCTGCTGTTCGACGGCAGCGGGCTGTGAGCCGGCGCGAGCGCTCGATCGAGCCGGACTGGTTCGAGGATCTGTTCGCGCGCGAGGGCGACCCGTGGGACTTCGAGACCAGCGCCTACGAGGCCGCGAAGTACGCCGACACGCTCGCCCACCTGCCGCCAGCACCGATCGGCCGGGCGTTGGAGGTCGGCTGCGCGAACGGCGTGCTGACGGAGCGGCTTGCCGGCCGCGTGGACGAGCTCACCGCGCTCGACGTCTCGCCTACCGCGCTTGCCGCTGCGCGGGGGCGGTGCTCGGATGCGGCCAACGTGCGCTTCGTGAAGTGCCGCGCGCCCCGCGAGATGCCGGACGGGCCGTTTGACCTCGTGGTGCTGTCGGAGGTGGTGTATTACTGGGCCCGCGACGACGTGGCGCGGCTGGCGGAGTGGGTGACGGCGGGCGGGGTGGCGAAGGGCGGCCACCTGCTGCTGGTCCACTGGACGGGCGACACCGACTATCCGCTGTCGGGCGACGAGGCGATGGAGACGCTGCTGGGCGAGCTGACCGGGGTGACGGTCGAGGTGGCGGAGCGGCGGGAGAAGTATCGGCTGGATCGCTGGCGGTGGGTGGGGTGACCGACTGAGCGGACACCCGTGCTCCTGCGAAGGGAGGAGCCAGACGATGGCGCCGCTGGGCTCCTGCCGTCGCAGGAGCACATAAATCACTGGCCGCTACCCCGCCGCCCGCACCCCAGCCTTCGACAACCGGATCCGTCGCTGCGCCCGCGCCAGTTCGGCCGGGAGCGTCGCAAAGGTGAGGCAGGCGTCACGGCCCGCCGGCTCGCCCGTCAGGGCCACGTTCAGGCGGTAGGTCTCGTGGATCGGCTCGTCGTCCGCCTGCTCCACCCAACGGGCCAACGTGTCGGCCATGCCGCCGGGCGCCCGGCCGTCGAGGCGGGCCGAGGTTATCACCCGCACGTCGATCGCGTGGCGCACCCGCGCGCCCTCCGCCTTCAGCGCGGTGAAGAAGGCGCGGTCCTCGGCCACCGGCGGGGTCGGCGCCCCGCCGATGCGGGCGTACCAGCCCAGCGTCGTCGCCATGCTGGCCCCGCCTTCGTACCAGTGGCGCGGCCACGGCTCCTCGCTGCGACCGAACGCGCGCAGCCAATCGAGCGCCAGGTAATATTGGGTCAGCCGATTGAGCCGCCGCCGGGCGCGCTCCGGCAACGCCCAGCGCTCCACCCGGCTGGTGAGCGCGCGACCGGCGACCGCGCCCCAGCCGGCATCGAGATGAACGACCGTGCGCGCGATCCAGTCGGGCGCGACGTTCGTGTCGCCGTCGGTCGCCATCAGCACGTCCGACGGGCGCGCCAATAGCCCGGCAGCGGCGTCGAGCGCCAATCGCCTCGAACATCCGGCATGGGCGTGAGGCGGCAGCAGGCTGACGGCGCGCCACTCCACGCGGGCGTGACCGGGCTTGAACGCGCGGATTACCGCCAGCGTGGCGTCGGCGCAGTTGTTGGCGAAGGGCACGAGCGTGACCGGCCCGTCATGCCGGCCGGCGGCACGGTCGAGGGCGGCAAGACAGGCGGCGGCATGATCCGCCTCGTCCTTCATCGGAATGGCGACCGCGACCGCACGGACTTGTCTCTCCTCCATCGAGCGCAAACCTTGATAACGGAACGGGTGTTCCCGGCGAAGGACGCACCTGTTCCTCCCCAAGCTCGCTTGGGGAGGGGGACCATGCGCAGCATGGTGGAGGGGCATGGCACCGGCCCCTCCACCACTCGGCTCTCGCCGAGCGGTCCCCCTCCCCATCGAAGATGAGGAGGAATGAGTGCTCGCCCCCGCTTGGCACCCGCGCGCGCCGTGCGCTAGGGTGACGCCGAACCGCCGTTAGAGCGGGTCCGAAGGAGAGCGATGCACCCCGCGACGCACGCCCGCGCTCGCCCCGACCACCCCGCGATCGTTACGGGGTCCGGCGAGGTTTGGACTTACGGCGACCTCGACCGAACGTCGAACCGGGTGGCGCAGCTGTTTCGGAAGCACGGGTTGGGCATTGGCGCGACGGTGGCGCTGTGCCTCGACAATCGACCCGACTATCTGGCGATCGCCTGGGGCGCGCAGCGGGCCGGGCTGGCGCTGGTCGCCGTCTCGACCAAGCTGACGGCGGCCGAGGGCGCCTACATCGTGGCGGACTCGGGCGCTCAGCTGATGATCGCCGGGCCGGGCATCGGGCCGGTGTTCGGAGAGCTGACGGACGCTTTGGACGTGCCCGTGCTGGCGGTCGGCGGCGACTTCGATCAGGCGCTGGCCACCATGCCGGACACGGCCATCCCGGATGAGCGGGCGGGGACCGACATGCTCTATTCGTCCGGCACGACCGGGCGGCCGAAGGGCATCCGGCTGCCGCTGCCCGACGACCCGGCGATCGACGGGGCGAACAGCTTGGCGGAGCTCGCCCGGATGGCGTTCGGGATGGGCGAGGACACCGTCTATCTGTCGCCAGCGCCGCTCTATCACGCCGCACCCCTGCGCTGGTGCATGACCGCTCATCGGCTTGGCGGGACGGTGGTGCTGATGGAGAAGTTCGAGCCGGAGGCCGCGCTGACCGCCATCGAGCGCCACCGCGTCACTCACGCGCAATGGGTGCCGACCCACTTCGTCCGCATGCTCAAGCTGCCCGGCGAGGCCCGCGCCGCCCACGACGTGTCCTCGCTGCGCGTCGCCATCCACGCCGCCGCGCCGTGTCCGGTGGCCGTCAAGCAAGCCATGATCGACTGGTGGGGGCCGGTGCTGGTCGAGTATTATGCGGGCACGGAGGGCAATGGTCTCACCATGATCGGCTCGGCCGACTGGCTGACCCACGAGGGCTCGGTCGGCCGCGCGCTGATCGGCGAGCTGCACGTCTGCGACGAGGCCGGGCGCGAGCTGGGGCCGGGCGAGGAGGGGCTGGTCTATTTCGGCGGCCCGGGCACTTTCGCCTATCACAACGACCCGGACAAGACCGCGTCGGTGACCCACCGGCAGGGCTGGACCACGTTGGGCGATGTCGGCCGGGTGGACACGGACGGCTATCTGTACCTCACCGACCGCGCCGACTTCATGATCATTTCCGGCGGAGTGAACGTCTATCCGCAGGAGGTCGAGGACCTGCTCGTCACCCATCCGCTGGTCGACGACGTGGCGGTGGTCGGCGCGCCCCACTCGGATCTGGGCGAGCAGGTGGTGGCGGCCATCCGATTGTCCGATCCGGCCCGTGCCTCGGCCGAGTTGGAGGCCGAGATGATCGCCTGGGTCCGCGCGCGGCTGTCGGGGGTCAAGACCCCGCGCCGGATCGAGTTCGTGGCCGAGCTGCCGCGCGCCGACACGGGCAAGCTCTACAAGCGCCTCATCCGGGACCGATACCGCGCCACGGGCGTTCCCCTGACGACCCCTGAAAGGACCGACGCATGACCACCGCCATCGACCTCAAGAGCTACAGCAACCTGATCGACGGAGAGCTGGTCGGCGGGGACGAGTGGATTGAGGTGGTGAACCCAGCAACTGAACAGCCGATCGGGCGAGTGCCGGACGCCGGCGCGGACACGCTCGACCGGGCCGTCGCGGCGGCGCGCACGGCGTTTGCCTCCTGGTCCATGCGGCCGATCGAGGAGCGTCGCGAGGTGCTGCAGAAGATGGGCGCGGCGATCAACGGGAACTCCGACGAACTGATGCGGCTGCTGACGAGCGAGCAGGGCAAGCCACACGCGCAGGCGACGGGCGAGATCCTGGGCGCAGCCGGCATGGCGGGCGCGCTCGCCTCGCTGTCGCTCGACGACCAGGTGACGGAGGACTCGGACACGCGCAAGACCACCGTTCGCCGGGTGCCGATCGGTGTGGTGGGCGCGATCGTGCCGTGGAACTTCCCGGTCCTGATGGCGGTGCAGAAGATCGCGCCGGCGCTCTTGGCGGGAAACACCATGGTGCTGAAGCCCTCGCCCTTCACCCCGCTCGCCACGTTGCGGCTGGCCGAGCTGATCGCCGACATCGTGCCCGCCGGCGTGCTCAACATCATCACCGGCGGCGACGCTCTCGGCCCGCTCATTACGTCGCATCCTGGCATTGACAAGGTCAGCTTCACCGGGTCGACGGCGACCGGCAAGAAGGTGATGGAGTCCGCGTCCGCCGACCTGAAGCGCATCACGCTGGAACTGGGCGGCAACGACGCGGCGATCGTGCTGCCCGACGCCGATCCAAAGGCGGTCGCGCAAAAGATCTTCTGGGCCGCCTTCACCAACGCCGGCCAGATCTGCATCGCGGCCAAGCGGGTCTATGTCCATAAGGACATCTACGACGAGTTCGCCGCCGCGCTGACCGAGTTCGCCAGGAGCGTCAAGGTCGGCGACGGGGCGGAGCAGGGGACCACGGTCGGTCCGATCCAGAACAAGCGCCAGTATGACCGGGTGGTCGAGCTGGTCGCCGACGCGCACGACAAGGGTTACAAGTTCCTGGTCGGCGGCGAGACGTCGGACGTGCCCGGCTATTTTATGCCGGTGTCGATCCTCGACAACCCGCCGGAGGATGCGCGTATCGTCGCAGAGGAGCAGTTCGGGCCGGTGTTGCCGATCATGAAGGTGGACTCGGCCGAGGAGGCGCTCGCACGCGCCAACGCCAGCGAATATGGCCTGGCGGGCAGCGTGTGGACGGCCGACGCCGACGCGGGGTTTGAGCTCGCCAAGCGGATGGAGACGGGCACGGTGTGGGTCAACGAGGCGCTGCATCTCTCCCCCTTCGCACCCTTCGGCGGCCACAAGAACTCAGGCTTCGGTGCTGAGCTGGGCCAAGAGGGATTGCACGAGTTCACCTATCCGCAGACGATTTCGGTGCGGAAAGCGGCTTAACAACATTCCTCTCCACCGTTGCGCGGCAGGGAGGAATCGGAGAAACATCATGGCAGACGCATATATCGTGGACGCAGTCCGGCTGGCCGGTGGCAAGCGCGGCGGCAAATTGGCGGGCACTCACCCGGTGGACATGGGCGCGCATGTGCTCGACGCGCTGGTGGAGCGGACCGGACTCGACGGCGCGGCGGTCGAGGACGTCATCATGGGCTGCGTCATGCAGGCCGGGCAGCAGTCGTTCCACGTCGGGCGCAATGGCGTGCTCGCCGCCAAGCACCTGCCTGACAGCGTGCCGGCGGTGACCATCGACCGCCAGTGCGGCTCCTCGCAACAGGCGATCCAGTTCGCCGCGCAGGCGGTGATGAGCGGCACCCAGGACGTGGTGATCGCGGGCGGCGTGGAGTCGATGACTCGGGTGCCGATGGGCTCGACCGGTTCGCTTCATATGAAGGAGGGGCTGGGCCATTACAAATCGCCCCGGCTGGAGGAGCGCTTTCCTGGCATCATGTTCTCGCAGTTCATGGGCGCCGAGATGGTGGCCAAGAAGCACGACCTGACCAAGGACGACCTGGACGAATACGCGCTGCGCTCCCACCAGCGTGGCAAGGCGGCGGCGGACGCCGGCCGCTTCGACAACGAGATCGTGGGCATCCTGGTCGAGACACCCGACGGCGAGGTCTGCCACGACACCGACGAGGGCGTGCGCGCCGACGCCACGTTGGAGGGCATCCGCTCGGTCAAGCTGTTGCAGGAAGGCGGGGTCATCACGGCCGCCAACGCCAGCCAGATCTGCGACGGCTCGTCCGCCGTGCTCGTGGTGAGCGAGCGGGCGCTGAAGGAGCACGGCCTGACGCCGCGCGCGCGGATCGTGAACCTGACGGTGACGGCCGGCGACCCGGTCATCATGCTGGAGGAGCCGCTGTTCGCCACCGACAAGGCGCTGGAGCGCGCCGGCATGACCATCGGCGACATCGACGCCTATGAGGTGAACGAGGCCTTCGCGCCCGTGCCGCTCGCCTGGGCCAGGCACGTCGGGGCGGACCCGGAGCGGATGAACGTCAACGGCGGGGCGATCGCGCTCGGCCATCCACTCGGGGCCAGCGGCACGAAGCTGATGGCGACGTTGTTGAACGTGCTGGACCAGCGTGGCGGCAAATATGGCCTCCAGACGATGTGCGAGGGCGGCGGCATCGCCAACGTCACCATCGTCGAGCGGCTGACCTGACCGTGTAAACCTCCCCTCCCTTGCAGGGAGGGGAGTAGAAGTGAGGACTCCTGAATGAAGATCACTCCCGACAGCGTCGCCATCGTCACCGGCGCAGCCTCCGGCTTGGGCGCGGCCACCGCGCGCCTGCTCGCAGCCAAGGGGGCAAAGGTCGCGATCTTCGACCTGCAGGAGGAGAAGGGTAAGGCGATCGCCAAGGAGATCGGCGGCGTGTTCTGCGAGGCGAACGTCACCAGCGAGGAGTCGATCGATGCCGCCTTCGTGCGTGCGCGCGCCGCCCACGGCCAGGAGCGCATTTTGGTCAATTGCGCCGGCACGGGCAACGCGATCAAGACCGCCAGCCGGTCGCGCGACGACGGCTCCATCCGCTCCTTTCCCATGGCGGCGTTCGAGTTCGTCATCCAGATCAACCTGATCGGCACCTTCCGCTGCCTCTCCAAATCCGCCGCCGGCATGATGACTCTTGAGCCCGGCGAGGACGGCGAGCGCGGCGCAATCGTCAACACCGCGTCGGTCGCGGCCGAGGACGGGCAGGTGGGCCAGGCCGCCTACTCCGCGTCGAAGGGCGGGGTGGTCGGCATGACGCTGCCGATCGCGCGCGACCTGATGGGCGAAGGCATCCGGGTGAACACCATCCTGCCGGGCATCTTCGACACGCCGCTGATGAACGCCGCCCCGCCGCAGGTGAAGGAGGCGCTGGCCGCGTCGGTCCCCTTCCCCAAGCGGCTCGGGCTGCCCGACGAGTACGCCCATCTGGCGCTCGCAATAATCGAGAACGGCTACTTCAACGGCGAAGACGTGCGCCTGGACGGCGCGATCCGCATGGCTCCACGTTAAGTCAAGGTGCGGCTGTTTGGATCGGAAAACGGAACATTGCGAGTGGTTCGTTCGCTGTATCAGAAACTAAACCAATGGAGTCACTAATGTCCCACGTCGAAACCAAAGAAAACAACCAGCTTATCTCCGCCGACAAGGTCGCCGGCACAGCTGTCTATGGCGCAAACCGCGATAAGATGGGCGATATCAAGTCGGTCATGATCGACAAACGGACAGGCAAGGTCGCGTATGCTGTGCTGTCGATCGGTGGGTTCCTAGGCGTGGGTACCAAGTTTCACCCGGTCCCGTGGGCGAAGCTCGACTACAACACGGATTTGAGTGGCTATCATCTGAACATGACGGCCGATCAGTTGAAGGGCGCTCCCGCGATGGACAGTTCGGATGATTACGTGAGCGGTTACTCGCGCGAGAGCGAGACCAAGGTGTACGACTTCTACGATGAGAAGCCTTACTGGAGTTGAACCGCGCCATCTGAATGTTGAGGGGGAGCGGAGCCGGCAGGTTCCGCTCCCTTTCCCGTGTCAACTATTGATTATGAGCAGGGCTTCTTGACCACAAGGCAACGGTGCGGCTGTCGACGTCATGGCAACCGTACTTGCTCCGCTCAACCAGCAGACAGCGTAAGTCACTGAAACCATGGTGAGCCCTACTGGGCTCGAACCAGTGACCCGCTGATTAAAAGTTCTGAACCCTATGGTTCGGGGTTGTCCGAGAATATCCATAATCCCTAGGGAAACCGCCATTCCTTGTCCGGGCTTGTCCGGCGGAGTCCGGGGGTATATGCCCCATCCTGTTACCCCGGGGAAACATTCTCGGGAAAATCAGCGGGTCTTTGGGCAGGAGCGGGCAATGGCAGGAACGGTGGGGCTGACCGACGCGGCCATCAAGGGAATGAAGGGGTCGCCAGACGGGCGGGTCGAGGTCGCTGACAAGGTGGTCAACGGATTGCGGCTGCGGGTCGGCAAGAGCGGCACTAAGACATTCATCGTCCGCAAGCGGGTGGGCAGTCGGCTCTCGAACGTCACGGTCGGGCGCTATCACGATCCCCGCTTCAAGCTCGCGGACGCGCGCAGGATGGCGCGCACCATGCTGAACGACATTGAGGGAGGCGGCGACCCGCGCGCCGGTCGGCCGGTGCGGGGCGCTCTGACGGTGCGCGCACTCTTTGACGACTATCTGCTCGCCAAGGCCAAGCTGCGGTCGATCGGCGAAATCAGGCGCATCTTTGAACGCGACGTGCTGCCCGTCATCGGCGACCGCCTGGCCGACGCCGTGACCCGGGCCGACATCACGCGGCTGATCGACAAGATTGCGGCGCGTGGCACCCCATACATGGCCCGCAACGTCGCCGCGCACCTGTCGGCATTCTACGGCTGGGCCATGCCCCGGCTGGACCGGCTGGACAGCAATCCGTGCCGCGACGCGGGCAAGCCGGACAAGCCGCGCGCACGGGAGCGGGTGCTGACCGACGGCGAGCTGCGCGCGTTGTGGCACGTCCTGGACGGCGAGAAGCTGCCGTGGGGTCCGGCCATCAAGCTGCTGATGCTGACGGGCCAACGGCGCGACGAGGTGTTTAATGCGGAATGGGCGGAGATCGACCTGGACGCGGCGCTGTGGACCATTCCGGCGGAGCGCGCAAAGAACGACAAGGCGCACCTGGTTCCGCTGTCCGCGCCTGTGGTGGCGATCCTGAAGGCACTCCCACGGAAGGATGGGGCCAAGGTGTTCCCATCGCAGTCTGACCCGTCACGCGGGGCCAGCGGCTTCAGCAGGGCCATGCGGCGCATTTTGCCGGCCGTCACGGCACAGACGGGCGATGATGAGCGGTGGACACTCCACGACCTGCGGCGAACGCTGGCGACCGGATTGCAGCGGCTGGGTATGCGGCTGGAGGTCACAGAGGCGGTGTTGAACCACATATCGGGCACGCGCGGCGGATTGGTCGGCGTCTATCAGCGGCACGACTTCGCGGCTGAGAAGCGGCACGCGCTCGACGCATGGGCGGCGGAGGTCGGGCGGATCGTCGCGGGTGAAGCACGCGAGAACGTGGTGGCGATCCGATGACGGTGAAGATCACCACGATCGGCGACGGCATCACGGCGAAGGAATGTCTAACCTATTCCGCCAATGAAGACCGCGCCGACGAGCGTATCCGCAAAGCTGAACAGGCGGGTTCTCTGGACGGGCTTTTGACCAGCGTTGAGGAAGAGTGTTTCGCCATCATGTCCGGCGACGGGCTGCCCACCTGCTATGGGGGGTTCACCTACTCCAAAGCTGGAGAATGGCAGTTGGGAGGGCTGCGAAAGGGGTGGGGACTGTGCAACGGAATCTGGCCGATCGCACGCAATCGCGGCCACGAGCAAGACAGCCTGGTCGGCTTTTCGGCCCGGATGCTTGACGACATTGTTTGGCTACGGCGTTCGGCGGAAAAGGGGGACCACGACCGAGTTGCCCTCATGGCTTTCTATCTAGGAGTGAAGAAAGCGGAGCTGCGGATCAAACTAGAACACGAGGCGACCTGGACAACTGGTAAGAAGGTGAACACAGGGGCGAAAGCAGGTGGTGAAAGCCGCCGTGGCATTTATTCTGGTCGGAACGAACAGATGCGCTCCCAATATGCTGAGTTGATTGAGCGGGTCGACATTCCTACAGCCCTAGCCGCCCTCGCCCGTCAAAACGACCTCTCCATAAAGCAGGTCCGCCGCATTGTGATGGTCAAATAAACACGGACGCCTCGGGGCAAATGTCCCCGGGCTCCGAATAAGTCCTGTGCCTTCCCAAACAAAGGAGGAAGGTAATGCAGACGGTTTTGAGGCTCCCCCAAGTAGTGGAGCGCACGGGTGTCAGTCGCACCCGCATTTACGAAATGATGGAAGCCGGGCGCTTCCCCAAGCCTATCAAGATTGGCGCGCGGGCAATCGCCTTCATCGCTGATGAGGTCGACGGCTGGGTCGCCGACCGCATGGCGGAGAGGGAGGCGGCCTGATGAAACTGGAAAGCCGCCGCCCGGGCAAGGGCGACGGCTCCAATAGCTACCGGGCAGGTGGCAACTGGAGCCTTAACACCGAACAGTGTCAGCGGCAACGGATGGTCGGCACACTGAGCCTCCGCGCCATGCGGGAGGCCGCGTCATGAGCATGGACGTCACACGCTTCGATGATTTGACCATTCACGTCGGCCGGGCGCGGGCGCTGACTCGCGCCATCGTTCACGACGTGCTGGATGACGGCGACAAGGGCTGGCTGGAAAGTCTGCTGCTGAAGGAGCTGGAGACGGCACACGCCATCCTTCACGGGAAGGGCGGCGAATGATTGAGCTGGCGATCGAGCGCGCGCTGTCGACGCTCAGCCGGGCGGACGTGGAGGCGGTGGCACAGGTCGCCATCGACCTCCTGGACCGCTCCGACCCCGAACCGGACCTTGAGGATGGCGACGAGGACTGTTGCCTCGCCAGCGACGACCGGGGCAGCTCTGACCTTCCGTTTCGGTGCCTCGGCTTTGTCGAGTCCGCATTGACCGGCTGCGACGACCACGAGGCCAGCGTTCAGCCGGTCGAGTGGCGGGAGGCGGCGTCGTGAACGCGCCCTGGACTCCGCCGGCGGTGGTGGGCGGTGGCTACACGGCCGACGATATGCGGGCCTATGCAGCGCAACAGATTGAGGTCGGGCTGTTGCTGGGCACCCTACAGCGCCCGGTCGCACCCGCCGGATGCACTTGTGGCGACTGCCGCTTCTATCACCGGCAAGAAACTGAGCTGCTGGGAGAGTGCCACCGGCGGGCACCGCAAGTCGATCGCCAACGCCGGCCAGTCTTTCCTCTCCTGAGCGCCACTGACGGGTGCGGAGATGGGGAGGAGACTGTATGAGTTTTCCCGCTCACTCTCCCGAACCGAGCCACGATTACGATTGCCGACATGATGAAGCGGACCACGTCGGGCGGATGATGGAAGAGGGCGAGCCGCTTGCTCGTCTTTTGCCCACGCTCGACCTAGCGGCACTCGCCCTAACCCAGCCGGAGCCGGTCGAGTGGGCGGTGGAGAACTTGGCTCCGATGGGCGAGGTGACGCTGTTCACGGGGCCGGGTGACGCCGGCAAGAGCCTGTTCAGTCAGCAGCTGGCCACCGCCTTTGTCGATCGCGCGTGTATGGTAGGGCACGCGACGGCCGGCGGGCCAGCGTTGCTGGTGACGTGCGAGGACGCGGCGCGGGAGCTGCACTGGCGGCAAAGCCGGATCAGCCGGGACATAGCGGCACTGGCCGGGCGGCTGCACCTGGTGAGCCTACGGGGCGAGCTGGGCAACGAGCTGGCCACCTTTGACTCGGCCGGGTCGCTTAAGCCGACGCCTGCCTTCGATCGGCTGCTCGCCACGGCCAAAGCCACCGGCGCGCGCCTGGTGGTGCTCGACAACGTGGCGCACCTGTTCGCGGGCAATGAGAACGACCGGGGGCAGGTGACGCAGTTCGTCAACCTGCTCAACAGGATGGCGGGAGAGACAGGCGCGGCCGTCATCCTGCTGGGACATCCGGCCAAGCAGGAAAGCGGCCAAGGCGCCGATTATTCAGGGTCGACCGCGTGGCGCAATGCCGTCCGTTCGCAGTTCAAGATCGCACGGCCCGTCGACAGCGATGGCAAGGTGGCGGATTGGGACGCGCGCGAGCTTTCGCAGGGCAAGAGCAACTATGCCCGACGCTCTGAACCTGTGGCGCTGCGATGGCACGAAGGCGTGTTCGTGCGCCCTGGCGACCTCCCCGACAACCTTGGGGAGCAGCTGGCGGAGAACGCCCGCAATGCCGGCGACAACCTGCTGTTCCTGGCCTGCCTGGCGGAGCGCAATAAGCAGGAACGGGCGGTATCGGAGAACCCGGCCAGCCGGACCTTCGCGCCTCTTGTGTTCGACCGAATGGCGGAGGCCAAGGGCATCGGCCGGGCACGGCTCGACGCGGCAATGGACAGGCTGTTCAGACTGGAGTCGATCGAGCGCGGGTTCCTGTGGCGGACCGATCGAAAGGATCGGTTCGGGCTGCGCGAGAGGTGCGCCGACCCCCGCGCCGACCCCGCGCTGACAGGGTGCGCCGACGTGCGCCCATTACCCGCGCCGACCGCGCCCTCTCTCACCCTCCCCCTAAAGGGGGAGACAGGCGGGGCCTCAGAAGGCCCCCCGCCTGCCCCATCGGAGACACCCAAATGACCAACACCCCCACTGTCCGGATTGAGCGGCTGGGCACGACCTTGTGGAAGGTCGCGGTCCCGACTGCTGCCATGTCGACCCTGCTGCCCAAGGCGCTCGCGGGACCATTCCAGTCGCAGATCAAGGCGAGCTTTGACGAGGCGGTCGGCTACGGCGTCGGCATTGCCTGCGGGTTCGATTGGCTCCTGGTCGATGCGACCGGGCGGCTGTCGGCGGAAGATTGCGCGGCGCTACTGCAAGCGAACCGAGACGCGCTGAAGGAGTCCGGAGCGTGACCGCCCGCAAACCGAACGGCGAGCCCGTTTACAAGGACTGGTATAGGTTGAGCCGGTGGCAGAAGCTGCGCGCTCGCCAGCTCGCCAAGGAGCCGCTGTGCGCCTTCTGTCGCAAGAGGGGCAGAGTGGAGCCGGCGACCGTCTGCGATCACGTCACGCCTCATCGCGGCAATGAGGTTCTGTTCTGGGGCGGGCCGTTCCAGTCGCTGTGCCGCACCTGCCACAACGTCGACAAGAAGCTGATCGAGAACGGCAAGCCTCCGCCTCTCACCTTCGGCGTCGACGGGTGGCCGCTGTGACGGGGGGGCAGTTTGAACCTCACAGGTTCGAAGGGGATCAGGCCGTGGGGTCAATCCACACAATCGCAAACTCAGTTTCACGCCCGAGTGCGCGCGCAAGGCGGCTGGCCAAGTCGGCGGCCCGTATTCGTCCGACGAAGCGTGAACGCGAAAATTACACACCCACTTCGGCCTGGCCCTCCCACCCCTGCGAACAATTCACAGCCCCCCGACCTCTCACGGAGACGACACCATGATCCGTCACTTGGAGCCGATCAGCGAAGGCGAGGCGCGGGTCATCGACATTTCTCGCAGGCTCTGCCGCCGCGCGACGAGCGTGTGTGTTGAGGCAGGTGCTTTGCCGATCGATGCGGCAATCGGGTCGCTTTACGCGGCTCACGACGCGGCCACGGTTGCCGTGGGCGGACCGGAAGCGTCGATTGAGTGGATGCGCCTGGCTCTCGACGTGCTGGAGCAAAGCCTGTTCGATCGGAGGGACGTGTCGTGACGAGTGAGTGGGAAGAGATTGATGAGTCTGAGCCCCCGCTGACCGTGCGTGAGTTCGAACAGGCGCTGAGCGGGATTCTGACTCGCTCTGACCGGCGGCGGCTGTGGAAGGCTCTGGTTGCAGCCGGCCTGATCGTGTTCCGCGAGTGACACCGTCGGCGATCCTTGGGCGCGTCTCTTGCATGGCCCGCCCCGCGCGGCCTGGCGTGGAGGCCGAACTGGTGCGTTCGGCGGCTTCGGGTTTGGCCGTTGGCCTGTCGCATTCCCGTCAAGCGGAGCGGGTGGCGGCTCTGGTGGTGCAGCATCTGGCGGCGGACATGGAACGCCACGACCCCTTCGATCGTGCGATGGCGGCTGCCCAACGCCTCCTGAGCGCGGACCCTGCGCTTCAGCTGGCGACTTGCCCGGCGATTGCCCTGGCGGCCGAGTGGCAGGCGGAGCGGGTGCGGTGCTTTGAGGCGCGAGAATGCCGACAGATCGGGCCGGCGGAATGGCGGACTGAAGGGGCGGCAATCGCGGCAAAAATGCGCGTCCGGCTGTCCAGAAGGTTTCGACGCCACCTCTGAAGAAAGTTGCCGGAAACCGGGTTTTTGGCAGATCAAAGCGGGCACGGTGGGTCATCATCTTCAGAGGACACGCCAGAATGACCATTTCGACCTTCCCCGCCGCGCTGCTGTGTGCGCCCCGCGCCAATGCGCCGCGCGCCATCGTTAGGGCGAGTGACAGCGACCCCACTCAGCTGTTTGCCGAATTGAACAGCGCCGTGCGCGATATGCGGGCGAACAGCGATGCTCGACTGACCGCCATCGAGGCGGCAGTGAACGACCGCCTGACCTTCAATGCTACCGACGCGCTCGGCAACCTCGGGGGCGGCAGCGGCATCGCGCCAGATCCCGAGTACACGGCGCTGTTTGCCTCATACTTCCGGGGCGGCCGGGAGGAAGAGGCTGTTCGTGCCGCCAACGCGGTGGGCCATCGGGCCACGGTTCAGGCGGCCATGTCGACAAGTTCCGACTCGAATGGTGGCTACCTTGCCCCGGTCGAGTGGGACCGCACCATTGCCAAGGCTCAGCTCGCCCTGTCGCCTATCCGTCGCCTGGCGACCGTCCGCACCACCGGGGTCGCGGCTTACACGACCCTTTGGCACGAGCGCGGCTGGGGGACCGGCTGGGTCGGCGAGACGGCGGCCCGCCCGGCGACCACGACGGGAACACTCCTGCCAATCACTTTTCCGACCGGAGAAATCTACGCGAATCCTTCCGCCACTCAGCGCCTCCTCGACGATGCTGAAATCAAGGTGGAAGAGTGGATCACGAGCGAGGTGACAGAGGAGTTCGATCGGCAGGAGGGCGTCGCATTTGTGTCGGGCGACGGCGTGAACAAGCCAATGGGCTTCCTTCAGTATGTCGTCGGCGGGACCGGAGCGGCAACGCATCCTGGGGGCACACTCAGCGTCGCCGCTTCCGGCTCTGCCGACTCCATCCCTGGCGGCGACGTTCTGGTCGACTTCACCTACGGTCTGGCAGCGCCTTACCGGCAGAATGCAACGTGGGTGATGAACAGCTCGACCGCCGCAGCCATTGCCAAGATGAAGGATGGGCAGGGCAACTATATCTGGCGCGAAGGGCTGATTGCCGGGCAGCCGGCCACCCTGCTTGGGCGTCCAGTCGAGCTTGATGAAGCCATGCCGAACATCGGGGCCAACGCCCTGGCGATCGCATTCGGCGACTTCCGCGCGGGCTATCTCATCAATGATCGCATCGGCACTCGCGTCCTGCGCGATCCTTACACGAACAAGCCGTTCGTGACCTTCTACACGACCAAGCGGGTCGGCGGTGGGGTGGCAGATCCGAACGCAATCCGCCTGCTGAAAATTGCCGCCTAGAATAGGCTAGGGCGGGCGCGGGGATGGATGACCCGCTCCCGCCCGCACAATAGGGGAAACGTCATCGCTACTGTCGTGGGCAGCATTCTGGTCAGCATGGGCCTGGAAAGCGGTAACCTGAAGTCCGGCTTGTCCGACGTGCAGAAGCGGATGGCGGCTACTCAGAAGAGCTTTGAGCAGGTCGGCCAGAGGATGCAGTCGGTCGGAAAGACCATGTCCCTCGCGGTGACAGCGCCGCTGGTGGCGATGGGTGCGAGTTCGATGAAGGCGGCTATCGCGGCGAAGGACGCCATCGGGCAGATGGAAGCCTCGCTCGCCTCTATGGGTCCGGCGGCGGGCAAGACAAGCGAGCAGCTTCAGGCCACCGCGAAGAGCTTGGAGAAGGTGTCGGCCTTTGACGACAAGGAGATTCTGCGAAAGGTCACGTCGAACCTGCTGACCTTCGGCAACGTGTCGGGCGAAGCATTCGACCGGGCGCAGCTGGCCGCCGTTAACCTGGCGAGCAAGATGCAAGGCGACCTTCAAGGCGCGACCATCATGGTCGGCAAGGCGCTGAATGACCCGGTCAAGGGCTTGGCCGCGATGGGCAAGGCCGGGATTAAGTTCACGGACGATCAGCAGGCGATGATCAAGTCGATGGTCGCGTCCGGCAACGCGGCGGGCGCGCAATCCCTCATGCTGGGCGAGCTGGAAAAGGAGTTCAGCAAGTCCGGCCAAGCCGCGCGCGACGCGGCACCGGGCAGTGACACGGCGAACAAGTGGTCGGACCTTCAGGAGCGGATCGGCGCAACGCTGCTCACTGTCGCGGACCGGATCGAGCCGTTCATCAACAAGGCGCTCGACGCCTTCAACCGTCTCTCCCCCGGTGCTCAGACGACCGCTATTGCCTTCGCGGGCGTTGCGGCGGCGGCGGGTCCGCTCCTGTTTGTTGGCGGGTCGGTTGTGAAGGTTATGGGGTCGATCCTGCCGGTGCTGACGAAGCTCGGCCCGGCGTTCAAGATCGTGCAGGCCGGGTTCGCCATCGCGCGCGTCGCGGCGTTGCAGGCGCTCCCGGCCATGCTGCCCTTCCTCGCTCCACTGGCGGCCATCGCGGGCGCGGCGGCGCTGGTTTATGCGGCCTGGAAGCACTGGCCTGAGATCGTCAAGTTCGTAACCGACGTGGGCAAGTCGATTAGCGAGTGGTGGACGGGGTCGGTGCAGCCCTACTTCGACCTGGCGGGCAAGAAAATCGACGAGCTGGTGGGATGGTTCGCGGCCATGCCGGCCAAGATCGGCGGGGCTATCAGCGGCGTGGCGACTGCCGTCCGGACTTGGCTCGTCGATAAGTTGTCGGCGGTGTGGGGGTTGGTGAAGGAAGGCGTCAGCCGCGTCGTCGGCTTCTATGCGGCGCTACCCGGCCGCGTGATCGGCTTCGCTCGAGACCTCTACGTCGGCGTCAAGGCGTGGCTGAGCGATAAGCTGGGCGCGGTCATCAATGCCGTCGGCAACAAGGTTCGGGGGCTTACCGAGCCCTTCCGCTATCTGTGGGACAAGGTGGTCGGCCACTCCTACATTCCGGACATGGTCGACGGCATCGCGGCGCAGATGGCGCGGCTCGACGCGGTGATGGTCGACCCCGCGAAGAATGCCACGGCGAAGGTCGGCGACGCGATGCGTCAGCTCGCGTCCGACACCCGGTCGCTGCTCGACGAGCTGTTCCCGATGATGGCGGAGGCGAACGCGCGGGCGGCGAAATACGCGACGATCGCGGCCGCCGAGAAGGCCGGGCCGGGTGCGGGCGGTGTTGACGCGGCGACGGCCGCTGCGATGCGGACGGCGATGCGGGGCGCGGGCACCGAACAGATTCCGGTGACCGGCCCCGACCTCTCCGACATCGGCAACAAGATGGAGGAGGCGTCGCTCAAATACCTCGAGAACGTGCGCCCGCTGCTCGCTGCGAACGACAACCTCAAGCAGTCGGTCGCCGACATGGCGGACGGGATCGGCCAGTCGCTGGCTAACCTGATGGGCGCGATCAAGGGCGGCGGGTTCCTCGACATCCTGAACGGTGTGCTCGGCCTGCTCGATCAGGTGGGCGGCATGATGAAGGGCGGGCTGAAGCTCGGTGGCTTGCAGTTCGGCGGCGGTGGTGCGGGCGGTGGCTTCGGCGGCGGCATCGCGGGCGCGCGGATGAACGGGGGGCCTGTCGGCGCGAACCGCGCTTATCGGGTGGGCGAGCGCGGCCCCGAGGTGTTCCGCCCTGCCACCGCCGGGCGCATCGTGGCGAATGACGATTTGTCGGGTGGCCGGCAGTCGGTCACGGTCCACGTTCAGGCCAACGATTATTTCGACGCCAAGGTGTCGAACGTCGCCGACGGTCGGGTCGCGGCCGGAGCACCGGCCATCGCGGCGGGCACAGCGGGCGCGATGCAGCGACGGCAGCAAAGGCGCTACCGATGATGGCCCCTGATGGGGGTTGTCGCGCTTCGGCGGGTGTTACCCCGTCCGTTACCCCGGCCTCGGAAGGGTCGGGCCTGGTAACTGCTAAGTGCCTGAAAACATGGTGAGCCCTACTGGGCTCGAACCAGTGACCCGCTGATTAAAAGTCAGCTGCTCTACCAACTGAGCTAAGGGCCCCACCAGCCGCTCGCCTAAGCCCGCCGGGGCCGCCGGGTCAAGCGGTGGCGGAGTTGGCGGACCGTGAGCCCGGTCAACGGATCGCGCCAGCCGGGGACCAGCGCCACGGCCGGGGTCAAGACGAAGACGCGCGCCCGGAACAGCGGGTGCGGCACGACCAGTCCGCGCGAGCGCCACCGGCCGGTGCTCCACAGAACGAGGTCGATGTCGAGCACGCGGGCTCCCCAACGCCGCCCCGCGCGCCGGCCAAACGCGCGCTCGATCGACTGGGTCAGGCGCAGCAGCTCGGGCGGCGACAGCGCGGTTTGGACCAGGACCGCGCTGTTGGCGTAGCGCCGTCGCGACGGGCCAAGGGGCGCGCTGTCGAGCATCGGCGCGACGGCCAGCACCTCCAGCCGCGCCGCCAGCGCCTCGGTCGCGGCCGCCAGCGTGGCGCGCGGATCGCCATGACGCGAGCGGCGGTTGGAGCCGAGCGCCAGCAGCCAGCGGCTTGCCCAGCGGCTTGCATGGCCGGGCGGCCGCGCCCTAGGCGAGGGCATGGACCCCGCCGCCCTCAGCCCGTTGCCCGCGCTCGAGCCGCCGCGCGACTGCCCGCTCTGCCCGCGCCTGGTGGCCTTTCGCCACCAATGCCAGGCGGAGTTCCCCGACTGGCACAACGCGCCCGTGCCCGCCTGGGGCGATCCGGCCGCGCGCATCGCCATCGTCGGTCTGGCCCCGGGCAAGCACGGCGCGAACCGCACCGGCCGGCCGTTCACCGGCGACTGGGCCGGCGACCTGCTGTTCGCCACGCTCGACAAGTTCGGCCTGTCGCAGGGCGTGTACGACGCGCGGGTGGACGACGGCTTTCACCTGACCGGCGCGGTCATCATCAACGCCGTCAAGTGCCTGCCGCCCGCCAACAAGCCGACGCCGCAAGAGATCGCCACCTGCCGCCGCTTCCTCGCGGCTCAAGTCGACGCGTTGCCCACCCGCGTCTTCGTGGCGCTCGGCCGGATCGCGCATGAGAGCTTTCTGCGCGTGGCCGGCGAGCGGCTGGCCGCTCACCCCTTTGGGCACGGGGCCGAGCACCGGCTGGGCGAGCGGCTGTTGATCGACAGCTATCATTGCTCGCGATACAACACGAACACAGGCCGCCTGACCACGGCCATGTTCGAGGATGTCATTGCGCGCGCGGTCAAGCGGGCGAGGGAAGCGGCGTGGAGCGATTGACGGACGAGGAGCGCGCGGCGGCGCTGGCGGAGCTGACCGGCTGGACGCTGGCGGACGACCGCGACGCCATCGTGCGTGAGGTCCGCTTCGCCGACTTCTCGGCCGCCTGGGGCTTCATGGCGCGCGTCGCGCTGCTGGCCGAGGCGGCGGATCATCATCCGGAATGGTCGAACGTGTACGACCGGGTCACGATCCTCCTCACCACCCACGACGCAAACGGGCTGTCGCAGCGCGATGTCGCCATGGCACGGGCGATCGACTCGCTTCTGTGAGGCTCCCGCTCGAGGCGACGCTCGGCTACGACGCGCCGGCCGCGGACCGGACGCGGCCGAGGTGAGCTTCACAGCGATCTGGGCCACCGCAACGGTCCGCCACCAGTCGGTGCGGGTGACTCGGGTCCGAGCGGTCGCCCCGGGTCTGAGCGGTCGCTTGGCTAAGTTGACAAAGCTGACAATTTTGCACGCTTTTTCGCGGTTCGACCGACGCACGGATCGGATCGAACCCGGTCGCCAACGGAAGAGATGATGATCTAACCAGACAGGCACCAAATGTCAATGTTCTGGGCGGCCAGCGCGGTCCGGTCAAACGTCCTCGACCAGCCGCCCATAAAGCTCCGGCCGGCGATCGCGGAAGAAGCCCATGCCGGCGCGATGGGTGCGCGCGGCGGCGAGGTCGAGCGTGGCGACCAGCACGCCCTCCTCCTCCCCCCCGAACTGCTCCACTATGTCGCCCCATTCGTTGGTGATAAAGGAGTGGCCGTAGAAGCGCTGGCCGTCCTCCACGCCCACCCGGTTGGGGGCGACGACCGGCATGGCGTTCGACACCGCATGGCCCTGCATCGCGCGCCGCCACATGGCGCTGGTGTCGAGGCTTACGTCGTAGGGCTCCGACCCGATGGCGGTCGGATAGACCAGCAGCTCGGCGCCCATCAGCGCCATCGCGCGGGCGGCCTCCGGATACCACTGGTCCCAGCACACGCCGACACCGATGCGCGCGCCGAAGACGTCCCACACCTTGAACCCGGTGTTGCCGGGGCGGAAATAGTACTTTTCCTCATACCCCGGCCCGTCGGGAATGTGGCTCTTGCGATAGACGCCCATCACCGCGCCGTCCGGGCCGACCATGGCGAGCGAGTTGTAATGGTGCGGCCCGTCGGCCTCGAAGAAGGAGGTGGGGATGGCGACGCCCAGCTCGGCGGCAAGCGTCCGCATCGCCAGCACCGGAGGCGAATCGGCGAGCGGCCGGGCGAGCGCGAACAACGCCTCCTCCTCCACCTTGCAGAAATACGGCGTCTCGAACAGTTCGGGCGGGCACACGAGCCGCGCGCCCCTCGCGGCCGCCTCGCGCACCAGCTCGGTCACGCGCGCGATGTTGGCGGCCGGGTCGTCGCTCATGGCGAGTTGAAGGGCGGCGACGGTCAGCGTGGTCATGGCCCGACACTAGTGGGCGAGCGGCGAGCTGGGTAGCACCGGCATTCACCTTCAACGCTCGTTAACGTGCGGCGCTCACTTTGCGAATATCGTCGTTTTCGTTGAAAGTGCGGACGTCACCTTATACATCCGTTGCATGGATCGCGCCGGCTTTTCCGAACGGGCTACTGGGCGGTTAGTGCCGACGATCGGTGGTCGCCGCGCCTTCGTGCCCCATCCCCTACCGCCCGCGCGCATTCCGCTGGAGCCGATCCTCGCTTCGCTCAGTCGAGCGACACAGGCGATCGGCGAGCTGAAGGGGATCGGCCGCACGCTGCCCAACCCGCTGCTGCTGATCCGCCCGCTGCAACGGCGCGAGGCGGTGTCGTCCTCCAGCATCGAGGGCACCCACACGACCCTGTCGGAGCTGTTCTTGGCTGAAGCGGGCGCGCGCGGGCAGGCGGCCCGCGACGACACGGCGGAAGTGCTGAACTATGTCCGGGCGTTCGAGCGCGCGATGGCGGGGCTGACCCACCTGCCCATCTCCACCCGCCTGATCCGCGACGCCCACCGCATCCTGTTGGCGGGAGTGGCGAAGCACCGCGGTGCGTCGGGTCAAGCCGGCGAACTCAAGCGCGATCAGAACTGGATCGGCGGTTCAGGCCGGATCGAGACCGCCCGCTTCATCCCGGCTCCGCCCGCCGACACGCCCGACGCTCTCGACCGGCTGATGGGCTTCATCAATCGCGAGGACCGGGCCGAGGCGTCGCCGCTGATCGACGCGGCCTTGGCGCATTATCAGTTCGAGGCGATCCACCCCTTCGCCGACGGCAACGGCCGTGTCGGCCGGATGCTGATCGCGCTCATGTTGCTGGACAACGACACGTTGCCGCAACCGCTCCTCTATCTGAGCCCGACCATCGAGCGTCAAAAGGACCGCTACATCGACCTGATGTTCGCGGTGTCGAAGGACGGCCGCTGGGCCGAATGGATCGGCTTCTTCCTTGACGTGGTGGCCGATTCGGCGGCCGAGACGATCGCGGTGGTCGAGCGGCTGCAGGATCTGCAACGCCACTATCGCAAGCAATTCCAGACCGCGCGCCGATCAGCACTGATGCTGCGCATCATCGACCTGGCCTTCGAGCGTCCGGTCCGGTCGGTGACGGAGATCGCCGCCGCACTCGACGTCACCTACACGGGTGCCGCGAACAACGTGCGGGAACTGGTGGCGCAAGGCGTGGCCGAGGAGGTGCCGGGCACCTATCCCAAATTGCTCCGCTTCCCCGCCGTTCTCGACGCGCTGCGCTTCGGCTGAACTTGCATCCCTGCCGCGCCTCGCACGAGGTCGCGCACGTTCGTGCCGGGCCGGTCGTCGATGTACGGGGAAGGGGGGAGCACGATGAGCTCCCCCTCACGTCCCCAGCACGAAGTCGACGCGCACCGCCACCGTGTCGGTGTTGGTGCCGGGGCTCACCGGCGGCGCGGACACAGGGCTCGCCATCTGTGGCCTCGCCATCGTGTCCATCATCGCCTCATACACAGGCGACGGCCCGCCCGAGCCTACGCCGTCGTTGATCGCCAGCACCCGCTTCACCTCCAGCCCGGCCGCCTTCGCGTACACGTCGGCCCGCGCGCGCGCCTCAATGAAGGCGGCGGCGTAGGCGGAGCGGGCGGCGGCTTCCGGGTCGGCCACGGTCAGCTCCGGACCGTTCAGCACGTTCGCGCCCTCGCCGGTGGCCGCCGCGATCGCCGGCCCCGCCTTGGCGACATCGCGCACGCGCACCGTCACCGTGTTGTTCGCCTCGAAGCGGCCTTTGTTCAGGCCGTACTCCTGCCGCGCGATCGAGAGCTGGCGCGTCTGGATGTCGTCGGCCGCGATGCCGAGCGCGGTTAGCGCGGCGACGACCTCGTTCATCTTCGCCGCGTTGGCCTCGCTCGCGGCAGGCCCGGTGGCCGCGATCGAGGACACGCCGACGGTGAAGCGCGCCTGGTCCGGCCGGCTCTCGGAGCGGCCGGTGGCGGAGACCGACAGCAGCGTCTCGTCCCCCCCCAGTCCGGGCCGCTCCGCGCCGCAGCCGGTCAGCGCCAGCAGCGCCGCCGCTCCGACGAGCGTCCTCACGCGCGCTTGCGGAACAACAGCGTCATGCGGTCGCTCTCGCCCACCGCGTCATAGCGCGCGCGGTCCTTGTCCTTTTCGGCATAGGCCGGCGGCAGCGTCCACACGCCGCCCGGATAGTCCGCCGTGTCCCTGGCGTTCGCGTTCACTTCGCTGGCGCTCACCAGCTCGAAACCCATGGCGGTGACCAGGTTCACGACGTCGGTCTGGCGCAGATAGCCCTTTGAGCCGTCGGTGTAGTCGGCGCTCGCGGTCGGCTTGGCGCGGTGCTGGACGATGCCGAGCATCCCGCCGGGCTTGAGCAGGCGACGCATCGCCTTCAGCTCGCTGTCGGCGATGTTCATGCGTTGGAGGTTGTGCATCTCGCGAACGATCAGCACCCGGTCGACTGTGCCGTCGAGCGCCTTGGGCAGCGCGTCGGTGGTGTAGGCCGGCGCATCGCCGGCCGCGCCGCCGGTGTAGCCGGCCGCCTTGGTCGCCAGCTCGGGGGTCGACGCGCGCCAGGCGGTCTGCCGGTCGGCGGTCATCCCCATGGCGGCGGGGTCCGGATTGACCGCGATGTAACGGCCGCTCTTTGCCAGCATCGGGGCCAGGATGCGCGAGTACCAGCCGCCGCCGGGCATGTACTCGACGACCGTCATGTCGGGCCGCACCTGAAAGAAGGCGAGCGTCTGGGCCGGGTGGCGAAAGGCGTCGCGCGCCTTGTCCGCGGCGCGGATCGGCGCGTTGTAGAGCGCCGGGTCGGCGGTGGTAGCCTTCGGGGTGGCGGCCGGCCTGGCGGTGGTGCGCGCCTGGGCGAACACGGCGACGGGGGCCGCGACGGTGGCAAGCAGGGCGAGGGTAACGGCGAGGCGCATGGGTGTCTCCGGTTGATTTGGCTGACGTCTAGCACGACCGAGCTCTGTGATCGAATGGCGGTCCGTGGTGTTTAGAGGGACAGTCCGCTTTCGGGATGCCCACGGCCGTTTGCCGCCGTCGTGCTTGGTGTCACAACCGGTCGAGACTGTTGAAAAACTATTGCTTGCCGGCGTCGGCGAAGGGTGATTCACTCCGTTTGAACAAATGGGAGTGCGGACGATGATGGGTCGGCAGGTGGCGCAGGGTTTGCTGTTTTACGGCTTC
>JAABUN010002768.1_pt1 | contig 29689 bp, 30 predicted proteins | sample 5559311 | NCBI WGS metagenome assembly JAABUN01 (sample SAMN10711877, study PRJNA513370) | rock metagenome | isolation source: Antarctica rocks | place: Antarctica: Victoria Land, Siegfried Peak sud | reverse complement strand
GGTGAGAGGTGAGAGAGGGGGGGGGGAGGTGAGAGGTGAGAGAGGGGAGGGGAGAGATGAGAGGGGGGGGGTGAGAGGTGAGAGGTGAGAAGTGATGGCACTACACTTGAAGAAATACTGTTAGAAAAGAGTCGGTGAATTGATAAAGGCATCCTATAAGGGGAAGTATCATGCTGCGTCTTCTGAGATAGATACATTGCAGCTTTCTCTTCTCGATATCGCAGTATATGCTCTTGATTTCGAGATCTTATATATTGTTTATATACTGGAATTGGTTCTGGTGGTGTCTGCTTTCGATCTTGACCGGGCGACTACTAAAGGGGATCTGCAATGCTTTTGGATTGCTGTTGTGCGTAAAGGGGGTTAAGGGGGGGGTGTGAGGGGATGATATTTGTCATATTCTAGGAATATGTTGCAATATTGATATTTTTTGAATAGGATGGATTGTTTATTGGAGGGATGTTTTGATGAGCTAGAGATCTGAAGGATAGGATTGGCTAGTAATTGGATGAAGATGATCGCGGATTATAGGTGAGAGGATGGAGGGATTATGTAGTATTCTACCGCTTGCGTTTGCTTTTGCTTTGATGATTCTATTCCAGAAGGATGGAGTTGAACTACGGTGAACATGCACCCCCCTTTCCTTCCGTGAAACCCAGAAAGAGTGAGGAAGAAATTTTGTTAAAAAAATGATGTACTTCAAGATATCCCAACGTCTCTCCGGTTTTCTGATCGCGTTCTGTTTCATACCTAGATTTTATGAATATAGGTACCCATATGATACAAGCCACACTGAAATGAGAAGTGTTGTGAAGGGAAAGGGTTGTTGCAAGATGCTGAGATACGGCTTTGAATTGGCAGTGATGGATGAATGAATGAATGGTACAGCAGCTTAGGGTGCTGGTGATGAATAGACATGTACTGGTGCTGGTGCTGATACTGGATGGGGGTATGGAAACTGATATTGCAGTCCGAGTGTACGACTTCAGGAAAGAAGGATGATGGGAATGCGTTTGGTAGACTAACGGGTGAGAAGAGAACAAGATGATGGTAAGTCCAATATATCGTGAATACACCACTGCAAGGGAGATATCATTCGATGATTCAAAGAAGCTGAATGTATAAAGTTATGTCAAACGGACACACATCTTGATATGAGAGTTGTGAACCCTCGCACGAATCTGTTCTCAACAAATACGTTGCAATGAACTTCTTTGTCAATATCCCGCCGTGGCAGTAGAGCCACTCTGCTGGTACTGCCACCTACCTTAGTATGCCGTTCTTTTGGGCTTCAATGAAGCTCGATATGGTGTTTTCGTCTTTCCATCATGAACGCACGGACGTAGATCAAAGCCATCCAACCGAGCGGATGTTTATTGCCTTTATGCATTTCCCGAATCATGCCTCAAATTTGTAAGATTGTCTCCATGTTTGCGTTTGTGATGCACCCTGTGGCCTTCACAGCAACTGTGACATCCTGATAACTTATCCTCCGTGCTCCAGAATCTGGCGCTGGGTATCTATATCTGTATCAAGAGCGCAATTCGGCAAGAGATACTTCGCTGATCTCGAACCTTATCCCTTCCATCGAACACATACTCTTCCATAAATACTTCAAGGATTCCGCTTCTTCAACGGTAACCTCATAGCTCCCATTGATCTCTTCATCACCCTCCCATTCTATAGACTCCGACTCGTAGTCAAGACCGCTTATAACGTACGAGCTAGACGTCGCCAGGAAAACTACTTATTGCGAGTCAGATGAGACAGTTGAACTTGATGACATAGATATCTCCATCTGCGTCCTCCCCTGACCTATCCTCTTAAGCAACAAAATCATAATCTTGCGCCTGGCGTACGTCCTCCTTTATAGCTTCCGCTTCTTCAGCGTGTAACTTCATAGCTTGCATTGCTTACTTCGTCACTCCCTGTTTTGGGAGAGTCCGACTCGATGTCATTGATCCCCTCTGATTCGTACTCGTCCGGATTTTCGCCCGGGGCCCAATATTCGATCCAGCTCAGCGTTAGACTCGGACCCATTATTAGTATCTTAGGTGACTTCTCCAACGCCTTCATTTACAATTTCCGCCAGATCAGACAGACAGAGGTCCTAAAGTTATAGAAGCTACTCACCCTGGTCAAGCTGCTCGCGGCGACATTGTAGCGCATGGACGAGCTGTCCATATCGCTGGGAATCTGGTTGCTCGCCCAGATACTGGAGCAAGAGGGTATTGGATTAAGGGTAATATTATCAGACGGTGAAGACCATGGCTTATAAGAAGTCTGCAGCCAAAGATAATTTGTCACGCACGATTGCAGAAGAGTGAAGTAAATTAAGCCGCCAGTTTCTCTCTTACCTTCAAAATTATACCAACAATTGAAAATTTGAGAAACTGGATCTCCCAAAAGCTATAGCGGATTATCCATATTAGAAAGCTTGGGATATCGCCAGAACCAGTACCCTCAAACGCGTCTGAGGAAGCGTCATCATCAATTTCCTTTGCACCTTACCTGGCACGGCAATAATGACGGACTTGAGATATATATATCAGGAGGTTATGGTCGCTGCAGAAGCCCGATTCTGGGCCAACGACCTCACGAGTTTTTCCACTGGGGGAAGCATCACTACTAACTGTTATCTGGACTAACGAAGTGTTGTTGTAGCATAAACTGGATAATGATACCATAGAAATCCTGCTGCTTTTTTAAAAGAAGTTGAAAAGGGCCCAGATAAAAAGACCACTAAATATTCCGTAGAACCATAACCCACCTCCATTCGAGTACAGGCACCTCAGGTATCCTCACTTTTTCCGTTTCGGAAAAGTCAAATTCTTCGTAACTTTGGAGGCGTGAATATCTCAAATAAATCTCATATCCTGAATTCCGCCAACGGGGTAAGAGAAAAATTGATAGAAAGAGAGAGAAGGTATGTATATATTGAAGACGAAGACCGCGAACATTTAAACATGGTAGAATTAAAGGGTATTGACGTCCATCGACTACAACGTCATGCAGGATAGATATCACAGAAGCAAAATTCCCGTAGAATATCGCAACATACCTCTATCCGTGGATGAAGACACCAGCTTCCCCATCCATCCCATAGAATAAGCCATACCAATCCAATCTCCCCACAACAACGTGATCCTTACTACAACATACACTCCCCATCAATGAAAACCCCACAGCCTAAATTCCAGAATAGATAAACAGTATCAGGAACTTAAAATCATGACTTTCGGTATACATACCGGTTTAGGCTTGTGTATTTATATTGACAAAGGTACGAGAAGAGAGGATTGGATCGTAATAAAGTAAGATACACTTAATTGCCGAGCTTGATATTTTAACAATGTTGTTCCGATGAAATCAGCTTTGTAAAAATGATGGGGATGGAAAAGGAAAAGGAAAGGGAAAGGAGAAGTCTTTATAATCACTCTTCTTTTCTGAGGCTTACTTACCAAGCGTCTCGAGCCCGTCCATCAAGAAACAGAAAATGCATCGCTGGCTGCTTTATGTATCAGCTAGCTTACCAGCTTTGATATCGAATGCGTCCTTATGGTCATTTCTGACTCTTCCGCTTCGTAGGGATCATGTGGCCACTCCTGAGGGAACTCAGAACCGGGTTGTTTGCGATCGTCTGTGTCTTGTAGGTTTATAGGACTTCCGCCATGTATAATAGTACAAAGAGGCTTTCGAAACAGATTATCCAGTACCCCTTTGGATCGAGTCATCGCTAAGGTGGGTGCTGCTGAAGGCTCAATCGCCCCGCTTTGATCCTCATGGCCGCCTTGTGGGATCTCGCCACCGCTCGTGGTGTTCTAGGCAGAGGTTGAGACTTAGTACTTTCATGAGCGATGGCAAGATCTTGTTTTAGGTCGAGGATTCTAGCTCTCGGTGTATCGGAGAGTTTTAAATCTTGAGAGAAACTCTGTAGGGCCACCAGTTTTCGGAAAAGCGATTGAGCTTAGCAGCAAGCTTAATAGTGTACAGAGTCCTAGCTCTTAATGTGAGTTAAGAGCCGGAGGTTAGAGAGTCCCCTTTTTGAAGATTGATTCCTTACTCGCTGCTTTCCATGGGAAAAGGCTCGCTTTCGAGGGCCGGTTTGACTCGGTTCCTTGCCATAGCAGCCGGATTGCGAAAACAGGGTTCCTCGAGAGTTATCCTGTAGATTGTGCAACTGCTTGAATCCTTCCATATCATCTGGACGTTATTACGTGAATAGTAACATGCAGCCTAACGCCTGTTTACTGACTTTTGACTCAGAAGGTTGCAGAAACAAAGCTGTCGTGCTACTTGTAGAAGATCCTGAATTCACAAATTGTGTTTACATAAATACAAATGAGTTTCGGCAACCAGACTTGCTTACTGAGTCCCAACAACCCACAAACGGTTTCACTCGTCGCCATATGTATCTCCTTCCGTAAGGTCGTCTTCGTAGAGGATCTCAAGTCGAGCGCTAGCTTGCTGAACCTCTTTGTTGAGTATCGCCTCAAAATGTCGTATTCTCTTTCCTGCAAATGACTGAAGAGTAAAGTAGATTATCGTAGAGTTTTGAGAAACCCACTGCATAACCTCAACAAGTCTTCCAGATCTTCCTGTACCTTTTCCACATCTTGTCTTCTATTCTCATTAGTAGAGGAGCATTGATTGAACATCTGAGGAGGTAGCTTTTAGCTTGGAGACTCAAATGCGACAACATGGAGACTCAAGTGCGACAACATATAGTCGCAATATCTTTGCTCTCCATCACGAAATCAAAGGTGAGCCGCTGTATCGTGCACTCTAGCGACACTTATCACAGTCCCAAATTGAGATGATGGCGCGTGCATGATCGTCATAAGGCGTAAACCCGGGCTTGTAAGTATAATCGGTGTGAGTTCCTGTTGTATCGATTTCAACTCAAGAATTGTCAAAATATAGGCTGGTTTTTCCCGCTCTGTTCTCAGGGAATGTTTTCGATACGAAGATAAGTCCCAGCTTTGGAGCCGACGATGAATTCTGATCCGTATACAAGGGCACAGTCATCCAATCTTGCTCAAGGATTTGGATAACATCTCCGTTGTCGATCTAAATGTCTTTGATTTCAGTCACTAGAGATTTTAACTTGCCGAGTTGGTCATCACTACTACTTTAGAGAGATACCATCTTGTACTCTCACTTTATGACCTGAAGGCGAAGCATTGACCTTGATGTCTGATTTTGTAACGGCATAGATATGGTCTTCTGGATGTGCCGTATAGCCAAATCAGCATCATATTCAACGATAGTACCGAGATGTGACCTGTCATATGAGTCCCGGAATGCTCCACCTCTAATATCGATGCCAACCGAGTATATCTCAGTCTTGGCTCGTCGTCGTGACCTATACCTCGTGCACAGCTGCTAAATGACAATGCATCTCGCAAAGCATATAAGAGTGCTTCCTAACGGCATGACCGGAAAGTTTATGCCCCTTGCCTGGTTGGAACTTAGCTCTTTGGAAAATGGAATATTCGGGATGAGAGTTTTTATATAAAGCGTAAATCACGCCAATCAAATACTCAAAGATAAACGAGAATTGACGATGAAAAATATTAGACGCGCAATTCGGGTACTCATCTTGAAAGCGTAGGTCAAAACTTGAACGTCGCGAGTTAGTCCAAGTTTCCAGAACGCACTTGGATAGACTGGCAGTGGACAATTGAAGTACAGCATCTTTCCGATATTGTCGGGGTCCTGTATAATAAACACCTACACTTGAATGAAGACCTCAGAATAACGAAAACGAGAAAGATGGAATTTCAGAACTCAATGCGACGACGTCTAAGGGTAGCAGAATTTTCTCAATGCTCAAATATTTGATGCTGGCGAGAATCGATGCGAGCAGAATTTTCTTCGACTTCGCCTTCGAATATGGACGCAATGGCTGCCAGGAGCAGACGATCGTAGGGAACGTTGACAACTTACATCTTATGATAACGTAGAAGATGTGAAGAGGGCGCACGGAAATTGGGTTGATGAGAAGTGACACTTTGACACGATACTACTTGAATGTCAACCAATTAGGTGAAAATCATGTCTGTGAACTCAGCTGGTGAAGCGGATAAAGCACCCTCCTGCCAGCACCTCATACCAAAACCTGATGGTCCCTGTGTGTCCTATTGCAACCTCGACAGTCTCCACCGCTGGCGAAAGCGGACCAAGACGAAGGTGTTTACGGTAAGCACTGTCAAACTTCAATGCTTTACGTGTCTACCTTTTTATGAGGATGTATATCTTATATTTCACAGGTAGTAGTAACCCGTAGAAGATTGCATCCGAGTTACTCTCCAGCATATGTAATCATGTATAGTCAGAATGTCAGTATTTGAACTTCATATACAGCCTAAAGAAGTATTTTAATTTCAAAGACGGCTGGGTATACTCATTGACATGATGATCGATTTCAGACCTTGGTCTCAACCATATTCTATCGTAAATGAAGAATACGCTTTGCGGATGTTCAGTCGAAGGGTGTAATACTATCAGCTTTAACTCAGCACTTCTTTTGTAGTATGCGTGGACTGTTTTTGCTCCAGAAAGTCCGAGTCGATCAATTCGTTTTAAGAAGTAGTAGGCTGGAGAACTCAGTTCTCCGTTTCTCGGGTCTTCATAGAATACGGGATCAGGTCTGCAAGGCTTGTAGGCTGACTTGAAGCCTCTTGATGGATGAGTCGTTCTTGCTTCAATAGCGATCCCCAAGGAGGTATGACGCCCTGAATGTGACTCAAACAGATTCACCCTTCCGCATCTCATGGTGTATGTGAGACGCATCCTTGAAATGAGCTCGGTATTTGCCAATCCTGTACGCTACTTCCAAGATTCGAGATCCAATAACACATAAGAGCTATGCTGATCTCCGTTGTTATGTATGATGACAATAGAAACAAAACTCGGCGCACAGATCCCGAGATGAAGGAGATTTACCCCAGGTCTACGTCGTTGATTCCACTCGCACCAGCGATATGTTATACGTTGTGAGGGTCGTACATTGTCGGCAAAGTTGGTTTGAAGGGCTGTGACGTTCGAAACGAGAGCGTTTCGGAGTGTTTGCGAGAGTGTAGGCTATAGAACAGGAAGTAGTGAATCAATGAGTCTAATCTCATGACGATTCGGAAGCAATCTCGAAAGTATCTCAGGTCAAACCGACATGTGTCATGAACTCCCCAATAACGCAGAAAAGGTTTCACTCGGGTGAACGATCGAGACAGGCCGTAATGATGTATCCTCGGTACAGCTTAGGCCGTGAAGGTCTTGTCATGATCTCATCCATGATTGAAAGCAGAAAGCCAAATGCACAGCATTATAAGTGTCCAGCCTTCATCGATATCTCATCACACGGATGACAGTAGTAACTCATTATTGGCCATAGAAGCTTTTACACACGTAGAGGCTTTCCGCGACAATGGTTTCTCATTAGACTCCCTTTCGAGCGGATGGGTGGGTTGAATTTGAAGGCCGATATCCAGTTGATTGCGGTCAATGGCCGGGGTCCACTGGATAAAGGACGCAGCCAGTGTGACAGGTTTCGCTGTAGAAATGCGTGCCATATGCCATTTTTCATGGCAATATGACCTCGACTTATTGAGTAGGCCAAATTGGCATCGTCGTTCAAGGGTGCCCTTCAACAGCCTTTAGTGTTTGTTTCACTAGCTCGTGAACTTCTGGGCTTTTGGCGTCCTGACTGACAGCCATCAATATCTCAGCACCAGCAAGCTCTTTGACCTTCACCTGAGCTCGAACTCCAATCTCCTCATCTATACTGACAATGTTCAAGATACAGACCACGCCTCGGTGAACAATATCTTCGTCTTCATCCTCGCAAAGACCCAATAGGATCTCCACCCCCCTCTCTTTGCTCAAGATCGAATTCACAGCCCCTTCAAATTGGGTCACGGACGCCAGAGCTCCGCCTGCCGCCTTTCTCGTATCTTTGTCTTCCACGTCAGCCATGGCAAGTAGGATGTGAAGCCTTCGAGCCGCAGCCGGAGTCTCGGCCGCAAACAGCTCGATACCCTTGGGGCAATTGACGAGGTTGCACACGAGCTGGGTTGATGCGCGTTGGATCATTGCGTTATTGCTCAACAGGAAATCTTCGATTATCTTCCAAGACTTGTTGATGATGGTCTCTGAGGGACCGCCTGATGGAAGGGATGCAAGGTTTGTAAGGGCCAGGAGAGCTTCGAATGCGGGTAGGAGATCTCGAGGACCTTCGGTGGGTAGTGCAGGATCTTCGGTCAATAAGGATAGGAGCGGTCGAATTGCAGACGTTAGGGGCATAGAGCCTGAGGCTGGGAACAATAGAGATGGATCCGTAGAAATGAGGATGCGTGCAAGTGCGTGAGCGGCTGTCTGACGAGCCTTCACTTCGGTAGCGGATGACCCGGTGATCGCGGTATAATTCTGCAGTAGCAATCTGGCACCGCCTTGTTGAGCAATAGTTCCCCTAGCTTGGGTAACTCTTGAGATAGATGCCATGATGTTGAAAACGATGATAATGCTGTTGGGCGAGAGGCTTCTACTGAGACCGGCAAGTACTGGTACTACACCTGCGTTAATGACGGTTTTGCAACGTTCCGTGACCGCAGAGGCTTCGTCAAGCGGATCTGCTTTGGATGCAGCCTTTAAAGCATTTGCATAAGCTTTGAGCTGGGACATGCGCTTCTGTTCCTCTGAAAGATTTGGCAGGAATCGGGTCAAGTTGTCGAGCAGAGTCAGCCCCCCAAACACCACTGGTGAGCTCGGCGAGCTGGTTTTCAGGGTTTGTAGAAAGTGTTTGAGGAACACTGTATCTTTTGCAAGTTGGTCCTTCACTTTTGGCTGTACAGAAGCGTATGCAAGACCCTCGATCGAACTCTGCTTGCTACCATCGGCTTCTGCATCCATCATGTGCTTCAATTTATGGACAAGGTCGTCAACTGTTTTGCTTGCATCTACTCGTGTCTTCGTACCTCCATTGCTTTCCGATGGACCCTGCAATTTGGCCAGAATGACCGCAGCAAGCCCCGATTTTTGGCTATTTCTGGTCTCCAACATACGGTGCAGCCATACGGAACAGTCCTTTTTGATAGCTTCGCGGCACCCACTGTCAATGCATGCAGCACTGAGCAGGTCCAGTGCCGCTTGCTCCACTTTCTCCGATTTTGCTTTCTTCTCCAGTAGCGGTACCAGACTAGGTACGAAGCCTTGGGTAAGGAATAGTGTCGAAGCTATAGACGGAGCGACGGGGAAGACGCCAGCCGCAGCGGAGAAAGCGAGAACAAGATCCTCATTGTATTGCCGGGCAACCTTGGTCGCTACAAATTGAACCAGTAACTTCTGACCTTCATCTCCAGAGACCTCCAGGTACTTGGCTATTGCCAGAGTCGCCTGACTTCGTACTTCGATGGAGTTTCGAAAATCCAAGCTGCAAAGGATCAAGTCGACGCATTCTTTATCCAGATACTGATGCAACCCTTCAGCATTAGCTGCAAGTAGCCTAGCAATCCCTTTCAAGGCCCTGCCACTGTGATCATCTCCAACTTCCAGCAGTTTTGCCAAGTAGAGTTGAAATATATTCCCTTCACAAGCCGCTCGAGCTGCCTCCGTAGACCACGCAGACGGATCGAGCACCACCGCAGCGATACCAGCAGCGGCACCGTCTCCTATTCCGTAGATTACCTCAAAGGCAGCGTTATCGTCACACTCTTGTAGCTTCTTCGCCAGGAAAGCTTTGGCTGCGGTAGATTCTCTAAGTAGCCCTGCGACGATTCCATCTTGTATCTCTAGAAACTTAGCATGCCGTTGCCCTATAACCAATTCCATGCATTCTTTGGCCACGTCTGTTGGGATCTCCGCTGACCTGGCAAGGTACTGAAGAGCTTCTTTGCCCGCATCTTGGTCCTCCTCCAGAACAAACTTGCAGCACTGACTCTTCAATCTGTGGTCTTGACCACTCTTTTGTATCTCATCGAAAGCGGCCTTGACTTTGGGATTATCTGGGGCCAGTGAAACCGCCTCACGTAGAGACCTGGACCCATCCTGAGATCAATCAGCGGATATTCGCATGGGGAAGATTGCGGAGAACCTCATCTCGGCCCGCTGCAACAAGCTCCAGAGCTTGAGCTGCCAGCCTCGTAGCTCGCTCTGTTCTCCCTGCATCAGCCATATCTGACGATGAGCTGCTTCAGGCACTGTTGGGACGAGGAAAGTGATGAGTTGGGTTTGCACCCAAGTTTAAGTTCAGGGTGCCGCAACTGAACAGGCAGTTCTACATTAACACCACCTCTATAACGAGACACCGCCGCCGTCATGAACGCCGTCGACGGCTCTGACCACTACAGCAAGACGTCTGAAGGTCACCCCTCCCTCTTCTACCTTCCATATCCACGCTGACATCTGCACCGCCACAGAACCTCCGCCATCCCTCTTAACCATCATTCTCGACACAAACCCCTACGCCTGGGCCCTCCTCTCGCCAACCCTCCCCTTCTCCTCCGCCATCGCCAACCTCTCCGTCTTCATAGACGCCCATCTAGCCTTCAACAACGCGAATAAAGTCGCCATAATCGCCTCCCACACCCAACGCGCCGAATTCCTCTACCCGCTCCCTGAACAGAAACCCACCCCCCACACCAATGGCACCACCACCACCACCGGCAACGGCGCAGCAGACGACGACACAGAAATGTCAGACGCCTACCCCCCAACCGATCCCCCCTCAAACGACGCAAACCACTACCGCCCCTTCCACCACATCCAGACCACCCTCCTCCGTGCCCTCACCACCCTGCTATCCACCACCCCCCCCACATCCCTCACCCCCACAACCTCCCTCGCCGGCGCCCTCACCCTCGCCCTAACCTACACAAACAAACTCTCCCTCTCCCTCTCCGCCCCCACCACAAACAACAACAACACCACAACCCCGCAACCAGACCACTACGCCACCGACGTATCCCCAACCCTAAACGCGCGCATCCTCATCCTCTCCGTCTCCGGCGACCTGGCCCGCCAACACATCCAGATCATGAACGCCATCTTCGCCTGCCAGCGTCTGCGCATCCCCATCGACATCGCCAAAATCGCCGGCGACACCATATTCCTGCAGCAGGCGAGCGACGCCACGCACGGGACCTACATCAAGCTGGAGCATCCGCGTGGGCTGCTGCAGTATCTGATGATGGCGTTTCTACCGGATCAGGCGAGTAGGAGGTTTTTGGTGGCGCCGACGGCGAGCTATGTGGATTTTCGGGCGGCATGCTTCTGCCATCGGAGGGTGGTGGATCTGGGGTTTGTTTGTAGCGTGTGTCTGGCTAGTAGGTACCTTTCAGCTATTCCCGCTACGATGCGTTCGAAATATACGTGGTCGGCTGACATAACCATCCAGTACTCTGCTCGCCGCCTGAAGGAGCTATTTGTCCGATATGTAGTACTCATCTACGTCTTGAGAACTATCGGGGAAAACCCATCGTGGTGGCTAGAAAAAAGAAAAGGCGGAAAGATGGGACCAATGGAAAGGCAAGAGAAACAACATAAAGGGATAGTCGTAAATGGGATACACATTTATCGAAGGCATCACCGGTCATTGGGTAGCCAGGTTTTGGCTTTGGCGCACTTTGAATAGCAAAGTGAGAGAATAAGCCATTAATTGCATTTAGGGTATCAAAGACGCCTTCCATCTATTCCCAACACCGTGCTAATTGATGCTCGCTATATTCGAGATTCGAAGTAGGACGGCTGTGCCGGCGCATTGCTGATGACAATTATACCACAAGTCATCCTTTGAGGGCTGGGTCCGGTATGACATGCGACTTCGCAGGCTTCTCAACCTTTTGCTTCACGGTTCGAGGTCTCTTCTGTCGTTTGAAAGAATGTTGGCGATCTAGCTCGCCTTCGTGACTGTCAGCTGGATTCGCCGGCCAGGTCCCACGATGAGGAGAGCTCCATCGACGGTGTTTCACCATGCGACCACCATCCACTACGCGACCATCCCCCTTACCACGAGACATGACCGATCTGGGCTCCCGGTCATCTGTTGCCATTGATGCCACGGCCTGTCCCTCAATCAGTTTCTTGCTCTTGGACACTTTTCCAATCTTTAGAATGGTTGCTTACAAAAGACTCCGTATTATGCGCAAAGTATAAAGCTACACCATCAGTCGTTTTCTTGACACCGAGGATACCGATTGCACCAGCAGAATGGCTGTTCTTGATACTGGGATGTCCTGCAAAATGAGTCATTAGATATTCCAAGACATTGGACCGCTGATAGAGATACCCATGAAATCCTCCTCTACAAAAGCTCTCATAACGTTATCATCGTCGGTCTGTTCTGAGCGACCTTTGTTGGTCCTCTTAGTGGAAGCGTAAAGACGACCAGCGCATGTGCCAGCAGCCATTGTGGTTGCCATGTGTTCCCCAGTGCCACTTGTCACGGTGGCGACGCTGGTCTTCACGACGTCTTGAACTTCCAAAGGTATGACGGCGGTCCCGATCCCAACCAACGCAGCGGGACCAACACGGCCTTTGTGCTTCATCCCGATGCCTCCGGAGGATGAGCCAGCAGCGATATTCCCAAAGCAGTCTACTGCAATAGCCCCAACAGTGTCAGTGATCTCGTCCTGCCTCGTAGCCCTATTAGCGATTGCCTCAATTTGTACCGCATGTCCACTCAACCTTGGATCCTTGGACGAAGAGGGTGTAACAGCCCTTGTGGGAGGGGGCTGTATCAATGGGCCTGGGAGCTTACAACCGCCATCTTCAGACAGCGTAAGGACATCAGATGCCCGGCTTGAGGAGGCATCTGGAATGGCGCGGCCTCTGTACCTTGGCTGGAAAAATAAAGGGCTATCATCGATCCCGCTATCTTCGTCCTCGTCGCGAAACTTCACAGAGGATTGGCCGTCATTGCCAGGCTCATTCGATGAGCAAAAGTGACGCCTTCTGTCCGTCTCGTTATAGACTTCTAGCTGATTTGGCCTGGTAGCAGCCACCCGTGGCGAAAATGACTGGCTCTCGTTCCATACGCTAGCCATATCAGGATTCTGCGTATCACGCATCTGTACCTTATGATGGTTGTCACTCTTTGAGGTCGGTGCATCTGAATCCCGATCACTGTCACTGTCTTCGGTATTGCGAGCTTTGCTCAAGTCTAATTTCCATCTGGCGTATCGTTCGCCAGCAGCCATAGAAACAAGAAAATCAGGGAGGACAATTGGCATGCCAACTTCCGTCGCAAAATCTGTGGCGCCAGGACCAACCAGTAAATTTGGAGGAACTCGGCGAAGGGACAATGGCTTGGTGGAATGCTCTAATATTAGCCGTGCAAGGTGTATAGGGTTGCGTATACCTATCAAGGATTAGCCTCTAGATATGAACCACCTTGAGTAGTCTGAATATTGAGAGACATACAGCCGACAGCACCGACAGCACCACTGCGACCATAGTGGTCAACAATCGTAGCATCACATTCGACGGTACCGTCCATGGCGAGATTACTCCCAAAGCCGGCATTGGTGATCTCCTTGTCCTCGAGTACCTTGATAGCAACCTCGACGGCGTCGACAGCGGTGGCCCCGTTGTTCAAGAATGTCATGGCTGATCTAGCCGCACTAGAAAGAATCAGCATCCTCAATGAAGAAGGCGACACTGGTTCGTGGTAGCCTCAGCTTGAATGGACTGGTAATATTCCTGAAGAACTTACTCCTCGCAGGCAGTGAGATGAATCCTCTCGTTCTGCAGGCTGTGATATCCTGCTCCTGCATGAACAAATATCGCACAAACGTCTCCGCCGAGACGCCGTCGTTGTGGCATATCGGGCAAGGCGAGGTCTATTGGGCCATCGACTTGAGCGTCGATCAAGCTTGCAGAGCTCTCTGCTGGCGATGACGAAGGCGTATGGGACATTTCGGGAGTACGCAAGCGTTCTCTGATCCAGCTGAGAAGTGAAGGAGCCACGTTTTCTGTTTCAGCAGAGAAGGGCCTCGTACCCCAATTATTGACCCCAGCGGCTTGTAATGTATCTTCTTGTGTGAGACCAGTGGCCTAGGATAGTTACCACTAAGTGATTGTGCTGTAGTAAAACCAGAGATGAGGTTCGCGCCCTCACTCAGAGGCGAGGTCCGTTTTGGACGATGACTGTGAAATAGAAGGTGTAGAGGCTCCGTGCCCGTGCTTCTGTTCGCATGAGATAGCTTTAGGATTCGATGTATGTTCTGCACTTCTTACAAATGGAAGTGGGGAATGAATATGTAGATGGGAGAGAGTGACGGATGAGAGTATTGAAGGAGCGTCAGTGCTGAGCGACCAGCGACAGCGTATCATATAATGGAGACGTTTCCTTGCAATGAAAGAGTGTATGAATGCAGGACTGGCACTGTAATGGAAATGATACAGTTTAGGGATGTTGTGACGAAGAGAATGAAGGTTGTCTTGAGTGCAATGCTACTGCAGTATCTGGCCACTCTTCGAGTCCTTCCTGCCACTTACAGAACATGCCAGCTTCTGTCGGTACTATCTCTTCGCAACCTGTGTCTCTGCATCACAGTGTGCTATTCTCAGATTCTCAAATCTTGTCTACACATTTGGAGAATTGATCCGTCCATTCCACTTCACGTTTCCACTTCACGGTCTGAACTCACCTCGAGGTAGAATACTTGCTACAACATGCGTAGGGCTGATCAGCTGGAAAGCTATCATCGGTTGCCCTACTATTGGAGAGCTCGGAACACAAATGTCTGCTATACGAATATGCCATCTTTGCAGCGACAGGGATATTCTACTGGGTGAGAGTGGACTGAGCACAAGCAAAGTCGTCGAAGTTTATCGCCCCAATCATGCTAAGCTGCTCTTCTACATACTCAATGGATGCTTATGCCCGTCTAATTTCCCATTTCATGTCTTTAATACTGACTTCCTCTCCAGCCTTCTCATCGTAATCGAACCATTCTCCCTCCTGCAGGTCAATACCAGAGAATTTGGTTGGTGATTCCAGACCTTTGGCCATCCACTCTCCCTAGTACGCAATCAACGATATAACATCTGCTGCAATTGTCGAGGACGTACATCTGCTTTAAAATCTACGAATTCTAAACCTCGACAATCCATCTCTATGATATTCTGCTTCTGTGGAGGAGACGCCTGAGCATAGACGTGCGGCGTAGTTTTGATTGATGCTGTGGACTCTCGCTGACAGCAAGTCAGTAACAGTGTGCTCGCGCAATTGTTGAGAATGGCGAACTTTGCAAGACTTGCATCTCCACACAAAGTTGGCGTCTCCTTTGCTACCAGAGACTTCGTTGGTTTCCTCCAGGCTTGTCAGCACAACTCCACTGAGGGCAGATGAGATCAAGACACACGTAGCGACTCAAGCTCACCCAATTAGGGTGCACCTCCCTACATGAAGTACATTGAACTTTGAAGGTGTAGAAGTAAGGCTCTTCGGGGGTATCAAGAGGAAGGAGTTCAGTAACTCTAAGGCAGGGTCAACGGCGTCAATAGCGAAGTTTTGATCCTGTGTTCACCCTGTTAGATCTGCTGTTAAGGCCAGCGCCAACATGGCTTGGTAAGTCAGCTCACCCGACTGCCATAATGGACAAAAGTAGATGATAGTTATTCAATGCTTGATGTTCAAGGAGGAATGAATAAACTAAAGTAGTTCTAGAATACCGGAGGGCTTGGCATTGACTCCGGAGAATTGCCGAGGAAGCTGGGCGATTGAACATCAAAGACATTTGCTACCAGCACCAGGGTTGAGATGTGAGGCCGTTATGCAAACTGTATGGTCAAGAGCTGGTCAAGCAAGATGCTTATGCAATTGTCCAGCCTGCACTTCGGTGACAGCTGCCACTACGAGACGAACAACCACAGCCACCGCCAGAAGGGGCATTCGCCGCGGCGATGTCTATACAGTCTTTGCCTCTTCGCTTGCCGCCACAGCCGCCTTGGTTGACTCGAGGAACAAAGACTTGAGAAGTGAACAATGGAAGAGGGTCATCGCAGAGGTCAGAGCACAGGTGCAGGCAACAGAAGAAGAACAGCAAGCCCGGCTGGCATCGTTATTGCGGGCTAAGGAGGACGAACCAGTAAAACATTTTGAGCCAGCAGATAGGAAGAAGTTCCCTCACTTTATCAAGCAGAAGATTAAAGGATCCTGGCGCCAGATGCGGCCATACAGCTACGTTGACTCTTGGACAAGTGCCTTCAGATGGGCTGCTCATGAAGAGGCTGAAAGGGCCACCGCGGGTTTTCGAGATGTGATGGGACCATCATTGGCTCTACTTCGAAGCCTATCTCTAGCAGAACTAGATAAGCTATTGACGGACCAACGGCGGCTTCGTCGTTTCCATGGGGGACCTACGTGCGCGGCCTTGGTTGACACAAGATCAAAACACCGTCTCTCCGAAAAGAAGTTAAAAACGTTGGAGTGGTCAATTGCGAAACTCGTACACAAGCTACTATTCTACTCTTCCGCCTCCCCTCAGCCAGCGGAAAACAAAGTCGAGCTTCCTATGCAAGTGCCTTCGCATGCCATAGACCATCTTTTGCCCCCCAGCCCTGCTGTCCAGGTGAAGGCCCGAGCAGACTATACACCCCAATTGGAAGCCACGATTCCTCGCGAAGAACCTGTTCCAAGAAGGGGATCTGATATCAAAGACTCTGCCGAGAAGAACGAGCAGCCGCATTCTGTAATATACGGACAGTCTCTTGAAGACCGCCTCGCTCAAATCGATGCCCAAATCATCTCGCTACGTGTGGGTGGTCCAGAAGGTATTACTCATCGAAATTCTGCATACTACAAAAACTTTGAGTCACCACCGCTCCCCAAGTACAAGGGCAACATGTTATATGATTTCGACGAAGCCAAAGCATTAAACAACTCATTGAAAAGTCTGCTAGACCCGATGAAGTGCACGGATGATTTAGATACAGTCATCTCAAAAATCGGTTACAACTTGATCATATCTTGGACACCCCCAAATGTTCATACGTACAATATGCTTCTAGTGCGCTTCTGCCACCTTGACAATTATAAGATGTTCCGAGCAGTATTGACTTCGATGCGTGAATCACATATTTGGCCAGATGAGCTAACTCATTCTACCGTGCTCCGTTATTTCACGAGCACGAATAAGGGATATTATTTTACGCAATATGTCTTGCGCATGGAAGGACACCTTGAGGATGTGGCTCTCGCAAATCCCAGTGAGGAGTTATCGTCAACCACAAGCCAACGATTTCGCACTCTCTCACACGGCGGGGAGAAGAAGAAGATTGCCGAAAAAGCGCGTATGAATGGGGAAGTGTATGAGGCCTTGATCACTGGCGCCCTTCGGTTTTTCGGACCGCAATGCGCAATGCAATATTACCGTGACATGATCAGTGAAGGATGGAGGGCCGGCATCGACATGTTAATAGCGATCCTCAAATCGTGCTACCGCAGGTGCGACTGGGATTCTGGTGTTTCTGTCTGGCACCAAATCAGAGCAACATCCGATCAAGCAGATTCAAGAGCATTCCAATGGATGTTGTGTCTTTGCCAAGCGTGTGGCCAGCACGATGCGTTTTACCGAATTATCCAGGACGGAGTGCGCGCAGGTGCTCTTCCAGCATCAATGCTCTCAAGGTCGAATGGTGCCAAATATCAGAGTCTAGATTCACCGTGCAAGGCCACCGAGACACTAGTTGACAAATTTACATCAGAATCTCCTGCTATTTCGTGGGTTAAGAAGCATGTCAGAAACAGAGTAGTGGCCAACACCACGGACGATCCGGAGGAAAGACCCGTAGCCAGGACTGTGTTAGCGGACTCTATTGACTCAACTTCCATCCCTTGGGTCGAAAATCACAAAAGAAGGGGCATGACACAGAGCAAGTGTAAATACGAGGATCCTGTGCTCGCGAAGGAGCAGTGGCAGAAGCCTAGAGCTGTCTATACAAAGGCGGAAGATTCTGGTATCAGGCTCACAGTGGTGCATGGCCTAGCTGGCAAGGTGAAGGAACTTAACGAGATAGATTCCCAGAAGATGAATGACAAGGAGTACAACGAGTATAGATACAAGCGTCCTGGTAGGTTTGAAAAGAACAGACAGCTCATCAGCCGCTGGACCTTTGAGAAGTACAGGAAATCGATAGTTGCAAGGCTCGAACGGGAGGACCAACAAGGTCAAACATATCACGAGCCTGCGCCTTTTACTATGCTGAATTTGGCATATTATGTTCCAACTCCTGGATCGTTATCATCAGACGATGAGTATATGTCGACACTCGCATATTGCAAACCATCAGCATCTACAAAGGTTCAAAATTCTCGCCCTTTGTCTAAGAAGGAGCAGGGCAATCAACCGTTCGAGGTTGTGGTACCCGAGTCATCGTCGTTGTCGGATGATCATACGTCACACGCCAGTTATGAAACCTCGATCCTGCCTATGACCTACCATACTCCCAATTTGTCTTCGTCGCCCGCTCTGAAGAATATATCGTCCGACGTCCTCGCCGATACTGATCGTACATCCCATCTTACTCCTCTCGTCATTTGAACCACACATAGTCAGGGCCAGTAGCGAAATCTATCTCTCACCCGTCTTTGTGGCGTGAGCTGGACGAACGACCACTCGAGCCTTTTGACCGATAGTCTTCACAAGATCTCTCTTCATATGATTTATGAGGCTGCGAGCAAGCGATATAGATCGTCAAGCATCATGGCGTTCGTGGAAAGATCCTGCGGAAACTTCAGCACTGGGTGGTGATACTTGATTACGGCGCATTGCATTGCAAGGCGAAATTGAGATTACAAGCTGATGAGATGGTGTATATATTGTCTCAACATTACTGTAAACAGTTCACGCACGAGGAAGAGTATGCGAGATTACGAATACTGCCGAAGGTTTCCCAACTTAACGGTATCGCTCCACATGTCTCCACTTTTGACACTCACAATGCCCCATTCTCCACTATCGCCAAGGGTGGCTTCAAATATTGGTTCATTATTCTTCCATATCGCTCGTCTCATCCTCATAAAAGACGCGCATAATCTCATTTCTGATCTCTCACAGATCTGTCTTCTATCTTTCATACATACTACAGCGAAATCTTCTACATCTCTACTTACAGTGTTCACAAACGCCAATATCTCGTCAACTTCTCAACATCTCCACAACCACAACCATGCATCTATCCACCCACCTCCTCCCTCTCCTCCTCACCCTCACATCCGCCCACCCCCTGACAACCTCCCCCCAAACCCCTACCCACCCCTCCAACCTCTCCCTCCACACCCCCTCCCCCCCAGACCCAAACTACAGCACAAACTACCCCGGCCCCATCCACTCCGCAGAATGGGACTACTACCACCACCAATACAGCCCCGACTGGTTCCGCGCCAACCTCGACATCCTCACAGCCACGACCTGCCTCTGCTCCTCCTCCCCCTCCCTCGGCGCCTACAACCAAGTCGCCTCCTACGTCCGCTGGGACTACACCCCGCATCACCACCCCAACAAAACCTACAGCCTGCACCACATCTGCGGCCCCGCGCAGGAACTGCCCGGCGACGACAACCACTGCTGGTCCTCGGCCACGGGCTCGGATTATCACGGGGAGTGGGTCGATAAGGGGTTGAAGTATTGTATGTTTGAGGAGGAGGACGGGCAGACGCTGTGTGTGGATTGGGCGACGAGGGGGAAGGGGTGGATGACGTTTCATGGCCATAAGAGGTTTTTCGATCGGGAGGGGGTTTTTACGTGGATACCGGAGGTGGGGCCGGGGAGGGTGGAGGAGGTGTGTGGGGATAAGTGTGGGGATTTGTTTTTGATGAAGATGGATGTGGATGGGGGTCATGATCCGAGTTTTGTCAAGACGTGGTTCCCGCCGAAGCCGATTCCTTGGACTTAGGGGGTTGGGGTTGGGGGTCTATGATGATGGGGTTTGCGAAGATTGATGGATGGTGGTTCTCGCGGGTTTTAAAAGTAGATTGTATATGTTGGTTCATATGGCTTAATATGATCTCATACATCTTTATGAAAGAAATGACACGGATGTTCTACTCGATACTATGAAACCGACTGACAAGTAGGCGAAACTCATAATAAGAGAGGCGGCAGTGAGTATCATGTTATATTCCTTTCTGCGAATAGTCTTTGTTCCTGTCTGGACCGTGGCAGAAATCGATCACCTCGAGCGAGAGAGAACAGCGACACCCTCAACGTGGCCTGTCTGAGGAAAAAAGTCGAACCCCTGCAGACTTTCAATCTCGTACCTGCAATCTCCAACCCCTTCTACCAGCTTCCCAACATCTCTAGCTTGAGTGTGAACGTTGCAGCTGACATACAAGACCCTCTGAGGGCCAAATTTTAACAATTGCTGCAGAAATGCATCATCGCAGCCTTTCCGTGGCGGGTCAATGATGACAACTGTCTCCTCTGGCGGATATGTCACCTCGTGAAAGAGCTGAGATGCATCCGCTGTCATGAATGAAGCGTTGGATATCTTGTTGGCAGTAGCGTTCTCTCTAGCAGACACTATGGATGCACCTGCTATGTCAATGCCCTTCGATGACACAAAGAGGGAGGAAAGAGTGACGGTGAATAGACCGGAGCCGCAGTATGCATCGATAAGATATTTGAGGGGCAGCGTATCAGTACACTTCGATGGTGGTACTATATGGTCGCGGATGTAAGCCGTGAACCTGGGAAGAATGGAGTTGTTGTTCTGAAAGAAAGCGCCTGCTGTGTTTTTGAATCCATATCTGTCAACATACTCGGTGGAGATCGCTCTTTGATCTGTAATATACGTTTTGTGTTCAACGTATGGGACAGAATCGACCGGAACGCCGTCAATCCCGATTTTGTGCTCGGCTGTTGACGTCTCGTCCGTGGAATTCGAAGGCAATTCAATTTCCTTTGTGGCCTTCTCGCCATGTACCTGGGCAGCTGTAGACGATGGCGCGATGGATCCCGAACTGTGTCTTGGCTTCCTTACGGTCGTTTCCCGAAGCAGAATAGTTGCGCCTCTCGTATATTTGGAAATTTCTTCCGCAATCTTCTTTCTCTCAACCTTGATCCCCTCCCTTACTGCATCGGTGCCAATAGGGCAATCTTCAATATCGATCGTTTTGCGAGTCCCCTTCATCATGAATCCAATGGGAGGCACTTCAGTAAATCCTTTCCGTTGGGACCCTTCCCGTTTGGCTTTCCTGTTCATGCTTCCAGGTGGACCGTCAAAATGTGGCGTTAGCTTAGTCCTGTAACCATACTGTAGCGGCGATCCAATAGTGTTGCCAACGGCAGGTATCACTTCCAGCGTCAATGACGAGAAATTACGGAAGGCTTTCTCAACGATGGACTTTTTGTGCCGTAACTGAGCCTCGTAAGGCAGCATCTGGATTTGGCATCCAGCACATTTGGCAAAATACGAGCATTTGATGAGCGCATCATCTCGGTGAGGTCCTGGCTCGATTACTCCAACGAAGTCTGTCAAAGTGTATTGCGCTTGAGGAAAGTAATTGACGATCTTAGCCTGCACTAGATCTCCAGGCGCCGTGAATGGCACGACATAGACATGATCTGATGTAGTTGAAAGCCCAAGGCCATCGCCAGTTGACGATAATTCGGATATTCTCACCTCAAGCTCCGAAAATCTCTCGGGTGGGGAATATTTATTAATGGGATCTGACTTTTCGCCAACTTTTGCTCTCTCATCATCAACTTGCCGAGATGATTCGGATCGAGACAGTAAAGATTGAACGTCAAACAGTAGAATCTCTTCATTAGATCCTTCTTTGGCGAGTTTCGAGGCACTTTTCTGCCTCTTCGTCGATTTGCTTTGGTAATACTGCTTGGCTGTCATCGCCGCCAAGCCATTATTGTGACACGAATATCTGCTAGATCTAGTAAATAGCGTACTGAAAGTTATTAGATGGCTTCTCGATCTCCACATAGCATTATTGTGTGGACATGCACAAATGGATTCCACGAGGGTCGGCTAAGTTTCGAGATGTAGAATATCAAACGCGCGTGTATTCTTTCCTAATCAGTAAAGTAGATTACTCTAGTCTTCAGTTTGAGGAGAGAGCGGCGAAGACGTCAAATGTTCGCTGACCAGCATGAGTAATTCTACTCCCTTGCGCTGTCTCTTCTCGAAATGCACTGCCTCTTGTCGACCATTCTTGCGGCGGAACCTACACTCTTCGAAATCAGTACTACAGCGGCCGGACTATCCAATTGTACCCACAAGAAAAGCGCGAAGAAAGCCGCCAAAAGCTGCTATCAAGGCTAAAAATTTCAAACCCTATTCAGATGAAGACAAAGTAAAATTAAGAGAATTCTACACACCTGCTCAGCTCGCAGCACTCGAAGCTGGAGAAGCAGCAGTTGATCCTAAGGATCTAGCCGAACAAGCCACACTGCGGGAAGACCCTTTCGCTTTTGAATACATAGATGATTTTGCGAAGATTCACCCTGTTATCGACAAAGCTGTCAAAGCGCCGGAAGAAAATTATGACCCGAAGCTGCGGTTCAAGACCGAAGATGAGATCGCGGAGGATTTCGCAAAATTCGTCCAAGATCTACCGGAGGAGGCAACAAGACTAGATTATATGAAGTTCAGGGACAACCTGAGGTTGACAGTGGGCAAAGAGGAAGCAGAGCGGAATCCGCGAAGCTCGTTGGCACCAAGCATACCCAAGGGGCTTGATGGGCTCAAGCAGCCGGGCGCCGCAAAAGTCGGAGAAGCGGATATAGATCCGGCAATGAGGAGACTGATGCGGCAGACTGGGTTCTCTCTAGATGAAATCAAGAAATTCCGTGTCAAAAATCTGGTGCTGCACAGGGTGGTGAACCAAACGAGGTTGGGAAAGATACAAAGTATGTATTACCTGACCGTCGCTGGAAACGGGAGAGGATTGCTGGGCATTGGGGAGGGGAAGTCTACCGAGCCGGAAGATGCGAGAAGGCAGGCGCATTTCAATGCTATTCGGAACGTGCAGCCAATACCGAGATATGAGGATCGGACGATATTCGGGGACGTCAAGGTGAAAATTGGGGCTGTGGAGCTGGAACTCATGACAAGGCCCCCAGGTATATGCAATGTTGCCAACCTGATGATTCCGTTCTGACCCATTTCCTAGGATTTGGCATTCGATGTCAGGACAAAATATTCGAGATGTGCCGTTGTGCTGGAATCTCGGATCTAGCTGCCCGTGTCACGCGATCACGAAATCCTATGAATACCATCAAAGCGACGTTTCAGGCTCTAATGAGTCAAAGGTTACCCGATGAGGTGGCAAGAGGGCTGGGAAAGAAGCTTGTAGATGTGCGGAAGGTGTACTATTGTGGGAACGTTTAGCATGTTGCATCAAAAGGTCGTGTATATATCGCAGCATTGCTAGGCGTTCCTAATGCTGCCGAATGGTTGCCGCATTTCTTTCGGATCTGTCCGTTGACCACGCCATAACGCTTTAGAAGAGGCGAGCGCACTATTCCTCAGCTCAATTCCGTCCATTGTGGGGTATAATCTGTGTTACTCTTCCAGCGTCAAATAATGCTGATGCGTCCTCCTGCCAAATTCCCCAATCCGTTCACGTCTCGTAACCCTCCCCCGAACCCACCGTGTCATGAACCCTCTCCCTCCCCCTCTCCACCATAGATCTGCTGCTGCAACACGATGCTATACACACTCGCCTTCAACAGCGTACACACCAGACTCGTCTTCCTCTCCAGCATACGTAGGCCATCGAGAACTTCTGCTGTAGGTCGCTCGGCGAGGGATGAGAGAACGGATGAGAGCTACAAGAAGTCAGCCTCCGAGGCTGAATGCGGGAGAGGAACAGCGGTAGGTACCTTGTCTAGGTTTGAGAGGAGGAGGGTGTACTCATCTAGGACTTCTTGCTCTAGTGGTGTGCATGCGGGGAGTTGGTTGTTAGGTGGTGGTGGTGGGTCGGCCATGGCGAGTCTGGGAGGTTATGAGAGCTATCGACTGACATAGGTCTTGGTGTCCATGATGCCTCCGGTTCTGGACTGACCAACAACACCACAGAAAACCGTCGCATTGACTATCGGCGGTAGACGTCCGTCACGCGTTAGTACTACAATTTGGTGTGACTTAGCGCGCGTAGTCGCGGATATTTAGCAGGAACTAACACGATTTTATGCAAACATGTTGATCTTGTGCCTCATATGTATATCCACCTAGCATGATGTCCCATACTTATCGTGTCACATCCAAGCCGTTAGAACAACAGAGTACATCCAGCTATAAGACCACCCATGCAACTTTGGTGATTGTATGTTTGCTATCTTAGTATAGATTTGCACGATACAGTCATCTCATTGAGTTGAGCCTGAGGTGCTGCGCACAAGCTCCATTCTCAATTCATGCGCTGAGCATTGAGTATGCTCCAATCTGCATGCCGAAACGTGGTGAAACGAAGGCTCTATACAATGTCACACTCAGCTATCGCTGGTGTGCAGCGGATCGAAGAAGAAACGATAAATCATTATGAAGCTCTGCAATATTATCCCGTCCATATTGGCCAAGTGTTCCACAATCGATATAAGGTTGCAGTAAAGTTGGGGTTTGGAGGCAACTCCACCGTTTGGCTTTGCCATGACAAGAGGTGCATGTACCTGAAAAGTGTCGACCGGATTTTGTAGTAATCGTGGGCAGGGACAACTCGTACAGGACGCTAAAGGTCGGTATCTGCCGTAAATGCGAGGATAGGGAGGTGAGAGTATTGAATTATTTGAAAGAATTGAAGTCATCCCACAATGGTCGGTACTGTGTAAGGCGACCTGAGGATTCCTTTGAGATCAAAGTTCCAGACGGCTACCATTATTGCCTTGTATATGACCCCTTGGGACAGAGTTTATTGGAAAATGACAAGCGCCAAAGGGATATGACGCTCAATATAAACACCGTAAGGTGGATAGCAACGTATGTTCTGACAGCAGTGGACTATCTCCACACTTGCGGTGTGGTACATACAGGTAAGCATTTCATAAACCATTGGAGATTCGACTCAGCGCGGTGTATTCGTTCAGATATCAAGCTGGACAATATACAGAGCACTCTTCCAGATGAAGAATCCATCATCCTAGCAAGCTTCGTTGGTGCCGAACGAAGTCAACCGAGTTTCCGAAAACGCATAGATGACCAGCTCACCATCTACACTTCCCGGCCTTTCGATGCTAGCGACGTCTTCCACTACCCTATTCTCGGTGATTTTGGATCGGCTGTCTTCAATAAGGCACACTACGAGGGACTCATCCAGCCAATTCCATACCGGGCACCGGAAGTCATTCTCAGGATGAATTGGACGTCCAGTGTGGATATCTGGAATATAGGGGTCATGGTTCGCGATTCCTCATCTCATACACGGAGTCGCCGCTTATGCAAATCTCTAACTTGCTAATCGGTTTCAGATCTGGGAGCTGCTTTTCGCAGAACACCTTTTTGGAAGTGAGAACGAAAAAGAAAGCCTCGCCCTGATGATTCAGTATATGGGTCCTCCTCCGGCAAAATTCCTAGAGCGTAGCGAAGTACGCCAAGATTATTTCGACGAGCAAGGTCAGCTTCCCATGATCTGAACAACGAATTGCTCTTGATAATGTCGATAGACAATTGGAAGTGGGGCACTATTCACCCTATCCCACTCGAAGATAGGTTAGAAGGGGAAGCCGATCCGGAAGGTTTTCTCGATTTTATACGGTCTATGCTTCAGTGGATACCCGAGGAGAGGAAGTCCGCCGCGGATCTTCTCGAGCATCCATGGTTGAAGCTGGAGTAGGTTACCAAAGCAAGAAGGCTTCCTACGAGTTCATACTATATCTTCGCAGATGTTGGTATGCAATCCTATCCAAATGATGTATTGGATCACTCCAACAGGGTCTTTGGGCTATTGTAGCGCATACGTGAGTCAAAACCTGGGGGATTTCCAGAGTCCAGACAATCTGTAGGAAAGGGGTGCTCTAAGCTTTCTTGACACTGCAGCTATCTGTCTAATCCTCATCACTTTGAGCTAATCTTCTCAGATTTTTCCTGGAATGCATCATTTCCAGCATACAGTCACAATCATTTCACTTTGCCATCAGCTACCGTGTCCTATCAACCACCAGCGAAACCGAATCCGCAATCATCCACATCCTCTCCTTTCTCCATTACCTCCTGCATTCACTTCCAACCGCCTCCATCACCATCATCAACCTCCCCATTTACCCACACGGTCCCTTCGAAATCGGTCATCCTTGTGCCATCGGTCGCATTCATTCGCACGCGGACAGTATAGTTGCCCTTCTTCAGCCACCAGTAGGCGATGATAATGTCATACGTCATCTCCACCGGTCCCTTCCTGGGCGGACACGACATTGTCCCATTCTGCGTGATATCGAGCTTGGAAGAGCACAGATCGCTCGTGTAACCGGGTCCGATGGTCCCATTCAAGGCCGCCGTCAATCCCAGAAGAGGCTTGGGGCCAATATCAGAGGTCAGGTTACCTTTAAGGCGAACGGTAAGGAAGCTATTGTGAGGTAAGTTATGTGTATATATCCATGGCAGCAGAAGTTTTCGTGAAGTCGAAACATACTCAGTTGGTGGATTTGGCTCGAGGTCCAGAGACGTGATGGACAGGAGGTCATTGCTTGGGTCACCAATGTGGTGGCAGGGGGAGTCTCCAGGTATAGCAGAGGATTTTTTGGAGGAGAGAGTAGGCTGGAGCGCAACCTGAGCCTTTCTAGGATGCGAGATGGTACGCGACGAGAAGGTGAGAAAAAAGAGGAGCGTTGGTATCTGCATATCCATGTAGAGGAGCGACAGGTAGGATCGTGGATTTCCTGACCGCAACGCTCGTTGCCTAACTATCTACCAATTGCATGCTAATACTGTTTAGGGAGATAGCCACTTCACTCATCACCAAAACAGTATGCTGAAGTTGAGGCGGTTGGGCGGCAGACGAATAATTGCCATGTTTCCTAGAAGCCGCAGTACAAGCCTCAACGGATGCCTTGGATGGAACACAGCACTGTGCCACAATCCCCTAGCAGGTGCACTGCCATCGAACCTTAGAGCATGAAATGGAGCGGAAGGATTGTCGAGCGGCTAACCATTGGCTATCAAGAACTGCGCAAAAGCGAAGCCGCCGGACCATCCGCCTCCTCCGTACATCTTCCTCGTCCAACGTGCGAAATAAGGCAGGTCAAACAACAATATTCTACTTATGATGTGGGCTAAGTAAGGTACGGTAAAGTATGCTGAGTATGTCGCACAAGGATTTTTATAATCCTGCTTACCTTACATATTCTATGGGTTGAATGAAATTTATGAGCTCAAAGACCTATCTACAGCATACCATTATACTGTACCCCCCGCTGTTGCAGCTTGCCCAAACGTTCGTAAAAGCGTACCGCCTCATTACGACACTTACACCTCCAACCTCCTCCCTTCCCCTCCTCGTCACCATAATCCAGAACTCTAACAGCACATAGCTCCAGCATCTACCTTACAATCCCCACCACACAAATCTCCACATCACATCACACCTGAACCACAACCCACAACCCCCTCCCAAACTACCCCTCTCAAGCTCCCCATTCCATATCCCAGAGCCTAGCTACCTATTACGAACCATGTAACCATTACAACATGTGTGATATCCACATCTCCTACCCCCCCTTCCCTTCCCTTGCCCTTCGTATGCTGTAGGGTGTATGCTGTATGCTGTATGCTGAATTTTCTGTGGTATGGATTGATACGGTGGTGGGATACCAAATAACATATATATATATATATATATACTAGAAAATACCTGTAAAAATTTAAGATTTTTACTTAGGAAAAGTATACTTAAAAGTATAATTCTTTTATTTATTAGTAAGTAATAATACTTATAAGGTAAATTTAAGTCTAAATATAATAGATATTTATATAAACTTTTATAAATACTAAGACCCTCCTTAAGTATTATAAGGTTTATAAGGTAAGCGTTACTAATAATATTAATTTTAGATTAAAGGGATTATTTATAATAGTTACCTAGTACTAGAGTATTAATAAATAGTTATTAGGCCTACTTATATTATAACTCTATTATAACGTTACTATTTAGGACTAATAGGGTATAACTAAGTATACTATTATTAGACGACTTATTATATTAGTTATTATTAGGAAAAGATATTATTATTATTAAGATAGAAGCGTTAAAAGATTAATACTATCTACTAAGTATCTAACTAATTATAAGATATCTAATATAATAATATTCTATTCTACTAATAACTTCTATACTACTAAACTATTTAATATAATTCTTGAATTATTATATCCCTTATATTATAATATATCTTTTATACTCTTATAATAACTATTAATAGTCCTACTAGATTTATCGCGTTAATATAAAGGAATCTATTAGATATAAGAGTTAGTATAGCCTAGTATTTATCTAGCCCTTTAAAGTTTAACTAGTAGTATTTAATAAACTAAATAGTAGAATAGCTTATTTTTATTATTAGAAAGTCTAATATTATAGTCTAATATAAAGATATAACTATATAATTAAGTATAGTATTAGGCCGTTTTTATACTTCTAATATTATAATTAATATTCTTATAAGCTACTAAGTAGCTATTAATAGGATCTAGGCGTTAATAGTAAGTTATAACTAATATATTAGGGGTAGTCTACCTATTATCTAATAGTACCTACTTATATATAATATTTCTTATTATTTAGCTGAATATATATTTAGGAGTTTTAGGCCTAATAATATAGAGGTTTCCCTATCTTATTACCTATAATAGAGCTACGTATAACTAATTATAATTAAAAGTAGGCCTAGTCTATAAGTTAATACTTATATACTTTATTAATTAGCCTTATAATTTATTAATAGTTATAGTAAATACTAGTTAGATAGGGTACTACTTATAAATAAAGGGGGTAGGAATCCGCCTATTATTTTCTTTAAACTATAATGGCGTCTTAAATAGTATTACCTTCTCGCCGTTATAAGTACTACTTATAATCTCCTCTTTAAAGATATACTTATTATATTTTATTACTTATAATTAGGTCCTATTATATAAATATAGTAGATTAAGGTTCTTTAATAGTATAACTAGTACGCCTAGCTTAATATATAGCTTATAAGATAGTAGAGAGGGTTTATAAAACCTATAAAAGTACTTAGGGGGGAAGAGTTTATTATCTTCTTCTAATATAATATAATTAATACTCTAGTATATTATTATATTACTAGGGATATATAATATTATCTTAATATTAATACTAGTAATATCTTTATTAATAATAGCGAGAATAGCCTATTCTAATAGATAAACCCTTTAAGAGATATTTATCCTAATATTAGTATAAATATTCTTAACTAAATTATTAATAGTATTTCCTAGGATATAACTATATTTCTAATATAATATAATATATCTTTATTAGTAGTAGGGCTTTTCTAGATATTAATACTATTATTAATAGCGAGGAGATTACTTATAAATAGTCCTATTTTATAATAGGTAGTATTTATTAGGTTAGGATTATTAAGTTACTTATTTATAGTAAGATTTAAATATATAACCTTATTCTAGAAATAGGCCTTCTAAAGATATACCTTAATAACCTAGCTACTAGATCCTCCTAGAATAACTAGGAGTATTTATTAGAAGTCCCTATAAAAGTAGA
>JAABUN010002765.1_pt1 | contig 29723 bp, 41 predicted proteins | sample 5559311 | NCBI WGS metagenome assembly JAABUN01 (sample SAMN10711877, study PRJNA513370) | rock metagenome | isolation source: Antarctica rocks | place: Antarctica: Victoria Land, Siegfried Peak sud | reverse complement strand
GTACTTCTTCACAGCGGTCCCCTGTCGGTGCGTGGTTGTTCTTGGCGGAACGCCCAACTCCTACCGCGAGGCAGGACTCAGGCGGGGGACCGCCACCTCAACTTCCACGAGACCCGGGACAACCTCGTGTCGTACTCCGGCGTTGGGTTGTTGGCCCATTCCGGTATATGGAAGTCGTCGTGCGCCGCGAGAAGCTGCAGTGCGCGGGGCTGCCGCTCTGCGCCACCGGGCGTCGTGATCCGGACCTTGACGGCCAGAACGACCCCCAGCATCTGACTGCTGTGGACCCGGTCGACATGCCCGGGCATTGAGAACCTTCGTGCCCCGAGTCCCTGGCCCTTCCCGTCACCCCCCGGATCCTCCACGCGGCCGAGCGCGGCACTGCGCTGCTGCCCGGCAGTGACCGTGGCTGGCTGGACCTGCAGGCCCCTGAGATGCCAGGACTGCCCGACCCGCCGGGTCTTCTGGAGCTGTGGGGCCGCTTGCAACGGCCACCCGCAGCCGAAGACCCCGCAGCTGATCCTCCGAGTGAGTGATCAGGCGGTCGTCCGCTACGTGGCTGGTCTACCGGCGTTCCGGTTCCCGCCCGAGGGCTACAGGAGCTCAGCTACTCGGGCTGGCGAACACAGGCTCGGTCCCTGCCTACCGGGCCGACAGGGACCGAGCCTGGCGCGGGTGCTGCTGCGCGATGGTCAGCGGCGCTTGCCGCCGGTGGTGTCGACCTCGCCGAGGTCGGTCTCGATCTGCTCCCTGCGGACCTGCTCGGTGACGGTCTCGGTGTCCAGGCGGACCCGTTCGACCGGCACGGTCTCACTTGGCCACGACCGGGCGCTCGGCGTGCAGCACGATCTCGTGCTCTTCCTCTGACAGCGCCGGGCCATCCATGGCCTGCCCGACGTTGCCGTCGGTGATCGGCTCCCGCTCGATCCGGACCTCCTCGTGGGAGACCGGGACGGTCTGGGTGACGTTCTCGGTGACGATGAACTTGCGCAGCCGGGCGCGGCCGGCCTCGACCGGTTGGGTGCCGACGTGCAGGCGTTCCTCCGAGCGGGTCATCGCGTCGTCGGTCGTCGGGCCGCTGGTGTCATGGCCGACCTGCTGTTGAGCGTCACGCTGGCTGAGGACGTGTAGGTGTTCCGGCGTCATCGGTGGTGACGATGAAGGTCAGGGCAGCCCGGTGGGTTGCCCTTTGTCGTTGGCGACGAGAGCGTGACGACGTCCTGGGATCGCAGCGGCCCTCCCCACTCCTTGGCCGGATGGGAGGGCCGTCGCTTGGTGCTTGGAGGCACCCGTTGCTGATGGTAGGTACGGACCCGCTCGAGGTCGATCAGCTCCTGACCGGCGGTGAGCTTCGTTGTCCTGACTGCACGGGCGAACTGCGGCCGTGGGGCCACGCTCGAGAGCGCGGGGTCCGGAACGAGGCCTCTGTCGCGGCGGTGCGTCCTCGCCGGTCGTCGTGCTCGCAGTGCCGCTGCACGCACGTGCTGCTGCCGGTTTCGGCGTTGGCGCGCCGGGCCGACGCGGTCGCGGTGATCGGCCGGGCGCTGCTGGCCAAGGCCGGCGGCGCGGGGCATCGCCGCGTCGCCGCGCTGCTGGACCGGCCGGTGAGCACCGTCCGGGGTTGGCTGCGCCGCTTCGGGGCTCGCGCCGAGAGCCTGCGGGTGCTGTTCACCGCGCTGCTCCACGCCTTGGACGCCTCCGCCGCGGCGGCGGGTGTCACCGGCTCGCTGTTCACCGATGCCTTGGAGGCGCTGGGGTTCGCGGCGGCCGCAGCCGCCAGGTTGTTCGGGCCCCGACCGGCCTGGCAGTTCGCCTCCGCCGCCGGCAGTGGCCGGCTGCTCGGCCCGGGCCCCGGCGCAAGGGCGGCCAACACGAGCTGACCCTGGGCAGCGATGTCCGGCGCCGACAGCCTCGGTGGTGCTGATCACAACCGTGATCACCGAGGACGTGGAGGTCGGATGGCCGGCAGAGCACGACATCAGGACGACAGCGACGGTCGCGCTGACCGGGCCCGGGAAATCGGGCTGTTCCGTTACGCGCTGATCCGCCAGGCCGCTGATCCGGCGCTGTCGACCAAGGCACGTGGCCGGCTGGTCCGGGACCTGGCTGACCGGGAGCACACCGGCCCGTCCGGCGAACGCATCCGGGTCTCGCGGGTCACCCTGGATCGGTGGATCCTGGCCTGGCGCCGGGGCGGGTTCGACGCCCTGCTGCCCTCGACGCACCACTGCGACCCGACCACGTCCGCGGCGACGCTGGACCTCGCGGCCGCGTTGAAGCGGGAGGTCCCGGCCCGCACCGCGGCGCAGGTCAGCGCGATCCTGCTCGCCGCCGCCGGCCCTGGCGGCGCTGCCCCGTCGCAGCGCACGTTGCAGCGGCACTTCGCCCGCCTGGAGCTCAACACCCGCCCCGATGGGCTGCCGCCACGCTCGTTCGGCCGGTTCGAGGCCGCCGCGCCGAACGACCGGTGGACCGGCGATGCCCTGCACGGGCCGGTGGTCGCCGGCCGCAAGACGTTCTTGTTCGCCTTCGTGGACGACCACAGCAGAGCCTTGGTGGGCTACCGCTGGGGCCACAGCGAGGACACCCTCCGGCTCGAAACCGCCCTGCGCGCGGGCCTGGCCGCGCGAGGTGTCCCGAAAGTCGTCTACCTCGACAACGGCAGCGCGATGGTCTCCTCGCAGCTGCTGCGGGCCCTGGCGGTCCTGGGCATCACGCTCACGCACTCCAAGCCGGGTCAGCCTGCCGGCAGGGGCAAGATTGAGCGGCTGTTCCGGACCGTCCGCGAGCAGTTCCTGGTTGAACTCGCCGTCCCTGGTGCGTTGGCGGCCGTGACCGACCTCGCCCGGTTGAACGAACTGTTCGCCGCGTGGGTCGAAACCGTCTACCACCAGCGCATCCACCGCGAGACCGGACAGCCTCCGCTCGTGCGGTTCCTGGCCGCCGGTCCACCCACGCCGCCGAGTCCGGAGCTGCTCCGCGAGGCGTTCCTGTGGTCCCACACCCGGATGGTGACCAAGACCGCGACGATCAGCCTGCACGGCAACCGCTACGAGGTCGACGTCGCCCTGGTCGGCCGCAAGGTCGAGGTGGTGTTCGACCCGTTCGACCTGACCTGCCTGCACGTCCGCTACCAGGGCCGGCCGATGGTGGGACCGCGGTCCCGCACCGGATCGGCCGGCACGTCCACCCCGACGCCCGCCCCGACCTGCCAGCACCACCGGCGTCACCGACCGGGATCGACTACCTCGCCCTGGTCGCCGCCCAGCACCGCGCCCAGCTGGCCGTCCGGATCAACTACACCGACCTGCCCACCACCGGAGTCGTCGACCACAGCGCGGACGACCAAGACGCCGAGCTCGAAGCCGAGCTGGCGTCCTTCGCCGAGCTCGGCAAGCAACTCCGCACCGGCCAGCTCCCCGGCCAGCTCGACCTGACCGACCTGACCGACCTGACCGACAACCTCAGCGACGGCGACAGCGAAGGACCCCGATGATCGAGAACCTGCAAGCCCCACTACGGCTTCACCCGCTCGCCCTTCTCCAAGGCCCTGGCGCCGCAGATGCTGCACCGGCACAACGCGCACGCCGAGGCCGTCGCCCGGATCGGCTGGTGCCTGACCGAACGGGCCCTCGGAGTGATCACCGGCGAGGTCGGCGCCGGCAAGACCGTCGCGGTCCGGGCCGCCCTGGCCGGCCTGGACGCCAGCCGCACCACCATCGTCTACCTCGGTAACCCCGCCGTCGGCGCCCGCGGCCTCTACGCCGGGATCGTCCTGGCCCTGGGCAGCACCCCCAGATATCAGAAGTCGATGCTCATCCCACAAACCGCCGAGCTGCTCGCCGCCGAGGAACACGAACGCGGCCGCAACGTCGTCATCATCCTCGACGAAGCGCACCTGCTCGACGTCGACCAGCTCGAAGAGCTACGGCTGCTCACCAACGCCGAGCTCGACTCACACAGCCCGTTCGCCTGCCTACTCGTCGGGCAACCCACCCTGCGCAGAAGGATCAAACTCGGCACGTTCGCCGCGCTCGACCAGCGGATCGCGCTGCGCTACGCGATGAACGGCATGGAAGCCGCCGAGACCAAGACCTACCTCGCCCATCACCTCAAGCTCGCCGGCCGCAGCGACCCGCTGTTCAGCGACGACGCCGCCGAGCTGATCCACCAAGTCAGCCGCGGGCTCCCACGCGCCGTGAACAACCTCGCGATCCAAGCCCTGATCGCCGCGTTCGCCACCAACAAGAGCATCGTCGACGAGGCCTCCGCACGCGCCGCCGTCACCGAGGTCACGACAGACTGACGACCAACACGACAGCACGACCACGAACCCCGCCGGCCTGCCACCGGCGGGGTTCTCCTTCCCTACAAGCCGTCGTCAACGAACCTGACGCCATCGTCCTCACCCAACGCGGCGGCCTACACCTGCCCGGTGCTCTGCTGACCGCGGGCCGGCGCGGTCTGGGTGTAGGTGTCCGTGCCACCGGCGCGGTGCACCCCGTAGTGGCTGTACAGGCGCTCCTCCTCGGCCGGCTCGAGCTCGGCGTCGGGGTCGATCTGCGGTGCGTCGTGCACCAGCTTCTTGTCGTAGGGCACGGTCAGGGTGTCGCCGCGCAGCGTCGCGTCGCTGACCGGCACGAACGAGGTGCGGCTGCCGAACGCGCCGGTGTGCACGGTAGCGAAGGTGGGCTGGCCGTCCTCCCGGTCGGCGTACAGCGTGTCGATCTTCCCGATCTTCTCGCCGCCGGCTCCGACCATCGTCTTACCGGCCAGGGGGCGGGCCTCTTCCAGACTGATCACAAGGTGTCCAGCCGAGGGTTGCCTTCTGGTGTAGGACGTCGAGGTCGGCTCGCTGCTGCTCGGACAGCGCAGCGATGGCCTTCACGATCCGCTCGGTGAACTCGCGGGCCTGGACCCGGGCGGCGCCGGGGTCGGACGCCGGCGGCGGCGGGACGAGCGGCGCGCCGATGCGGACCTGGACGCGGCCCAGGCTCGGCCAGCTGCGCCCAATCGGCTGCACCGTGTCCGTCCCGATCATTAGGCTCGCGCACCCTCGGCCAGCCAACGCGCGAACGCTGCCGGGTGCCGACGTTCCAGCTCGTCGAGGTAGCGCTGTCGCCGCCCGACCAGCTCCGCGTAGGCGGCCTGGTCGGTGGTGTGCCGCATCGGGAGGTAGCTGCAGCGCACCGCGCACAGAGCTGGTCTGTCGTCAGGTCCGACACCGCGTCGGGTGCTTCCCGCACGGCCGGGTCCTGGTTCGGCTCTGGTGGTGCGGGGCGCGTGCTGTGGGCGGCCGGCGGTGGCGGGTGGTTGGGGCGGGCGGGCCGGCGGGCGTCAGGGGCTGCTGCGCCCGGAGCCCGCCAAGCGCGGTACTGCCGCAGGGCGCCGGGCGAGGACGCGACGAGCAGCAGGCCGAGCGGCACTGCGACGGCCGCGCGAGCAGGACGGTCAGACCCAGCAGCGCAGTGGCCCCGGCCGCGGCCGCCGCCCCGACGGCCAGGGTCGCCGCGGCGGCCGCCGCCCGCCCCGGGGCGCGGGTCCCCCCGCCGCCGGACGCACCGGGCTCGCAGGGCCTGGACCTGCCCGCCGACGGCCAGCAGGTACAGCACCATCAGCCCGAGCAACAGCCTGGGTACGGCCTGCAGCGCGACCAGCAGCCCGAGAGCACCCAGCAGGCCCGTGACGCTGCACCACAGCACTCGGTAGCCGCGCATGCCGCACCCGGGCTGGTGAGCTCTGTCAGACCGGGCGGGGGCCGGCCGGGGAGTCCGTCTTGGGAACGGTCATGTCGACCATGGCGGGGGCCGTGGTGACGGGCGCCGTGGTTGCGGGGGTCCCGGTGACGGGGGGCACGGTGACGGGTGCGGGCTCGCTGAGGTAGCTGGTGACGACCTCGGCGTGAGTGTCCTTGCGGTGCCTGCGAGCGCGCTGGGCCAGGACCGTCGCGCCCAGCGCGCCCAGCGCGCCGGCCACCGGCAGGCCGCGGCGCGGCAGGGACAGCGAAGGGAGCAGCCCCGCGAACATCTGCTTGGGCCGCATCTGCTCGCTCTGCCACGCGGTGGTCGCGACCAGCGAGCCGGTCAGCGCCGGGATCAGCCACTGCGTTGCCTTGAGCTGCTTCTGCGCCTTGGCGACGTCCTGCGGGGTGCTCGGGCCGGGCTCGGTGGCTCCCTCGACGGGGACGTGCCCGGCGTCGGCCATCTTGCGGTTGAGCACGCCGCTGTAGGCGGTCGCGCCGAGCGCCGCGGCGGTCAGCCCGGTCTTGATCGCCGAGCTGCGGGCCACGCCGTCCTGGTGCCGAACGCGGTAGCGCTCGGTGCGCAGCAGCTGCACCGCCCCGACCAGGTGCGCGCCGATCGCCACTGCGCTCACCGGCGCCCAGCGGGTCCAGCCGACGGTCGCGGCCGCGGAGCGCTCGGCCGGGTCACGCAGCGACGCGGCGGCGCCGTTGACGCCGACCGCCCCCATCAGCGCGCCGCCGAACCAGGCTGCCAGGCCCAGGTCGTGAGCGGAACGGGCCAGGGTGTGACGAGCCATGAGCGAACCTCCGGAGTGAGACCGGCCGCCGAGGTGGCGGCCGGGGGTGCGTGGACGGGCAGCAGCTGGACGGACAGTCGTTCCGGGTCGATCGGATCGGAGCGGGAGCAGGCCGAGCCGACGCTTGGGTGTTGGCAGGGCGGCGCGCTGCGGCGTCACCGGGACGGGGCTGAGCTCGCCGGTCACGAACTACGCCTGCGGCTGGAGGTGCCTCGGCCGGTGACGGTGACCTTGGGAACGGCCGCCGCTGTGACAGCGGGCTCGACGTCGGGTACAGCGTCCGGCACCGACTGCCCCGTGGCCGGGGTGGCCGGGGTGGCCGGGGTGGCCGGGGTGGCCGGGGTGGCCGGCCCGGCGAGGATGGTGCCAGCTGCCGGAGGGGCTGGCGGCTGGGGTGGCGTGTCACGGTCGGCTGCGGCCGGCGCCCCGGTGGGCGCACTGGTGCGGCTGGTCAGCGCGCCCAGGTAGGGCTGGAGTTCTGGCCTGTTCGCGAGGGCGCGGGCCGCGCTGATGATCTGCTCGTACCTGGCGGTGCCGGCGCGTGCGCCCAGCACATAGCCGGTGGCCAGTAGGGTCGTCTTGCTGATCAGTCCCATCGGGGTCCTTTCCAGGCGCGTCGCCGCGCGCGGGGCTCGGGTGGTGTGGTCGGGCGTGCGGAGGGTGGGTCAGCGGCGCGCCGGGTCGGTGCCGGTGGCCTCGGAGCCGGAAAGGACCTGGTCGATCCGGGCGGCGAGGTCGACGTCGAGGTCGCTGATGCCGCCGGCGCTGCTGGTGGACAGCCGGAAGGTGACCGCTTCCCCGTCGATGTCGATGTCGGCCGGGTGGTCCTGCTCGTCGGTGATCTGGCGTACCGAGCGCAGCAGCGCGTCCGTGCCGGCCGGGACGTGGACCGTGCGCACCAGCTGGCCGCTCGTGGCTTGCCAGCCGGGCAGCGCCTCGAGCGCGGTGGCGATGGTGTCGCTGTCGAGCAGGGAAGGCATGAGGATCTCCTGGAGCTGTGGCGGCCGGGGCGGCTAGGGCCCGGTGACCGATCGCCGGTGTCGGACGCGACGTTGCCTGCAGCCCGGCTGTGAGCCGGGTCTAGGGCCGGTTGTGGGCTATCGGGTCTTGCTGCGGTTGAAGATGCTGAACCCGCCGGGGCCGACAGCCAGGCCAATCAGGACCAGCACGATGCCCAGGATGATCTGCCCCTGGAGCAGCTGCACGATCCCCACGATGACGAGCACGGCGGCGATGAGCCAGAGCACGATTCCCATGTGCGTTCTCCTGTTCGTGGGGCGCCTGGGCGGCCCCGGTTCGTGGTCTGCATTCGCCGGCCACACGGTCCTTGCAGGTGCGAAGGTCGGGGGCTACTGGCCGGGGATGCTGTTGCGGACCTCGCCCGCGCTCGGGAGCTTGGCCTGCTGCTTGTCGAGGTAGCTCTGGATCCGGTCGAGCTGGCTCTTGTTGTTCAGGACGGTGGCCAGGCCGCCGATGACGAAGCCGCCCAGGATCAGGCCGAGCAGCGCGGTGACCAGGCCGCCGATGGCGACGCTCTTGCCGGTGATGCCGGGGCGCTTGGCCATCTTCAGTCCGGCGACGGCCAGGATCAGGCCGATGATCCCGAACAGGACCGCAGCCGGCGACAGGATCGCGGTGAGCGCGCAGAACAGCGCCGCCAGCCCGAAGACCAGCGCGAAGACCGCGGCGGCACTGGTCTTGGCGGCCGGGGCCGGGCGGGTGTCGGGCAGGTGCTGCTCGCGGGCCGGGGCCGTCACCGTCGCGGGCTGGCTGGGCTGGCTGGTGCGGATGAGCGTCGGGTCGTTGCTGTGGACCTGAGAGGTGCTCGGGTACACGTCGGGGTGCTGGCCGGTGTCCGGCGCCGACGCGATGCGCCGAGAGCCGTCGTTGGGGCTGCTCACGATTCCTCTTTCTCGGGGGTTGGTGTCGCGGCGCGACACGGGAGGTGGGCCCTCGGACGCCCTCCGGGGAGGGGTCGTCCGGAAGTTCTGGAGCGGGCTGGGCCTGGCATGGGCCGGTGCGAGCGCAACCAAACGCGCTGTCACTTACATCATAAACGCGGTGCTGCGGGCATGCTGGCAATGCCCCTCGCCGGGCCTGGCGGTCAGGCGCTGGGATGTGAGGTGGGCGGGACTTCCGGTCGACCCGGGACAGGACGTCGGCCAGGCCGAGGGCGAACTCGCGGTCGGTGTGGTCCTCGTGGAGCTGCGCGGCGAGCTGCGCAGCGGTCGGGTAGGCCTGCTGGTCGAGCAGGCCCGCCGCCGGCGGGGTCTGTCCTGCCGGGGTCTGCCTCGCCGGCGCGGGGTTGGCCTGCGGTGCGCCCGGCGCTGGAGGCACCCGGCCGGCCGCTCGAAGGTCGGCGGCGCCTGTTGAGGTCGGGCCGCGGGGTTCCAGGAGCAGGTGGCCGAGCAGGAAGCTGGTGAACGCGCGGTAGGCGTAGAGCGCTGCGGTGTCGCTCAGGCCCCGGCGGTGCAGCGCGGCCAGGAACGCTTCCAGCCCCGGTAGCGAGCGCAGCGGAGGCCGCAGCCAGACCTGCTCGGGAGGGCGGGTCGCGATCAGCTCGAAGGCGTGCGGGTGCTCGCGGGAGAACGTCCGGATCCGGTGCGCGAGCTTGTTGAGGTAGTCAGCCCAGCTGTTCAGTGGGTCGGGCTGGCTGTCCAGCTCCTGCTGCAGGTCGCGCAGGAAGAGTTCGACGACGCCGTTGACCAGTGCTTCCCGGCTCGCGACGTAGTGGTAGAGCGAGATGGCCTCCACGTTCAGTCGCTGTCCCACCCGGCGCATGCTCAGGCCGCTGAGACCGTCGCTGTCGAGGACCTCCCGCGCCGCCGTGATGACAGCGGGAGTGCTGAGCCGGCGTCGACTCACATCGGTCCCCGCTCCGGCGGCCGGGTCGAGCGAACGGCCGCCACCGCACGGCTGGTGCTGCTGTCGCCGCCGGCTACGGCCGGCTGGGCAGCCTGTGGCGGAGGGTCGCCGGCACGATGCTCCAGGGAGGCCAGCGCCGCCTTGATGTCGACGACGTTCGCCCCGAGCTGCAGGCTCCCACGGCCCCGTCGGAAGCCGCTGCGCAGACCGAAACCGGAGCACGGGCAAGGCGGTGCGCTCCGCCGGCCCAGCCACCGGGTCATCGCGGTGCCGAGCCAGCCGGGCGTTGGGTGAGCTCGGCCTGCTCGCGGGAGATCTGCTCGTGCACCTCCTGCTGGCCGGCGACCACCTCGACCGTCACCGTGACCTGTTCATAGGGCCGGGTCCGGACCTGGACGAAGGGGACCTCTTCGGATAGCACGATGACCAGCGCCTCTGCGGGCGCGCCCTGCCGGCCCCGGCCGCCCGCGACGGGCTCAGGGCCCAGCGGCAGCCGCAGCACCTCGAGCTCCTCGCGGTGAACGGTAACCTCGACCTGGCGGACCTCCCTGACGACCCTGCGCCGCAGCACCACGCGTTCGGTGGGGACGCGGACGGCGGAGACAGCCAGGCGCTGCTCGCGCAGGACCACCTCAGCGGCCGGGGGGGCGGTCGCGGCAAGGTTCGGGTCGGGGGTCATGCGTTCTCCTACGAAGACCTGGACTGGGCAGGATGCGGGCGGTGGGCACCCGACGCTGAGGTGGGCGCCAAACCGCCCCGGGCGGAGCAGCCGGTCCGTGGTGGGCGGGGGTTCTCGGGCAGGCGTCCGCGGCCTGCCCGAGAACCCCCCGCCGTGGTGGCCCGCCCCGCAGGCCGTGCGAGCGACCTGCGGAGCGGGCGCCGGCCCGACGCGCTGGGTCAGCGGCGCTTGCCGGTGGTGGTGTCGACCTCGCTGAGGTCGGTGTCGATCTGCTCCTTGCGGACCTGCTCGGTGACGGTCTGCTGCTCGGTGACGGTGTCGACGCCGAGCCGGACCCGCTCGACCGGGACGGTCTCCTTGGACACGACCGGCTTCTCGGCGCGCAGCACGACCTCGTGCTCCTCCTCCGACAGCGCCGGGCCGTCCATCGCCTGGGGCATGTTCGCCTCGGTGATCGGCTCCCGGACGACCTTGACCTCGTCGTGGCTGACCTGGACGTTCGCGGCCACGTTCTCGGTGACGATGCGCTTACGGAGCCGGGCGCGGCCGGCCTCGACCCGCTGCGTCCCGACCTGCAGGCGCTCCTCGCTGCGGGTCATCGCGTCATCGGTGGTGAGCCCGGAGGTGTCGCGGCCCACCGCGGTGTCCTTGACGTCGTCGAACACGCCGTCGCCGTCGGTGTCCTTGCGGTCGGTGCCGCGCGGAACGGCGGTCTCACCGGCGTGCCGGCCGGTGCCGGTGGCGACCGGTGCGGCGATGGGAGCGGCCGTGAGGTTGTAGTGCTGGTAGAGCCGGTCCTCCTCCGCGCTGGTGAGCTCCTGGTCGGCCTCGACGCGGGGGGCGTCCTTGACCAGGTCCTTGCCGTAGGGCACGACGACGTCGTGGCCCTTCATCGTGGCCTTGGCGAGCGGCACGAAGCTGGCGTGGCCGCCGAACAGGCCGGTGGAGACGGTGACGAACGTGCCGTCGGAGCCCTCGGTTGACTCGTACACGTCGACGATCTTGCCGATCTTCTCGCCGCCCTCGCCGTGCATCGTCTTGCCGGCGAGGTTGCTCAGGTCGTTGGAGATCATGTCGAGCCCTTCGGGTGGGAGGGTGGTGCGTTGGAAGTGGAGTCGCTGCGGTGCGGTGGTGCTGCGGGGCGGGCCGGTCAGCCGGTGGCGGCGATGACCACGCGCCGGTTCTGCTGGCGGCCGGCGTCGGTGTCGTTGGTGGCGACCGGGTCGGCCTCGCCCTTGGCGACCGAGGTGACGGTGACGCCGGGCAGCAGGGTGCGCAGGGTGGCCGCGACGTTGTCGGCGCGCTGCTGGGACAGCGGGTCGTTGGTGGTGGCGCCGGCGACGACGTCGGTGTAGCCGCGGACCTCGACGGCCTTGGCTCCGCTGGCCTTGAGCTGCTGGGCGGCGGCCTTGAGGACCTTCTGGCCGTTGGCGTCCGGGGTCGGGGCGTCGCTGGCGAACAGCACCGTCCCGGCGGTACCCGGCGCGGAGTTCTCGGCGGCGGTCGCGGCCTCGCCGCCCGCCGCGGAGCTGCCGGTCGGCACCCCAGCAGCGGCGGTGCCGATGTTGGTCGCCGGGATCGGGGCCAGGCCCGCGCCGCCGATCAGCGCGCCGGGCAGCGCGCCCGCAGTGGCCGTGAAGCCGCCGGTGCCGCCGGTGCCGCCGGTCCCGCCGGTCCCGCCGGTTCCGGGGGTGGTGGCCGGAGCCGACGTGGCCGGGGCCGACGCGGACGGGGCCACCGACGGTGTGGACGCGGTGGCGTCGTCGTTGTTGTTGGTGGCGCCGCGGATGAGCAGGAAGATCAGCAGCGCGAGCAGCGCCAGCAGCGCGAGCAGCGCCAGCGGCAGCCAGGCCAGCGGCTTCTTGTGCGCCACCTTCTTGCTGCTGCGTTCCGGGCGGGTGCTGGTCGCCGGGTTGGGGGTGCGGGTCGGTTGGGTCATGTCGTCCTCGTCAGGTCGCCCGGGTCGTCCGGGTCGTGTTCGGGTTCGACGCGGGGTCGCGGCGACTAGGTCAGTGCGGCTGCTCGGGCGGCCTGCGCCGCGCTGAGTGCGGGGGCATCGACCCGGACCGTCGCGGGAGACGGTCCGGGCCGGCGGGTCAGGGGACCGGCCCGGGCAGGGGTGCGGTGGTCGGGCTAGGGCCGGGTCCGGACCGAGCTGGCGCTGCTGGACGAGCCGGCGCTCTGCGCCTTGGCGGCCGCCTGGTCCTTCATCTGCGCGGTGTTGGCCTGCACCTGGCCCTTGGCGCTCGCGGCTTCGCTGGAGGCCTTGGTCAGCGCCTGCTCGAGCCGGGTCTGCATCGGCTTGATGAGCCCGCCGCCGACGCCGACGATGAGGATCCCGGCGACGGTGGCCAGGATCGCGATCAGCAGCGGACCGGTGACGCCGGTGGCGACGCCGACCTCGTCGAGTGCGGCCTTCAGGAAGCCCAAGATCACCAGGATCCCGATGCCGTCGGCGAGGATCTTGCCGTAGGACAGGCCGCCGAGCGAGCTCTCGATGAGCTTCTTGACGGCGCCGGCGACCACGCCGCCGAGCACGACCAGGATCACCGCCACGATGATCTTCGGGATGAGGGTGATGAAGGAGTTCAGCGGCTGGGTCAGCGCGGCGATGCCCAGCGTGCCCACGGCGGCGGACAGGAACGGGATGAAGATCGCGTAGAAGACCAGCTTGGAGACGATGTCGCTGGCGTCGTACTGGCTGCGCGACAGCGCCTGCTTGACCGGTCCCTTCTCGACGGCCTCGTCGAAGTGCACCCGCTCCAGCACCTTGTCCAGCACCTTGGCGATGACCTTGGCGATGAAGTAGCCGACGAGCAGGATCACCAGGAACCCGATGAGCTTCGGGACGAACGTGGTGACGGTGCGGATCCCGTCGGTGACGGTGCTGCCGAATTCGACAGCAGCCAAGTTGGTCGTGGACACGGTTCTCCTAGGGGTGAGCCGGTAGAGCTCGCCGATCAGTAGTGGTGCCAGTGGTGCAGACGACGCGCGTGGCGCTCGACAAGGGCCAAGACGGTGGGGGCAGGGTCCGAAGTGCCCCCGCGCTTACGGTGTATGCATTCGCTGGTCGGACAATCCGGGGCGGCGGTCGTGACGAGTTGGAGGCCCTCGGGTGTCGCAGCGGGGTTTCGTGCTCAACGTCGGGCCGCCTGGCCGCCGACAGCTGGCGGGCAGCGGCCGGCAAGGGGCGCCTCAGTGAGGTCACGACAGTGACCGGGCTGAACGAGCTGACCGGCGCCTTCGAGGGACCTGGACCGTGACCGCCGCACTGATCGGGTGAGCCAGCACGGGCGGGGGGTGGAGCCGGCGATGGCGCTAGTCGGGGCGCAGCAGGTCGGTCGGGGGCAGGTCGGTCGGGAGCAGGTCGGTCAGGAGCAGTTGGACCGGTGGTTGGCGGCGGCGGCCGCGGACCGGGACGAGGGCGCGTTCGAGCAGCTGGTGCGCCGGCACACCGCGGCGCTGTACGCCGGGGCGCTGCGCACGACCGGGTCGGAGCAGACCGCGCAGGACGTGGTGCAGGACGCCTGGTTGTCCGCCTGGCTGCACCTGCCGGGCTTTCGCGGCCAGAGCCAGGTCCGCACCTGGCTGGTCCGGATCACCACGACCAAGGCCTTGAACGCGGTGCGGCGCCCCGACCGCACTGTGCCGCTGGAGGCGGCGCCCGACCCGGCCGCTGCGAGCACGGAGCAGGAGGCTGAGCGGCGCGAGCGCGCCGCCGCGGTCCGCGGCGCGGTCGCCGCGCTGCCCGCCCGCCAGCGCGAGGCTGTGGTCCTGCGCGATCTGGAGGGCCTGAGCTACGAGCAGGTCGCCGTGGCCCTGGACTGTTCGGTCTCCTCGGTGAAGAGCGCCCTGTTCCGCGGCCGGCAGTCCCTGGCCGCCGCGCTGGCGCCCCACCGGCCCGGCGCCAGCGACGAGCTGCCGGACCACGTCATGCGCAGCACTGCGCCGCGGGCCCGGTCGGCGGCGGCGGCGGCGGCGATGGAGCAAGCGGCTGCGCCCGGCGTCGCTCGGGAGCATCCTTGACCGCGATGCCCGAACCTGCGAACCCTGCTGCAACCGGGGTGGCCATGCCTGCTGCCGTCGCCTCCGTGAGTGAGGACCTGCTGGGTTGTGGCGCTCGGGTTGTGGCGTTGGTCGACCAGGCCGACGCCGGCCGGCTGGAGCCGGCCGACGCCCACCAGGCCGGCTGCCGGTACTGCCGGGCGGCGCTGCGCGACGCCGCTGTCAGCCAGGGGGCGCTGGAGCTGCTGCGTGAGGCCCGCGGGCCGGTGCCCGCCGGGCTCATCGACCGGGTCCTGCGCGAGGTCCGAGACCGCCGCGCCAGCGGCAGCTTGATCGAGCTGGGCCTGTCCGGGCGATCCCGGCCGGGCCTGCTGCAGGTCGCCGGTGGCGTCCGGGTCCATCAGCAGGTGGTGGCCGACCTGGCCCGGGTCGCCGCGACCGCGGTCCGGGGCGTGACGGTCGCCCGCGCCAGCGCGACCGGCCAGTCCGGCCAGCCGGGCCGGGCCGGCGGCGTCGACGTGACGCTGGGGCTGCTGGTCGACGGGCGCACCCCGCTGCCCGAGCTGGCCCGGGTCGTGCGCCGCACGGTCCAGACGGCGATCCGCCGGGCCGTTGGAGCCCGGCAGGTCGAGGTGACCCTGACGGCGCTGGACCTGCTCGACGAACACTGATCCACAACGGGTGCGCTTACAGCCGCAACTTTCGGGGATCTGCGGTGTCTAACTGCTGTCACCACACACGCAGACGTCTCCGCCCGGCACCGCCGGGCGAAGGTTCCTGACCCGAAAGGACCGCCCGTGAGCACCCTCAGCCCCTCGTCCGTCATCAAGACCTCGTCCAGCAGCCCGGTCACCACCAGCACCACCGCCTCGGAGCAGACCAAGAGCGCGCTGGCCAACGACGACGGCAAGATCAGCGTCGCGGAGTCCGTCGTCACCAAGATCGCGGGCCTGGCGACCCGGGAGGTCGCCGGCGTGCACGCGATGGGCAGCGGCGCCAGCCGGGCGTTCGGCGCGCTCAAGGAGCGCATCCCCGGCAGCTCGGGCCCCAGCGTCACCCAGGGCGTCGCGGCGGAGGTCGGCGAGACCCAGGTCGCGCTCGACCTGGACGTCGTCATCGAGTACGGCGTGTCCATCGCCGACCTGGGCCGGTCGATCCAGCGCAACGTCAAGCAGTCGGTGGAGCGGATGACCGGCCTGCAGGTCACCGAGGTCAACGTCAGCGTCGGCGACGTCTTCCTCGGCGACCCGTCCGAGCAGGACAGCCAGCCGCCCCGCGTGCAGTGACGGCTCGCCGCCTCGGCGACAGCTCAGTGCCGGTCGCGCTCTACGACGTCGACCCGGACACGATCGCGGCGCTGGTCACCTCCTGCCCCGCGGTCGCCGCGATGTCCGGCGGCCCGTTCGGCGCGGCCGCGACCTATCTGCCCGGCCGCACGGTCCCCGGCGTGCAGATCACCCCGGACACGGTGGAGGTCCACGTCGTTGCCCGGTACGCCTTCCCGGTCGCCGAGCTTGCCACCCAGGTCCGTCGGGTGCTGTCCGGGCAGGTCCTGGGCCGCAGCGTCGACATCGTCGTGGAGGACCTGCAGGACCCGCCCGGCGCGTTGCCCCGCACACCGATCCCGTCCGCAGCCCAGCAGGTCCCGGCCCCGGCGACAGCCTTCGGGCGGGACGTCGGGTGGCCACCGGCCACGCTCCCGCCGGCCGCCGAACCGGCTAGGTCGCCACGTCCCCCGACCGCCGGACGAGCGACCAGCCGGCAGGCGGGCCGCAGTCCGGACCCGAGCAGTGGCGCCGCGCTCGCCGGGAGTTCGTGCGCACCCACCATCCCGACCGGGGCGGCGACCCCACCGCGTTCGCCGACGGGCTCAGCAGGTTCGACGGCCTGATCAGGGTTACGCAACCCGACGACATCCAGGCCGACCCAGGGTCCGAGGCGCCGGGGCCGCGCCGACCGGGACCGTGCTGCCCGCGGGGGGTGCGCGGCTGGGCCCGGCAGCTGTCCCGGCTGGTCCTGGCGGCGGCCGGCCCCCCCCCCCCCGCGGGTCCGCTGACCTGGCCGAGGCGAGCAGGCCGCAGCCGGCCGGATGGCCTGCACTTCCGGCACCAGCCCTCACGGTGCTTCGCCTGGCACCAGCTGGACCGCACACCGCTTGCACGTTCCGCATCACCAAAGGAGTTCTGATGTCTCGCAGCACCCTCGGGTTGCTCGTCGGCCTGGTCCTGGGCTACGCCGCCATCTTCGGCGGGTTCGGCGACATGCTCATCGTCGCGCTGATCGGCGCGGTCGGGTTCATCGCCGGCAAGGCGCTGGAAGGCGACCTGGACCTGGCCCAGATCAGCGAGCAGGTCACTGACGCCGTCAAGCGCCGCTGATGAGCTCCCGAACGTTGACCGCCGGCCGCACGACCAGCGCCGGCACCGCCCTGGCCGTTCCCGACCTGGCGGTCAGCGACCCGGCCGAGGTCGCCCGCCGGCTCCCCCGCCGGGCCGCAAGCAGCTCCACCGACGTCGCCCGCCGGCTCCCCCGGCCGCAGAGCCTGCCCGTGCCGCCGGCCACCTCGCCCGGCGAGCAGGGCGTCGGGCACACCGACCTGGGCCTGATCAGCGTCGATGACAGTGTCGTCGCCAAGCTCGCCTCCCGCGCCGCCGTCGAGGTCGAGGACGTCGGGGCCGCCGCGACCCGGGTGCTGGGCAAGGAGCTGTCCGGCGGACCGCTGGACAAGCTCGGCATGAAGAGCTCCGAGATCGGGGCGCTGCCGTCCTGCTCGGCGCAGGTCGACGGCCAGCTGGCGTTCGTCGACCTGACGATCAGCGTCCGCTACCCGGCGTCGGTCCGGCAGGTCGCCGCCGCCGTCCGCGAGAAAGTGACCAGCCGGGTCGGGCAGATGACCGGGCTGCAGATCGTCGAGGTCGACATCAAGGTCCCCGCGCTGGTGCGCGAGCTCCCCCGCCCCGCCCGCGTCCACTAGCCCCCCGCGCCCCACCCCGCGCTCCAAACCGCGCCCGAAAGGCCCCCCATGCGTGTGATCGAACGGTTCCTGTCCCTGCTGCTGGCCCTGGCCGTTGTCGCCGGCTCGGTGCTTCTGGCCCTGGAGGTCGGCTGGGCGGTCGCCGGCAAGGCGCCGCTGCTGATCAAGTGGCGCCCGGCGTACACCAGCGGCAACACGCACGCCTGGGACACCGCCCCGGTGCGCGGGCTGGCGATCGCGCTGCTGGCCGTCGGGCTGCTGCTGTTGCTCGCCACCCTCAAGCCCCGCCGCGCCCCCCGGCTGAAGATGACCAGCACCGACCCGGCCATCGACGCCGCGATCACCCGGCGCAGCCTGCGCGCCACCCTGCTGGCCGGCGCGAAGCAGGTCGACGGTGTCAGCGGCGCCAAGGCCAAGGTCAGCAAGCGCAAGGCGACCGTCAAGGCCGTCAGCCGGCTCGGCTCCGCCGACACCGCCCGCGGCCTCACCGGCGAACTCGAGACCACGCTGCGCGGCCGGCTCGACGCGCTGCAGCTCGCCAAGACCCCCAAGCTGCGGGCCCGGGTCGCCCCCCGACGCGGAGCAAGGAGCACCTGATGGGCACCACCGCACGACTGGACCGGTTCCTGCTCCTGCTGCTCGGCCTGCTGCTGTCAGCCGCCGGGGTCCTCGCCCTGCTCGTCGGGTTCGGGGTGTTCGGCACCCGGCTGCGCAACAGGCCCGTCTTCGGCAACTTCCTGAGTGACTTCGTCGGCCGCAACGGTCAGTGGCTGTGGCCGGTCATCGCCCTGGTCGGCCTGCTGCTGGGCTACCTGGCGCTGCGCTGGCTGATCGGGCAGCTACGCCCCACCGGCGTGCGGGACCTGCAGCTCGAGCCGCGGTCCACCACAGGCCACACCGACCTGGTCGGGGCGGCCGTCACCGACGCCGTCACCGACGAGATCGGCGGCTACCGCGGTGTCGCCGGCGCCAGCGCCCGCCTGGTCGGCGACGAGCTCGCCCCCGAGCTGCGCCTGCGCGTCCAGCTGGACTCCCGCGCCGACGTCGCGGCGCTGCGCCGGCGGATCGAGACCGACGCCGTCGCCCACGCCCGGCAGGCTCTGGACAACCCGCAGCTGCCCGTCCGGCTCGACCTGGTCGTCACGGACAAGAAGGCCGCCCGGGTCTCCTGACCGTCCTTGCCCGCCCGGCAAGCCGGGCGGGCAATGCACGCTGAGCAGTACGGCCGGACCGTCCGGCGCGCATCACCCGCAGAACGAGAACCCATGAGCTTCATCGACAAGGCGAAGAACAAGGTGGAGGAGCCGTCCGGGCAGGCCAAGGAGAAGACCGGCCAGGCCACCGGCGACAAGGACCTGCAGGCCGAGGGCAAGGCCGACCAGGCCAGCGGGAACCTCAAGGACGCCGGCGAGAAGATCAAGGACGTCTTCTAGCAGCCGCCCCCAGGTCCGCTGCCGGTCCGCGTGCGCACGGACGCGCGGACCGGCGGGAGACCACGCCCGTGACCGGTTGTGCTCCGGCCGGTCGTGCATGCTCTACGTCCGCCTGACCACGCTGGGCCGGGCCGTCGGCGCCCTCCTAGACTGACGCAAAGATCCCGCCTTCTACCTGCCCGGACCTTGCAGGCCGGCAGCGCGGGACGCGCCGTGTGCCGGACCAGGTCGGAGGACTCGCGTTGCCCGAGGATGGCCGAGCGCACGCAAGTCCGCGCAAGCGCCTGTCGCTGGAGATCGTCGTGACCGGCGCCGTGGCGCTGATCGAGCGGGACGGCGCCCGGGCCCTGACCATGCGCGCACTGGGCCGCGAGCTCGGCGTCGAGGCGATGGCGCTGTACCGGTACGTCCCGAACTTCGACGCGCTGCTCGACGCCGTCGTCAACTCCGTCGTCGACACGATGCTCGACGACCCGCAGCTGCAGAGCGCGCCCGACGAGGACTGGCGGGCGTTCCTGACCCGGCAGGCCCACGGGGTGCGCAGCATCGCCATCGACAAGCCGCAGGTGTTCCCGCTGATCGCGACCCGCACCCCGAGCGCCCCGTGGATCCGGCCGCCGCTGCGCTCCTTGCGCTGGGTCGAGGAGTTCCTGGCCGGGCTGCTCGAGCGGGGGTTCGCTGACGCCGGCGCGGCCACCGCCTACCGCGCCTTCACCTCGTTCCTTCTCGGCAACCTGCTGCTGGAGGTAAGCGCCCGCGGCGTCGACACCGGCCCGGTCGAGGAAGCCGACGTCGAACCGCTCAACGAGGACCCCGACGACGACCTCGCTCCATACCCGGCGGTGTCCCGGCTCGCCGAGCAGCTCGCCGAGGACCACGCGGACGAGGAGTTCCAGGCCTCGCTGACCAACCTGCTGGACCGCCTGGAACACCTCAACGCCCTGCCCTCGCCCGCCGCCCGCGGCACCTGACCACCCAGCCGCGCGGTCCCGGACGCGCGGGCCCGGTCAGAGCGCGGTCAGGCCTGGTCCGCCGCGGGCACCCGGCGGCAGGCCACGGCGGTGCAGTTGGCGCTGCCCCGGCGCCCGGTATGCGCGGTCGCCGCGGCCTGCCAGGTCCCCGATCAACGCTGCCAGCGGCAGCTCGGGAGCCGCGGGGCGCAGCAGCAGCGCCGCCGGGTGGCCGGCGTTGGCGTGCTGCAGCCGCCCGGCGGCCGGATCCAGGACCGCGACCAGCACCGTCGCGAACACCGCCGGCTGCTCAGCGACCGGACCCGGTTGTTGGTCTGCGCCAGTGAGGTGTTCAGGTCTTGTTGGAGGTCGTCGAGGCGGGCGCCGGGCGCGTCGAACAGCTCCCGGCGCCCGCCGCGACGAGTCGGCGGGCGCCGGCCGGGCCCCCGGCCCGGGCAGCCGCGATCTCCGGTTCCGCGGACAGCCCCAGCCAGCCCTGGTGCGCCGCCCGCACCTGCTCGAGCGCCGCGCCGGTACCGGGCAACGCCGTGTGCCGGCGCAGGTCAGCCGCCACGTGCTTCAGCCGGGCGGCCGCCTCGTAGGGCTTCAGGAACCTGCTGTCGCCGGTGATGACGAAGCCCCGCTGCCCGGTCTCCTCGTTCACCGAGCACCGCGGGCAGCAGCTGGCGCTGCACCCGCGCCTGCGCCGAGCGCAGGTCCCGCACGGTCAGCCCGAGCAGCAACCCGGCCAGGGCCAGCAGCACCGCGAGCGTGGCGAGGATCTGTGTCAGCCGGCGACGATGCGGCAGCGCCTGGTCGTCCCGGCGGCGCGCGGGTGCGGGGGCAGGCACCGGACGAGTCTGCCACCGTTGTTTACGCCGTAGCAGCCAGGGCAGTTCGACCGCGCCGCCCGGTGGGTGAAGTGCGGCAAGCGCCATGCCCCAGCAGGTCACCTGCCCGCTGGCTCACCAGCTGTAGCAGGGCACCTCGACCCGGCTGGCACCAGCCACGGCCTGGCCGCTTACCCACGCTCGTGACCCAGAAGGACCGTAACATGGCCACTGCCGCCGACTCCGCCACCGCTAGCTCGACCGGCGGCATCACCGGCGCGAGCACCGCCGGACAGGACGGTCCCCGGCGGGATCCGGCGCTGGCCTGGCCGGTCTGCCGGCAGGCCGGCTGGTCCGAGCTGGACGTGCGGGCGGTCGACACGGTCCGGCTGCTGGCCGCGGACGCGGTGCAGAAGGTCGGCAACGGCCATCCCGGGACGGCGATGAGCCTGGCGCCGCTGGCGTACCTGCTGTTCCAGCAGGTGATGCGGCACGACCCGGCCGATGACCAGTGGCTGGGCCGGGACCGGTTCGTGCTGTCCTGCGGACACAGCAGCCTCACGCTGTACCTGCAGCTGTACCTGTCCGGCTACGGCTTGGCGCTGCCGGACCTGCAGGCGCCGCGCACCTGGGGGTCCAAGACCCCCGGGCATCCGGAGTACCGGCACACCCGCGGGGTCGAGATCACCACCGGGCCGCTCGGGCAGGGCCTCGCGAGCGCGGTCGGACTGGCGATGGCGGCCAGCCGCGAACGCGGCCTGCTCGACCCCGACGCCCCCGCCGGCACCAGCCCGTTCGACCACCACATCTACGTCATCGCCTCAGACGGCGACCTGATGGAAGGCGTCACCGCCGAAGCGGACTGCGGATCGAGACCGTGATCAACTCCCCGCGAGACCTGGGCTGCCTGCGCCGCCTGGAGAACCTGGAGGAGTTGCAGGCCAAGGCCCGTGCAGCCAACCGCCGTCTGGTGGATGCTGAACGAGTCGGCCAGGGCTGTGTCTTTGCGAGCCCAGCCTTTGAGCGGGTCGCGCTGCCCACCGTTGACGCGGAGGGCAGGAGGGCCCCGGCCCTGCGCTTCTGCGACCCTCGGGTCATGGCCCTGGTCGGCGCACTCTGCATCGGGCTGCACGCCGTGGTCGGCATCACCAACCGGAGCCTTCGCGCCCAGGTGGCCGGCCTGCTCGGGCAGCCCTACAGCACCAACCAGATGAGCTACGACCTGGCGCGGCTACGTCGCAACGGGCTGCTCGAACGTAGCTATTCAGGCCTTTCAGTCGGGGGTGAGTGCTGGGGGGAGCCAGGCGCCGGTGGTGAAGAGCTCGCGTAGCGCGTCGAGCTTGTCGATGCCCCACTTGGTGGCCGTGGACAGGTAGGACGAGACGACGGCGAAGTCGGCGAGTCCTTGCAGGGTGCGCCAGCAGCCGCCGGAGGTAACTGTTCAGCCGGTCTGGGTGTGATCGGCGTGGCGGGTTGATCTCTGCTGCTGGCTGCTCGGTGATCGTCGGTGGTGCGGTGCCGCCGGTGCTGCGGTCGTGGTCTGCGACTTCCCCCGCGGACAGGGACGTGTGGTGGACGCTGAGCGGGTCCGCGAGGAGCTCCTCGCGGTGGTCGCGGCGCGTGATGCGGTGATCGCTGAGTTGACCGCGGTGAACGGCCGGCTGGTGGAGCGGGTCGCAGAGTTGGAGCGCCGGCAGGGCCAGGACTCTTCGACGTCGTGGCGTCCACCGTCCTCGGACGGCCCGTTTCGTAAGCCGCCGCCTCGGTCGGGCCGGGGCCGGTCCGGCAAGCGGCCGGGCAAGCAGCCCGGTGACCCGGGCACGACGCTGCGGCAGGTGCATGATCCCGATGTCGTCGTGTCGTGCGAACCGGCGTGCTGCCCGGGTTGCGGCGCGGGGTTGCAGGGCGCGGAGCTGACCGGGCAGGCCAGCCGGCAGGTCTTCGACGCTGTTACGCCGCCGCCTCGACCGCACGTGACGGACTACGGGGTGATCTCGCGGCGCTGCGCCGGGTGCGGAACGGTCGCGACCGGCACCGCGCCCGCCTTCGCGGTCGGGCCGGTGCAGTACGGCTCGGAGCTGCTGGCGCAGGCCGCGAACGTCCTGTGCGGGCACTACGTGCCGGTCGGCCGGTCAGCCCAGCTGCTCACAGCGATGACCGGGGTGAAGGTCTCGACCGGCTTCATGGCCGGGGTGCGCGCCCGGGCCGCCCGCCGGCTGGACAGCGAGTTCCTGCCGCCCCTGCGGCAGCTGCTGGGCCAGGCCAGGGTGCTCCATGTCGACGAGACCCCCGGCCGGGTCGACGGGAAACTCGCCTACGTCCACGTCGCGTGCACCCCGTTCCTGACCGCGCTGCACACCGGGAACCGCAGCGCCACCGCGATCGACGCCGGGCAGGTCCTGCCCGGCTACACCGGGGTGGTCGTGCGCGACGGGTACGCCGGCTACTCCCACCTCGCGTCGGCGGTGCACGCCTGGTGCGGCGCCCACCTGCTCCGTGATCTTCGCGGCGTGCATGACGCCGACCCGGCCGGCCAGGTATGGGCCCAGGCGATGGCCGACTGCCTGCTGCACGCCCACCAGGCCGCGAACAGCGCCCGGGCTGCCGGCCACAGCGCCCTGGACGAGCAGACGTTGCACACGATCCAGGCGCACTACCGCGGGGCCGTCGCCAAGGGCCTCGGCGACAACTCCGGCGCCCAGGCAGGCCTGGCCCGGCACGCCCTCACGCTGGCCCGCCGGTTCCAGGACCACCAGCAGATGATCCTGCGGTTCGCGACCGACCTGACCGTCAGCTTCACCAACAACCAAGCTGAACGAGACGTCCGCCCCGTCAAGATCCAGCAACGGACCTCCGGCGGTAACTGCTCAGGTGCTTGTCGGCGTGGCGGCTTGATCTTGGTGTGAGGGACGGGAGGCTGCGGCTGTCCGGTTCTGCGTCTTCCCCTCGCAGGCAGGTATCGCTGCATGTCCGAGTCCTTCGACGCCCCGTTGTCTTCCGAGATCACGGTGGAACGTCTGCTGGTGTTGCTGGCTGAGCGGGACGCGTTGATCGAGCAGCAGGCGCGGGCGATCGTGGAGTTGACGGCCCAGGTTGCGGTGTTGCAGGCGCGGGTGGGTCAGAACCCGCGGAACTCCTCGCGGCCGCCGTCGTCGGAGGGCCATGGCAAGCCGGCGCCACGCTCGCAGCGCCGATCCTCTGGGCGCCGGCCGGGTGGGCAGGCGCGCCGGGGACAACATTGCGGCAGGTCACCGAGCCGGACCGGGTAGTCGAGCACGCCCCGGCGGTGTGCGGGGGTTGCGGCGCCGGCCTGGCCGCCGCGCCGGTGGTGTCGTGCGAGGCCCGGCAGGTGTTCGACCTGCCACCGTCGATGATCCAGCGCAGCGCTGACACCGCGTTGGAGTAGCGCAGGTAGCGGGGGTTCTGGTTCGACTTCGGCTCGCAGCTCTCCCGCTGACGCCTGAGATCGTCGATCATCCGTTCTAGCTCGCGCACCTTGTCCATCTTGCGATGGTGGTCCGGGCGTCGCTGCCAAGCAGGTCCACTCATGGCAGCCGCTGAGAGAGCGACCCTGCCGAGCACCTCGACCCAAGCCTGGCCAGGCCCGAGCCGTGCGTCCATACAACAAGTAGGCTCGGGCCCCCCAACGCATATTCGGGTGCATTCTGAGGCTGAGAGTGCACCCGAAGATGCGTCGCCTCGCGGTCCACGCTTCGCAGTCCACGGCTCGGTCACGGGTGGTCACCGCGGCCTTGCTCCAGCTCTTGCCCAACGACGACATGCCGCGACCGTATGCACCGGCAACGACAGCAACGCATCTCCGGGATCACTCTGAACCCGAGAACGCACCCGGAGATGCGTTGCGGGGGCTCGGGTAGTGCGGTGATGAGCGGCCCCGTCGGCTGCGGCGAGTGCGCGCCGCTGGGGTGCCGGCTTCCCCTCCCAGTCAGCGTCCGAAGCGTTTCTGAGCTGCCTGCTTGGTGACGCCCAGGGCCATACCGATGCTCAGCCAGGAATCCCCGGCCTCGCGGGCCGCGCGGACGGCGTCATGCAGCTCCCGGTCAGCGCGCCCAACGCCCTCGGCTGCCGCGATGATGCGCCGGAAGTGCACCGCGTCGCGCGCAGCAACCGTCGAGGGGTCGAGGTCGTCGAGCGTCTTCTCGAGGTCGTTGATGTTCGTGGTTGCCATGTCAGATCACCTCACTTCAGGAACTCGTAGAACTTCGGACGGAGCCGGTCTGCGTGGATGATTCGGTCGGCGTCGTCGGCGGGCATGGCCACCAGCTCCAACCAGTTGCCTGCCCGGTCGGGACCGATGACGATGAGCCGGTCCTCGCCGTACTGCTCGATCTCCACCAGGCGGACGGCGTTGCTATAGGTGTGCAAGATGTCTGCTTCGGCGATGCCGTGCTTGAACGCTGAGTCCGTCACCCGCACGCGTCAACTCTAAGCTGACAACGTCCCTCCGGTCAACCTTGAGTTGACGACCGCTACCCATCCGCTCATGGCCGCCGTGCGCTCTTCGCCAGCATCGGGTTGCGGCGTCAGGACGACGAGGGCACAACAACGGTGACGTCCAACTTGGTTGGCAGGACGGGCGCGACGCGTCGAGTCGCGCTGATGGCCGACGCATGCACCGCGGCAGCCCGTCCCGGTCAGAGTCGAGGTGCAGATGCTTGCGATCTATCCGGACCGGCTTCGCCCACGGACAGCACAGTCAGCTGGCGCGTGCAGTCCACGCGGGGTCACGGCCGATGAAGCCGAGCAGCTTCGTCTGTGCGTCCGCGTCGTCGAGCACCGGCACCCGCGGTCCGAACTGACCACTGCTGCCCAAGATCTCGTCCATGGAACGCATGCCGTCGTACATCTGCGCGCACCGCTCTGGATCTAGCCTATCGTCCTGACCGGTCGCGCGCGCGAGGTCCCACGTGTGCATGAAGACGTCGGCCGTGTAGATGCGGGAGATCGCCTGCTCGAGCGGCATTTCACCGATGTGCGGGTTCTTCAGCATCTTGGCCGCGGTCGCCGGGTCGTCGAGCACCGCTTGTACCGCGTCGCACTGAGACTGCCACGCCTGCACCGGGTCCTGGTCGACCGACGGCCCGGCGGGGAGCTGCACATCGCTGCCCGACGACAGGAACTCGGGGAACCACGTGACCAGGTGCCGTACGACGTCGCGCGCGACCCAGCCCTCGACGGGCGCAGGTGCGTCCCAGTCAGCGACACCGACGACCCGATCGGTGAAGGCGCCAGCGATCTCGCGGTGCTCGTCCGCAGCGCTCACGCGTGCGCCGCCAGCAGCTCGTCGAGCTGCTGGTAACCCTCGGTCAGCCCGGTGGCCATGCCGCTGGCAAGGATCGCGTCGCGCGCCACGAGCGAGTCGACGAGCGACTTCGTCGTGACGCGGGTCCGGCCTCCGAGGTCCTCGAACAGCGCGGTCTCCAGGCTGACGCCGTCCGGTTGGCCGTCCCAGGTGAAGGTCTGGACGATCCGCTCGTCCTGACGCACCTCGTGGAAGGCGCCGTGGAAGCCGTGCTCCGTCCCGTCCTCGTCGATGTGCCGGAACCGGTACGAGCCGTGCGTGCGCGCGTCGTACTCCTCGATCTTCATGGTGAGGCGGCGCGGGCCGAGCCACTGCACCACGAGCTGCGGGTCGGTGTAGGCACGGAAGACACGGTCAGGCGGCGCGTCGAACTCACGGGTGATCACGATCGTCGGCAGCGCCGGATCGGCCTCGATCGTCGTCTCGTTGCGGGATGTCGTCATGCTCATGATGTTGCTCCTCTGCGACTGTTCTTCGGCTCCAGCACGGCGTCGAGGCGGCGGAACCGGTCCTCCGCCTCGCGCCGGTAGCGCTCGATCCACGTCGTCATCAGGTCGAACACCTCCGCCTCCAGGTGCACCGGTCGACGCTGCGCGTCCTTGCTCCGGCTGACCAGCCCGGCGTCCTCGAGGACGCGCAGATGCTTCGAGATGGCCTGCACTGTCATGTCGTACGGCGCCGCGAGCTCGTTCACCGTCGCGTCCGTGATTGACAGCCGGGCGATCATGTCGCGCCGCGTCGGATCGGCCAGTGCTGCGAAGGCCCGTGACAACTTGTCCTCGACCACCCGCGCCTCCGTGTTCAACCGTCTGGTTGCAGACCATAGAATGACGTCACGAGCTTGTCAACCGGCTGGTTGAAAACCAGACGGCCTGCGCCGGGGTGGGGTGGGACGTCGGGCGCCTGACTGGGGTGCCACCAGCCTCGCGCCGCCGCCGGTGGCACGGGGCGGCCTCTCCGGCTCGGGCAGCCGGGCGGCGCTCGGCAGGCGTGACCGCCAGGTGGCCGTCCGCCTCAGCCTCGGCCGTGCCGAGGGCGACCTGGCGGACGTCCACTCATAGCTGCTGGCCGGGCGGTGCGCCAGTCGCTTGCCTCGGCTGGCTTCCCCACCCCGCAGGCCCGCCCGGTGCCCACGGTGACTTGACCACGCCACCGCTAACTGACCGCGTGACGCTCCGCGGCCGCTCGACGGTGCAAGGGGCCTCGCTCGTTGTAATTAGCTGCGCGCCAGCGTCCGCTCATGGCCGATGAGCGGACGCGTGCTACTCGGCGGCGGCGGTGGAACGCCGCGCAGGCCGCGCCTCGACGACGCGCCCCCGTGACCAGGATGGCGAGCTCAGTCGAGCGGAGCACGGCCAGACGGTCCAGCAGCGCGTCGGGCATGCGCAACTCATCGGCGTCGATACCTGCGAAGGCGGGTCGGAGGTTGGCCGCGTGGACCTTCGCGGCTTCGCCGAGCTTGTCCTTGCCATGGTCGGTGGGCGCGGCGAACGGCGCCCGCCGGTCGATGGCTGCAATCGGCGAGCCCGCCGTCATGGCTGAAGACGCCCACCTTTACCTGGCCTTTCGGGCACGCGCGGCCAGGTCCACCTATGAGGATAGGCCGCCGCCGCCGTCTACCGTTCGACAGCGCAGCTGCCAGTACGAGGAGGACCCCTTGCCCGAGTTGTACGCCGACATCTTCAAGAGCGTCGAGGGGAGCGCCTTCGGGACACGTTCCCCGGGCTACTTCGGGTCTTCGGGCCGGACTTGGACGCGTGGATCCAGGAGCAGATGGGGCAGACGCGTCGGCACCTGATGGGCCGCAAGACCTACGAGGTCCTGGCCGGCCTGCCGGCGGAGCACCGCGACGCGGGGTGGGAGTGGACGAGCAAGAACCCCACCACTGTCTTCTCGCGCACGCTCAACGACACGAGCTGGCCGGCCACGACGCTGTGCGCCGACGACGCGGTCAAGCACGTAAGGGGCCTCAAGGGCACCGAAGGGTCGGACCTGCGGACGGTCGGCAGCCTGTCGCTTGTGCGGCAGCTCCTCAACGCCGGACTAGTCGATCGGCTTCGTTTGATCGTCTTTCCTGTCCTGCTCGGTCAGACCGGTCGGCAGCCGGTGTTCCACGCCGTGGGCGACTTCGCGCTGCAGCTGCACGATCAGCGTGTTCTGGACGGCCGCATCGTGCTGTTGGACTACCGCCCGGGCGGTTCACCTCCTTACGCCTCATGACACGCAAAGGCGGGTGTTCCGTGAGCGATGCGCGTGACCCCATGGTGACTGAGTCCGCAGAGTGAGCGTCCACACGAGGCGTCGGGTCTGAACCCGCGCCGAGCGCCCACCGGCCGACAGAGGCGTCAGTGGTCCGGGGTTAGGCGCAGGAGGGCCCTGACCCAGGACGACGAGGGGGTCACCGTCGAGCTCGCTGACGGCACACGGCTGCGCTCGCGCTACGTCGTCGGCTGCGACGGCGGTCGCAGCACCGTGCGCCACCAACTGGGCGTCGGGTTTCCCGGTGAGCCCTCGCGGATCGACACGTTGCTCGGCGAGATGCAGATCGGCGCGTCACCGGAGACGGTCGCGACGGTGATGGCCGAGGTCCACAGGACTGAGCTGCGGTTCGGGCTCATGCCACTCGGTTACGGCCTGTACCGCGTCCTCGTCCCCGCCGACGGCGTGGCGCAGGACCGCTCGGTCCCGCCGACGCTGGAGGACTTCCGACGGCAGCTGCACGCCACGGCCGGAACCGACTTCGGCGTCCACACCCCTCGGTGGCTGTCCCGATTCGGCGAGGCCACCCGGCTGGCTGAGCACTACCGGGTAGGGCGAGTGCTGCTGGCCGGCGACGCCGCACACGTCCATCCACCGGCCGGCGGGCAGGGACTCAACCTCGGCATCCAGGACGCGTTCAACCTCGGCTGGAAGCTCGCCGCGCAGCTCTCAGATTGGGCGCCGGACGCTGTGTTGGACAGCTACGAGAGCGAACGGCGCCCTGTTGCCGCCGCCGTGCTCACGAGCACGAGGGCGCAGATGCACCTCATGTCCACCGAGCCAGGACCCCGGGCCGTGCGGGAGCTGCTGTCCGAACTGATGGACTTCGACGACGTACGGCGGTACCTGGCGGAGAAGACCGCCGCGATCGGCGTCCGCTACGACTTCGGTGACGGGCCGGAGCTACTCGGACGACGGCTCCGCGACGTGAAGCTCGGTCGAGGGCGCCTCTACCAGCTCATGCGACGTGGACGCGGCCTGCTGCTCGACCAGACCGGCCGGCTGTCGGTCGAGCACTGGGCAGACCGAGTCGACCACGTCGTCGACACGTGCGTTGAACTCGACGCACCGGCCCTGCTGCTGCGGCCCGACGGGCACGTCGCCTGGGTCGGTGAGGACCAGCAGGACCTACTCGACCGGCTGTCGCAGTGGTTCGGACGCTGACCTCGCACCCACAAGCTGACGCCTCCGCAGGATGCCTCGGGGCAGTCGACGTTGCTGTCGCGACGCTGCGCGCGCAGGGCTCTGCGCTCGCATCCCACGGCGTCACGCATCCGCGGCCGGTGAGGCCGGTCGCGTCGGGAACGCGGTCGCGGACACCAGCGTTGGGTCGGCGCCGATAACGACCAGGACCAGGAGCAGGATGCCCGTAACGACGCCGGCCGCCGCGAACGCTCGAGTGACGCTCCCGGCTCTCGCCGCACAGGCCGAACGACTGATCGACCTCGGGGTGCACGAGGTGGCCGGATTGACAGCACGCGACGTCCGCGACTTCGCTGGCGCCGCCGACGATGCCCCAGGCAGCGCAGACTGCCTGCTCGCTGCCCGCCCAGATGCAGTTCCCGCGTCAGCTATCGCTCGGCTCATGAGTACCGGCAAGCCGGGCTTCATCGTCGAGGACATGCAGGACGTCGACCGCTTCGTCGCGCTCGAAGGCGTTGCGGTGCCGGGCCCGCCGCTCTACCTCCTGACCGACCTCGACCGCGGCGACCGTATGGCGAACTGGAGCCCGAACGAAGCGTCATGCTTATCCGCTTCGCTCCGCTAGAGTGGGCGCGTGCCGCGGCCTGACTTCCCACGCAGCATCGTGGAGTTCCAGCGCTGGTTCCCCGATGACGACGCCTGCCGCGAGTACCTGATCGAGT
>JAABUN010002764.1_pt1 | contig 29727 bp, 25 predicted proteins | sample 5559311 | NCBI WGS metagenome assembly JAABUN01 (sample SAMN10711877, study PRJNA513370) | rock metagenome | isolation source: Antarctica rocks | place: Antarctica: Victoria Land, Siegfried Peak sud | reverse complement strand
GCCCCACGTTGCCGTCCGGCTTGCCCCCCTTGGGCTGGGTGCCCATGACCAGGATCCGCTTGCCGGTGCCGAGGAGGTTGGTGTAGAGTGGCGTCTCGTTGCAGGCCGAGTGCCAGACCGGGTGTTGCTTCCACTCGTCGACCTTCTGCTTGCCCGGGTTCTCCATCCAGTAGCACGGGTCGCCGGGGAAGCCGACGACGAGGACATCGGGGAACCCGTCGGCGTTGAAGTCGTCGGCCCACACGGCGAACACCCGGCTGTAGTTACGCAGGCCGTCCTTGAAGTCGGCGGGGGCGCGCATGGGGTGGGGCGTCCAGTTCGGGGCCTCGTACCAGTGCTCGCCGGTGACGATGTCCTTCTTGCCGTCGCCGTTGATGTCGGCGACGGCCACGCCCTCGGAGCGGAACTTGGTGTCGAGGACGACCTTCTCGAACCGGGGGGCCGGGTCGGCGGCCGCGGCCGGGAGCGCGACGGCGGCGACGAGGCAGGGAATGAGGAGACGCATGGGGCCTCACCGGAGGGGAGAGTGGGCGGGGACGGGGATAGGTTATGCGGCGGGCACCGGGGCGGCCTCACAGGAGAGCGGCGAACTCGTCCGGCGTCAGGCCGGCGGCTTCGACGAGCGCAATGAGAAGGCCGACGCCGAGGGTTTCTCCGCGGTGGACCGGGACGGACAAGAGGAGCGGGTGGCCGGCCTTCTTCAGGATATGGTGGCTGCCCCGCGTACGGTCCAGGTGGAACCCGGCCCGCTCGAACGCGCGGACGGCCTCCGCCCCCGTGATTCGCGGCGATTTGGCCATCAGGCCTCGCGGACGACGACGCGGTACGTCGCCCCCGGCGGGACTTCGACGGCCGTCACGTCCCGCCAGGGGACCGCCATACCCGCCGCCTCATACCCGTCGATGACGCCCGCGGCCGCCTCCCTGGCCCGCTCGACCGCCTCGTCTTCGGTGGCCCCGCAACTCCCCGCGCCGGGGAGGTTCCAAACGACGGCCGAATACGTGCCGTCGTCGTCCCGCGTGACGAGCAGGTGGAGCGGGCGGTCGGCCGACGGCCCCCACCCGGCGGCCGGCCCGGACGTGGTTCCGGCCTGATTCCTGCCCGGCGCTTCCGTCGACATCAGGCACCTCCCCTGGCGGACGATTGACACCCCGGGTCAGTGGATCGAGCGACATTGTACGCCGCCGCCCGCCCCCTCACCGGATCACCTTCCGCGAGAACGCCACGATGAACAGCCCGAACAGCAACGTCCCCATGATCGACTCGACCATGACCGGCGCGTTCATCCACCCCTTGGCCACCTCCCGGATGCCGCCCATCCCCGACGTGAACACCGACACGCTGGTAATCAGGCCGATGGCCAGGCTGTTCGCCACCCCGTCCCTCGGCTCCTCCGAGAACGGCAGCTTGTCCGTGTAGAACAGGTTGACGTTGGCCGCGTAGACCGCCGCGAACGCCAGGATGATCACCGCCGCCATCCGCACCGCCCGCAGCGGGTTGGTGCCGTACCCGCAGCCGATGTCCAGGAACAGGTAGTCGCCCGCCTGCCGCCAGACCGTCCACGGCCGCTTCCACGTCGTCACCCGGCACCGCCGCTGGGCCACCTTGAACCGGTAGAACGCCCAATCCTCCTGGTCGAACCGGTGCAGCGCGTTGTAGCACCGCTTCAACAGGCCGTACTCCTGCATGGCGTCGTCGAACTGGCCCGCGTTCTCGCTCGCCAGCCGGCCCTTCAACTGCTCCGGCCGCACCCGAATCCGCTCGGCCACCGCGTTCAAGAAAGCGAACGTCTGCCCCGGCCCCTGCTTGATGCCTTCGAGGTACGCGAAGTCGTGAAGCTTGGCTTTCGACAAATCCACCAACCCGAGGAACTGCGAGTCGCCCGCGTCGAACTTCTTCTCGACGTTCGCCCCCCGGAACAGGAACGCCTGGTGGAACACGCACCGGGTGAAGTTGATGCCCTGGTCACAGTGCATCGACCGGAAGTCGGCGTCCGCCTCGAACGTGCAGTTCTTGAAGTCGGCCCACCCGGAGAACTTGGCCTCCCAGAACGACGCTAGCCCGGCGAACACGCAGTCGCCGAACACGCCCTTGGTCCGGAACTCGGCGAACGCCGCACTGAACTTGCCCCGGACGACCAGCCCGGCGACGGTCCCCTTGGCCACCGCCGACCCGCCCAGGTCGAACCCCTTCTCGAACGTCACCCGCCCCCGGAACGACGGCCGGTCGAGGGTACACCCCACGAACGCCACGTCGTCGAGGAACGTCGCCTTGTGGAACTGCGGCTGAATGAGCGTGCAGTTCTTGAACCGGACCGGCCCCGGAAACTCCCCCCGGAACGCCAGCCGGTGGACGCGCACGTTATAAACGTCCTTCCCGGCCCGGATCAATTCCAGCACCTCGGCCGCGGTGAGTTCCTTCCGCCCGGTGCCCCCGTCGCCGCCGGCCTCCGGCGACGGCAAGTCGGCGGTCGGGTCAGGCACGATCACGTCCGGCCCGGCGTCCACGGGCGATTCGGCGGCGTCCATACGATAAGCCCCAAACAGGGTCGAGAGGCACACCCGACAGACGCCGAAGGGGCCACGAAGTTCACGCAGAACCCCCGAAAGCCCACCGATGAACATCGGTGGGAACCCGCCCACCCCGCGCACCCGGTCAGGACTCTAACACCCGCCCCTGTAGAAGCCAATCGTCCAGGCTAGCGAGCGCCCGGCGAATCTTGTCGGCCTCACGGTCCCGCAGCGACCCGGCGACCGCGTTGACTCGATCATCGAGGGCAAGATGGTCCCGGAGAGCGCCCGATGCCCCTGCCGGCAAGGGCTGCTCCTCTATCCAGCGACGGTCGAGAACCCAGTCCTTCTCGCCATCGCCCAAGGCGTCCCAGGCGCGTTCGAGGGCATCCGCCAGCCGAGCCAATTCGCACACCTCGTCACGGGCGGGGTGGCCGGCCCCGGATCGCAACTCCGCCAGCGCCTCAGCGTGGATGCTCCAAGTGACGGCCTCGGCGAACGTCCCCGACACATACGGGTACAGTACGAATTCGCACCGCTCCACCAACGGGGCCGGCAGCCGAACCGGCGGTCCGGCGTCACGGGCGTAGAACCCGTCCGGGTCCTGCCAGCACGAGTAATCCAGGTGGCCGAAGCGGGTGCGGTATTCCCGGGTGGTCGTCCAGCCGTAGTGGAGGCGGGGGTTGGCGTCCGTGAACTCGGAACCCTCCGGGGGCGTTACGAGTGAGTACCCAGTCGCGGCCTGCGGACTGTCCCCGTGAAGGACGGCGACGAGTCGGCCGAGGCCAGCGTCGGGCGCGACGAACACTACGAACCGCCGGCCGCCCATCAGCGGCAGGTGCTTGTACCAACTGTGCGCCTCACACAGGTACTCGCCGAAGGCCTGATATTGGCCGAGCGAAGGCCGGAGCCGATCTTCCATCGCAACGCCCTCCAGCTCGACCACCGAAGCCCCTACTCCCCCGTCCCCCACACGCACACCCCGAACCCGCTCAAATCCACGTCCTCGCCCTTCTCGGGTTCGCCCGGCCCGCCCCGATCCAGCCCTAATCTCACGAACGCCCAGAACGCCGACTTCTCGTTCGCGGCGTCGTACCCGTTCGCGTCGACATCCGCCTCGACCAGCCACCGCCACGTCCGCCGTTCGGTCCCCGCGTCGGTGGCTTCCTCCTGCCACCCCTTGAGGACGCGGGCCATCGCCTGCACCGCCGCCCGCCACCCCTTGGCGTCCTCGACGTGGACCTGCAACTCGTCCGGCCCCGGCTCGAACTCCGCGCCGGGGATCGCTCGGACCGCGTCGAAGAGACGGGTTTCGAGCTGCGAACACCGCCACGGCGACCACAAATAGAAGGTCACTCCGGGGCCATCCATGGTCAGCCCGTACAGTTCGACCCGCATCGGTGTTCTCGGAGGCTAATGCAGGATCGCGAGAGTTTCTCGGCGAGCGGGGGGCGTGAGCCCCCTGAGGATGCCGCCATTTGGGGCCGTCAACCGCCCGCCGGCCGTGTATGGTGGAACTGTAACCGGACCGCACCCGCGGGAACAGGGGGCACCCGCCCGCGCCATGAACTTGCCGACGACCGTCGACTACCCCGTCCTCGCCGTCGGCGACCTGCACGGCCGCGCCGCGTGGCTCCGCGACCTGCTCCTCCGCCTCGACCGCCTGCCCGAGTGGCCGGCCGCCAGGCTCGTCTTCCTCGGCGACTTCTGCGACCGCTGCGACGCCGTCCGCGACGCCATCGAGATCGTGTTAGGCCTCGTCCGCGACAAGCCCGGCACGACGGCCGTCATGGGCAACCACGACCTGGCCCTCGTCCGGGCCGCGGGTCTGGACGACCGGCCCCCGTCGGCCTACTGGCGGCAGCGGTACGGCGATGCCTACGACCACGCCTTCACCTTCCGCAGTTACCTCGGCCGCCCGCCCACAGCCACCCGCGGCCAGGCGTGGGAGGACGAGTTAGCCGAACTCAAAGCCGCCATGCCCGAAACCCACCGCCGCTTCCTGGCCGGCCTGCCGTGGGGCGTCGAGGCGGCCGGGCACCTGTTCCTCCACGCCGGCCTGTCCCGCGAACTCGACCGCTCGGCCGCCGCCCAGTACGAGTGCGTCCGCCAAAAGCGCTGGAGCCGGGCGACCGCCGAGCCGAAGTTCGGCACCCCGCTCGACCGCTGGTTCCACGACGAATACCCGGCCTGGCTGGGGGCCGACCGCCGGGCGTCCCGCAACCCGCTCCCGTTCCCCGGTAAGGTCCAAGTCGTCGGCCACGAGTACACCAAGCGGCCGGACGCCGACGCCGTCCGCATCCGCCTCGACACGACCGGCGGCAGCACCGAACCGCTGACCGCCTGCCTGCTCCGGACCCCCACCGCCGCCCCAATATTCATCGCCAGCACCGACCCCATCTCCGACCGTTAGGATGACCCGCTTGGGCGACCCAGCTCCCCCACCCCCGGCCGTCCCCCCGTTCGCCCGCGCGCGGCTCGGGGGGATGATGTTCCTGCTCTTCTTCGGGTTCGGGTCGTGGGGGCCGACCTTCCCGACGTACCAGATGGCGGCCCCGCCGGCCGGCCTCGGGTTCGCCACCCCCCAGGTCGGGTGGGTGTCCAGCACGTTCGCGTTAGGCGGCCTGGCCGCCCCGCTGCTCGTCGGCCTCCTCGCCGACCGCCTGTTCCGGGCCGAGCGCGTGTTAGCCTGCTCTGCCTTCGCGGCCGCGGGACTCATCGCCGCCGCCGGCCTGTGGTGCGACGGCTCCACCCTCGGCTTCGCCCTGCAACACAAGTCGGGTGGTCCGGACGACGCCGAGGATGTTAGGCGGCTCGCCGCCGCCTTCGGCCCGCTCTTCTGCGTCATGCTCGCCGCCGGATTCAGCCTCCAGCTCGGCCTGACCCTGACGACGGTCATCGCCCTCCGCAACCTGCCCAACCCCGGCGACTTCGGCCGCACGAGATTGTGGGGCACCGTCGGCTGGATCGCCGCCGGCAACGCCGTCGGGGTCGCCCTGGTCGGCGTCTCGACGCAGCCCTTGTACCTCGGGGCGACCGCGTTCGCCCTGTTAGGCCTGTACGCCCTGACCCTCCCCGCCACCCCGCCGGCCGCCCGGAACGACCCGACCGCCGCCGGCTGGCGGGGCGTCGCCCAGAAGTTCGGTCTCCCCGCGTTACGCCTGTTTCGCCGGCGTTCCTTCGCGGTTTACGTCGGGGTGACGTTCGTCGCCGTCGGCCTCAACCAGTTCTACGCCGTCTACGCCCACCGGTTCCTGACCGACCACGGCATCGTCCCGGCCGAGCAGGCGTTAACGTTAGGCCAGGTCTGCGAGGTGGGCTGCCTGTTCCTCATCCCGCTGCTCCACCCCCGCCGCCACCTGAAGCTGTTGCTCCTCGTCGGCCTCGGCGGGTGGGTCGTCCGGGCCGCCTGTCTGGGGTTCGGTGACGACGCCTTGATCCGCTACGTCGGCGTCCCGATGCACGGCTGGAGCTTCGCCTTCTTCCAAGTCGTCGGCACCGTCTACCTCGACCGGGAAGCCCCGCCGCACCTCCGCGCCAGCGCGCAAGGCGTCCTGACGTTCGTCTCCGGCGGCCTGGCCAACCTGGTCGGCAACCTGGTCGCCGGGGCCGTCATCGACGCCCACCGGACCGGTCCCATGACCGACTGGCAAGCCGTCTGGACCGTGCCGTTGGTCGGCTGCACCGCCGCGTTCATCACTTTCGCATTCTTGTTCCGCACCCCCCCCGACCCGACGGCCCGGCCGTGACCCCGGACATCCACATCATCGGCGGCGGCCTGGCCGGGTCGACGCTCGCGTGGGCCTGCCTCGACCGCGGGGCGACCGTCCGCCTGACCGACCGCGCCGACCCCGCCTCGGCCAGCCGCGTCGCCGCCGGCCTGATCACCCCGCTGACCGGCCACCGGTTAGCCAAGTCGTGGCGGTTCGATGACTTTTATCCGGCCGCTATCAGACTGTATGCCGACGTAGAGCTGCTAGCTGGTATTCGCGTCTTTGACGCCAACACGACGGTGCGCATCGTTCATACTGAGGGCGAAGCGAGCGATATCGCGCGACGCGCGGACACGCTCGCCGGTCACCTGAGGCCGACAGACCCCACGCTGAATGCGGACACGTTCGCTACGCCGTTCGGGAGTTACGAGTTGTTCCCGTCCGGCCGGCTCGACGTGCCGGCGTTCCTTGCCGCCGTCCGTCGCCGGCTGGGCCACGGGTTCGCGTTGGCCACCTACCGGACACCGCCGGACCACCACCGGCACACTACGGGTACACCGCCGGTTGCCCTCTGGACGGTCATCTGCCAGGGCTACCCGGCCGACCTGTCGGTCCCCGGCCTAACGTTCCGGGCGACGAAGGGGGAAGTGTTAGAACTCGACCTGCCTAACGTGACGGAGACGCGGACAATCAACCGCCACGGCACCTGGCTCACGCCCTGCGGTGGCGGTCGGTTCCTGGCCGGCTCGACCTACGATCACGACGACCTGACGACGACGCCGACAGCGGCCGGGCGTGAGCAGATTCTGGCCCGAGTGCAATCGTTCCTGCGCGTGCCGGTGCCGGTGGTCGGCCATCGGGCCGGCGTCCGGCCGATCGTCAGGGCCAGTCGGCCGGTGTTAGGCACCCACCCGACGATGCCGGGAGTCGCCTACTTCAACGGCCTCGGGTCGAAGGGGGCGCTCACGGCCCCGTACTTCGCCGGCCAGTTGGCCGACCACCTGCTGTTCGGCCGGTCCCTGGATAAAGAGGTCGATTTGGCCTATTTCGATCCCTCGCCCGGCCGCTAGAACTCCGTCTCCCGCAACGCCCGGCCGCCCAGCCGGAGCGGGACCACGACGGAAATTACGGCCATAATTAGACCGACAGGCAAGCCGTAGTACGCCCAGGGCGGCAGCCCTCCCGTCCCCCCCAAGCTCTTGGCCATGCCGGCGGCGTGGATCGGGCCGGTCATCACGCCGACGACGAGGACCGCGTACATCAACCCGAGGACCATATTGAGCGTGCCGCCAAAGCCGACGACGATTTTCGACGGGTCGGACTCCCGGAAGTTCGGCAGGTACGCCCCCAACCCGACGTTAATGGCGCTCAACCCGATGCTCGCGGCGGCGACCGTTAGGGCGTGGGCTGCGACCGCCCCCGCCGGCAACTCGATAATGAGGTCGCCCGTCAGAATGAGCGCCTCGGCCAGGCCGGTCGAGAGGGTTGCGGCGAAGGCGAACTTGCCCCGTAGTATTTGATCGCGGTTGACGGGTAACAGCCCGAGAATCCAGAACTTCCGCCCTTCGAGGCTGATGAGCGGGAAGATGAACCGGCTCAGGCCCGCACACATCAATACCGCCGTCGCACTCACATTAATGATGCTGACGACGTAGCGGTCGAGCGTTGCCAAATCATTCTTGACGAGTTGTCGATAATTCATCGCTCCGAGGAGGAATAACAAGCCGAACACCGCCAGCAATACCCACTGAGTCGGGTCGCGGCGGAAGGTGCGGAAGTCCTTGACGATCAGGACGCGTGTCGGTCGGTCTAGGTAAAATACACTCCATTCCATGACGCGGTCGAGCGGATTCCGGCCGTAGACGCGTTTGCCCGACCCGCCGCCGGCTAGGCGGTCGAACCCGCGCCGATAAGTCGCCCGAGCTACCGTAGCAGCAACGACATACGCCAACAGGCCGTTGCTCCACAGCAGGGCGAGTTGGGGTAGGGCGACCGACAATTCGCCGCGGGCGGCGGCCATCACCCCGGTCGTCGCCCAGTGGCTCGGCGTGGCCGGGTGACGCAGGAGCGCGAACTGGCCGATCAGCCCCTCGACCTCGTTCTTCTTCCCGGTCACGAGCGACTGTCGGGCGGCCCGGCCGGTCTGCACCATCCACAGGACGACCACGGCGCAACCGACTACCCCGAGCCAAGTTAGGGCTTGTTTGCGGTTGCGGGGGAGGTAGCGCACGAGCAGAAGCGCGATCAGCGCCGACGCGGACCCCGGAAGCAGGACGAACCCGAGCAAGTAGGCGGGCAGCAGGGGATAAAAGTAGGCCGGGACGCCGGCGACGATACCATACGCGATCAGAATGGGGAGGCCGAGAATCAAGAACGCCCACGAACTGAACGCTACGGATGCCTGGAACTTGGTGGCGAAAATACGATCGGCCCGTGCCGGCGTCGAGAGCAGGTACTGCGCTTCGGGCGACGTAAATAAGCTGGCGTAAAGGATGATGCCGGTGCTGAACACGAGCATGACGCCGAGAGTGAAGAACAATACGTCGAAAAGCCCGCCGACGATGAGTCCTTTGACCGGAATCTTGAAGGCGAACAGTTCTCGCATCCCGAACCAGCTCAGCCCGAAGACGAATGCGGCGACCACCAGGCTGGTGGCGATCATGGTGACGAACCGCACCCGACCGGTGGCCAGGGCAACCTGCAAGCCGTTGCGTACCAGCCGGGTGCGCAGGCGGCGGAAGAGGGCCGCCTGGCCGGGGGCGTGCCGCGGTGTAAGTGCAAATTGTGTATGAGTTTCGAGCGTGTTGGCGTCTGGCATGGGCTAACCCGGAGCGGGGGAGGCGGTCGCCGCGGCGGGGGCGTCTTCAGTTATCTTCATGAACAAATCTTCGAGGCTGCCGTCCATCTCCGCTCGGACGCGCAACTCGGTTAGGCTACCCAGGCCGAGGAGCTGGCCGTGGTCGATGATGCCGATGCGATCGGCCAGTTCTTGCGCGATGTCTAACGTGTGCGTGGAGAGGAAGACCGTCACGCCCTGCTCGGTCTGTTTTCGCAACAATGTTTTGAGTTCGCGGATCGATTTGGGGTCCAGGCCGACCGTCGGCTCGTCGGCGATCAGCAGTTTCGGCTCGTGGGCTAGCGCGGCGGCGAACACCGTCCGTTGCCGCATCCCGTGCGAGTAGCGTTCGGTTAGGTCGTCGATAAACGCTTCGAGGTGAAAGAGTTCCGTCACGCGAGCGATCCGGTCGGCGGCGTGGTCGCGGTCGAGTCCGTACAGGTCGCAGGTGAACTGCAAGAACTCCCGGCCGGTCAACTTTTCGTATAGGTAGGGTTGGTCCGGGACGTAACTAATGAGTTGCCGTGCCCGGTCGCCGTCGATCCGCAGGTCGTAACCCCCGACGGTGACAGTCCCTTCGGTCGGGAACAACAGGCCGCAGATCATTTTAATGGTCGTCGTCTTGCCGGCCCCGTTCGGCCCGAGGAAGGCGAACAGTTCGCCCGGCGGGACGGTCAGATCGAGGTCTTTGACCGCCACCTTGGGGCCGTACCGCTTCGTCACCCCGGTTATGGCGATCATCGGCGGCGTCCCAGTTCGTGGCGGAAGTCGAAGTCTGGTCAGGGGATACGGCTAATCGGTGCGGTCAAACCGCCACGCCTCGCCGGAGACGACGGCCTCCTGGCGGACGACGCGACCGTCGGCGGTGCCGACCCAGGTGCGGGCCGCGATTTCGTCGGTGCGGTAGGTGATGACCCAGCATTCGACTGGCTCAATTCCTGTGCGGGTCACGACTTCCGGCACGCGGGCGACCTCGGCGACCAGTTCCCGGGCTTCCTGGTTCGGAAGCGCGCGGGCGATCAAGGGCGACTGTTTGCTCAGTTCCCGGAGCAGACTGACGATGGCGTCGTTGAGCGGGTTGACCTCGCGGATGACCCAACGCCGGCCGGGGTGGACGCCCTGGAGGCGGTGGACGGGCATCATCGGGTTGAGTACCTGACCGGCCGGGACGGGGACGGGGTCGAGTTCACGGTCGATGGTCGGGGCGGAGGCCGAGGAGCGGACGGCGCAACGCCCGACCAGTTGGCCGTTTACGACGACCCCGCTCACGTCCGCGGTGGCGTCTCCGAGTTCGAGCGGGCCGAGTTTGACGACGAGTTTTCCCTGCATGGATTGCTCGCGCAACGCACCCTTCCGGTCGACGCGGACGGTGGTGTTGAGACTCGGCACTTCGAGCGTCACGAACTGGCCGTTGGCGGCCCCGGCGTCGAAGCGGAGATTGGTGTAGCTGGTGACGAACCGAAAGGTGTCGTCGGCCGCGACGTATTCCGTTCTGGTGACGAGGGTTCCGAGCGGCTGGCCGGCGCGGGTGATGGTCCAGCGGACGGCCGCCAGGGGAGTGGTGGCTTCGTCGACCAGGTCGATCAGGACCGACGGGGGGGCGTCGGCGAAGTAACGCGGGATGACATCGCGGTAGACGACGTAACCCGTGGTGGCGAGCCAGAATGCGGCGATGAGCGTGACGCCGAGTCGCGACGGCATGTCTGACCCCGGCGGTGGGAGCGGACGTGAGGGGGTGGCCCTCATCGTAGCCGGGCGGCGCGGTAAGGGGCAACGGGATTCGGCGGCGAAACCCGCGCAGATTCCCCGTGGGTCCCCAGTTTACACTCCCGGCATGGCACCCGTGGGGAAACTCGGCCACCTCGAAAGTCTGCGCGGACTGGCCGCGTTGGCCGTAGTCGCAACACACCTGGTGTGGGCGTTCGCCCAGCCACCGCCACCGGCGAAGCCGACGCAACCCGAGTGGCCGACCGGGGTTGCGACGCTCCGGGGCGTTCCACAACTGGCGGCCAAGATACTGTACTGGCCGGTCAAACAGGGGCGGCTGGCCGTCTTCGTGTTCTTCGCGCTAAGTGGCGTGGTACTCGCCCAGAGTTACCTCAACTCGGGTCGGGTCACGGACTTACAGAGCGCGACCCTCCGCCGCCATCTGCGGTTGGCGGTTCCGGCGGTAGCGTCGAGTGTCCTGGCCTGGGGGCTGTGGGCGGGCGGGTGTCGGCGGACGACCGAGGCGGCGGAAGTGCTTCGCACGGCCGGGGTTCCGACGCAATGGTTCACGCTGGTCGAGCAGCCGCCGACGCCGAGTCTGATCGGGGCGGTCCGCGAAGCCGGGTTCGACCTCTACTTCGCGCCGAACCCGTTGGCCCCGTTGGCTTTGCACAACCCGGTGCTATGGACGATGCGGGTCGAGTTCTTCGGCTCCCTGGTCGTATTCGCGTTCCTCGGCGTGTTCGGTCCGCACCGGCGCGTGTTGATGCTGGCGGCGGGCACGGCCGTCCTGTTCGCCCTGGCCGGGCGGGTCGAAATGGCCCTGTTTCCGGCCGGGGTGGCCGTCGCGGTGGCAGCCCGAAGGGGTGTGTGGTTCCCGACTTACATCGGGCTGACTGCCGTCGTACTCGGGCTGTACCTGGGGGGCAACTACGGGGCGTATGACCCGCGTCTCACGGGCCGATACAAGCCGGGCGAACCGGGGTGCGCCGCAGGGGCCGTGTTAATCGTCGCCGCCGTCACCCTAACCCCTTGGCTGGGCAGGGTGTTACGCTGGCGGCCGATGGTCTGGCTTGGGTCGATTTCGTTCGGCCTGTACTTGGTGCATTTGTTGGTCATTCTGACGGCCGGGGCGGGTGTGCTGGCGGACGTGATGCCCCGCCGCGGGTGGGGGTGGGCCGTTATCGCGGCGTCAGTGGTGACCGTGGCGTTGTCTCTAATCGGCGGGTGGGCCATGACTTACGTCGCCGACCGGCCGGCCGTTTGGCTCGGCCGACGGTTCGCGGCATGGGTGCTAGGCCGGCCGCCCCGACTTGAATCCCTTGCCCCGGTCGCCGACAATGCCGGTACGAGTTCCGTCACGCCAGCCGTGTGGGGTCGGACATGATCGTCGGCGTCCCGAACGAAGTGAAATCCGACGAATACCGGGTCGCCCTGACGCCCAACGGCGTCGAGGAACTGGTCCGGGCCGGGCACACGGTGCTGGTGCAGGCCAACGCCGGCATCGGGTCAGGTATTGCCGACGACCATTATGCGGCCCACGGGGCGGCGATCGTGCCGACCGCGGCGGACGTGTGGACCCGGGCCGAGTTGATCGTTAAGGTGAAGGAGCCGCTGCCGGCAGAATGGCCGCATTTGCGCGGCGGGCAGACGGTATTCACATACTTCCACTTCGCCGCCGACGAGCAATTGACGCGGGCAGTGATGGAATCGGGTATAACGGCCGTCGCGTATGAGACCATCAAGGACGCTAACGGGCACCTGCCGTTATTGACACCGATGAGCGAGGTGGCCGGGCGGATGAGCATCCAGGAGGGGGCGAAGTACCTCGAACGGCCGTTCGATGGGCGGGGTATTTTGCTCGGCGGCGTCCCCGGCGTGGCCCCGGCGACGGTGACGATCCTGGGCGGCGGGGTGGTCGGGGCGAACGCGGGGAAGATCGCCTCGGGCATCGGGGCAAACGTCTTCATCCTCGACGTAAACCTCGACCGGCTCAGGTACTTGGACGACGTGATGCCGCGAAACGTGACCACCCTTTTTAGCAACCGCCACAACGTCCTCGCCGCCATCCAGCAGTCGGATTTGGTCATCGGATCGGTCCTCATTCCGGGCGCGAAGGCCCCGCACCTGGTCCGCCGGGAAGACCTCAAGAAGATGCCGCCGCGGGCCGTCATCATTGATGTCGCCATCGACCAGGGCGGGTGCGTCGAGACCAGCCGGCCGACGACGCACGCCAAGCCGACCTACATCGTCGACGACATTGTCCATTATTGCGTGACGAATATGCCGGGGGCGGTCGGCCGGACCAGCACTTATGCACTCACCAATGTGACGCTGCCGTATGTGTTGCAACTGGCCAACAAGGGCGTCGAGCAGGCATCGAAAGACAACCCCGGCCTGGGGTTCGGCGTCAACGTGCGGGCCGGCCGGGTGACCAACGCGGCGGTGGCGGCCACGTTCGGACTCGAACTGGGGCGGGCGGCATAAATGTCCGAGCCGCTGACCGTCGCCGAGCTGACCGCCGACCTGAAGGCCGTGCTGGAACACGACTTCGGCAACGTCCGCGTCACCGGCGAGGTGTCGAACCTGGTCCGGGCCGCGTCGGGGCACATGTATTTTAGCCTCAAGGACGGTGGGGCGGTCCTGCGCTGCGTGATGTTCCGCGGGATCGGCCTGCGGCTCAAGTTCGACCCCAAGGACGGCCTCGAAGTCGTCGCCCGTGGCAAGTTGTCGGTCTACGCCCAGCGGGGCGATTATCAGCTTATCGTCGAGGAGTTCACGCCCAAAGGCATTGGGGCGGCGGAACTTGCGCTGCGGCACTTGCGGGAGAAGTTGTTCCAGCGCGGGTACTTCGCGCCGGAGCGCAAGAAGCCGTTGCCGAAGTTCCCGCGCCGGGTGGCCCTGATCGCCAGCCCGACCGGGGCCGCGGTGCGGGACATGCTCGAAATTCTCGCCACCCGCTGGCCGCTCGCCGAAGTGATTGTCCGCCCCAGCCGGGTGCAGGGGGACGGGGCCGCCGACGAGGTGGCGGCGGCCGTCCGGCTGCTCAACCGGCTGCACCACACCGGCCGCCTCCGGCTCTGTGCGATCGTGATCGGCCGGGGGGGCGGGAGTGCCGAAGACCTGGCCGCGTTCAACGCCGAAGTCGTGGCCGACGCGGTGTTTGAGTCGATGGTGCCGGTGGTCAGCGCCGTCGGCCACGAGGTCGATGTGAGCATTGCCGACTCGGTCGCCGACTACCGGGCGCTGACCCCGTCCGAGGCGATTGTCGCGATCACACCGGACCACAAACGCCTGGCCGATGACCTGGCCGATTGGGGTGGTCGCCTGGCCGACGCGGCCGCGAACCGCCTGGCTGTCGCCCGGCAACGCCTCGATACTTGTGCGGATCGGCCGGCGCTGCGTAAGCCCCTTGAACGGGTGCGGGAACTCGAACAAGACCTCGACACCCTGTCGGCCCGCCTGAACCGGGCCGGCGGGCGGGCGGTGGAGCGACAGGGGGCGTTGCTCGCGGCCGTCGCCGACCGCCTGGCGGGCTTGTCGCCCTTGAACGTGCTGGCCCGCGGGTATAGCCTGACCCGGACGGCCGGCGGTGAACGTTTGATCCGGTCCGTCGGCGACGTAACCCCTGGCGACCGCGTCATTTGCCGCGTCGCCGACGGGGAGATTCACGCCGCCGTGGTGCGAGCCGATGCCGTCGGAGAACCCGGACGCTGACGCCTCCGCCTCCTGTCGCAACCTCCTCGGAGCCGGCCCCGATGCCCGACCCCGCTCCGCTGCCGTTCGAGTCGTCGTTAGCGGAACTCGAACAAATCTTGCGCGCCCTCGAAGACGGCACCACCAGCCTCGACGACGCCCTGGCGCGGTACGAACGGGGCGTCGGTTTACTCAAGCAGTGCTACGGGCAACTGCGCCTGGCCGAGGCCCGCATCCAACAACTGACCGGGGTCGCCGCCGATGGGACGCCCGAAATGAAGCCGTTTGAACACACGGCGGCGGTCGAGAAGCCGGGGACGCCGAAGCGTAAACCCCCGACCCCACCGAAGTTAAGCGACTGGGGCAAGAACGGCCACGCGGCCGAACCGGGAGACGACCTGCCATTCTGAGCGGACCCCCTGTCCGTAATCGACTTTGCCGTGTAAAGTAACTCCGACCCGTGAAGCGAGGGTGTCCCGGTGTCCGGTACGGTGTGGGGGCACGTTCGCCCCCGGCAACAGGCTGTCGAGGCCGCCTTAAACGACTGCCTGGCCCGGCATGCAACCGATGTCCCGGCCGTGCTTTCGGACGCGATGGGCTACTGCCTGCTCGCCCCCGGCAAGCGGCTGCGGCCGGTGCTGGTGGTGCTGGCGTGCGAGGCGGCCGGCGGGACCGTCGAGGCCGCTTTGCCGGCGGCGTGTGCGGTGGAAATGGTCCACACGTACTCACTCGTCCATGACGACCTGCCGGCGATGGACGACGACGACCTCCGCCGCGGCCGGCCGACGTGCCACAAACAATTCGGCGAGGCGTTGGCCATCCTCGCCGGGGATGCGTTGTTGACATTGGCATTCGAGGTGTTGGCCGACCGTTACCCGGCGCGGACGGCGGCGGTTTGTTGTCTGGAGTTGGCGAGGGGGGCCGGCCCGGCCGGGATGGTCGGCGGGCAGGTTCTCGACCTGGCGGCCGAGGGACGCATCGGCGATGGCGGCGCTAAACCCAGTACGGTGGCGGGGTTAGAGACGATCCACCGGGGCAAGACCGGGGCACTGTTCCGGGCGGCGGTGCGGGTGGGCGTCCACGCCGCCCAGGGGGAACGGCCGGGGGGGGGCGACCCGGACCTGTTGCGGCACGCCGATGATTACGCGGCCGCCTTCGGTCTCGCATTCCAGGTGGCCGACGATTTGCTGGATGTCGAGGGGTCGGCGGCGGCGGCCGGGAAACGGGTCGGGAAGGATGCCGGCCGGGGCAAGGTCACCTATCCTGGACTACTTGGCATCGCCGAGAGTCGGGCGAAGCTGGCGGCTCTTGCGGCCGACGCCGTCGCCGCGGCGAACAAGATGGGGCCGGCCGGGGCGACGCTGGCCGAGCTGATGCGGGCGGTGGTCGACCGGGACCGGTGACCGGGCATGGACTTCCGACGCGGGCGGTATCCACAGGCGTGGGGTTCAACAGATGCCAGAGCTACTCCCGACCGTCCAGTCGCCCGCCGACCTGCACGGCTTCAGCGACGACCAGTTACTGCAACTGGCCCAGGAAATCCGCGACGAACTGGTGCGGGTGTTGGGCTTACGCCCGGCCCATTTCGCCAGCAACTTAGGCGTGGTCGAACTCTGCCTGGCCCTGCACCTGACGTATGACTTCCGGCACGACCGCCTGATCTGGGACACCGGCCACCAAATCTACCCCCACAAGCTGATTACGGGCCGCTACCCCCAGTTCGACACGATCCGCACCAAGGGCGGGCTGATGGGGTTCCCGAACCCCGCCGAGAGCGATTTCGACCTGTTCGTCACCGGGCACGCCGGGGCGAGCGTCTCGACCGTCGCCGGGCTGAAGGCCGGGGACACGCTCCTCGGCCGCCCGGAGCGCAAGGCGGTCGCGGTCATCGGCGACGGGGCGTTCCCGTGCGGCATGGTGTTCGAGGCGTTCAACAACATCGTCGGCCTCGACCAGGACGTGTTGGTGATTCTCAACGACAACAAGATGTCGATCTGCCCCCGGACCGGCGGGTTCGCCAAGGTGCTCGACCAGGCCCGGATGACGGGGATATACCAGAACGGCAAGAAGACGATCACGCAGATTCTCAATCAGATTCCGGTGATCGGCGACAAGGCCAAGGCGAGCCTCGAATCCCTGCGCGACGGCCTCAAAGCCACGTTCAAGGACGGCATGTTGTTCGAGCAGATGGGGTTCCGGTACTTCGGCCCGGTCGACGGCCACGACCTGCACGGCCTGCGCAAGATTCTCCGCGACGTGAAGTCCCAGCGCGGCCCGGTGCTGTTGCATGTGTTCACGGACAAGGGGCACGGCGTCCCGCAGGCGGTCGAAGACCCGGTCATGTTCCACAGCCCGCCGGTGTTCGAGACGGTCGGCCCGCAGCGGACCCGTATCGCGATGCGCAAGGGCGGCGCGAAAGCCTACACCGACGTGATGAGTGCCGCCATTCATCGGGCGCTCGCCGCCGACCCCAAGGCCGTGGTCCTGACCGCGGCCATGTGCCAGGGGAATAAACTCGAAGCGGTGCGGGCGGCGTTCCCGGCACAATTCTTCGATACGGGTATCTGCGAGAGCCACGCCGTAGCGTTCGCGGCCGGCATGGCCAAGGCCGGGGCCAAGCCGATCGTCAACATCTACAGCACGTTCCTGCAACGGAGCTTCGACCAGATTTTCCAGGAAGTCGCGCTCCAGAACCTGCCGGTCACCTTCACCCTCGACCGGGCCGGGCTGGCCGGGCCGGACGGGCCGACGCACCACGGCACGTTCGATATTCCGTACCTGCGCCTGTTCCCGAACATGGTCTGCCTCGCCCCCGGCGACGAACTCGACGTGGAGCCGATGCTGCAGTTCGCCCTCGGCCACGGCGGTCCGGTCACGGTCCGCTACCCGAAGGCGAACCTCGAACGGCTGCCGCGGCGTGGCCCTCCAGCCCCGGTCGAACTGGGCAAGGCCGAGGTGATTAGCCACGGCGAGGACGGCTGCTTCGTGGCCTTCGGTGCATTGGCCCCGGCCTGCTTCGCCGCGGCCGAACTGCTGCGGGAGGAAGGGGTTAGCATGGGCGTCGTCAGCGCCCGGTTCGTCAAGCCGCTCGACCGCGTGACGATTTTCCACGCCCTCGAAACGCTGCCGCTGGTGGTGACCGTCGAAGAAGGCACGCTCGAAGGCGGGTTCGGGTCGGCGGTCCTGGAGGCCGCCAACGCCGCCGGCCTCGACACCCGGCATGTGGTCCGGAAGGGCATCTCGGACCGGTTCGTCGAACACGGCGAGCGGCCGGAACTGCTCGCCGACCTGGGGTTGGACGCGGCCGGGCTGGCGGCAGCGGTGCGGACATTCCGGGCGGCCGAGATGGGCAGTTTGAGCGGGGCCGGGGTGGGGTGAAGGGCACCCGACAGGGTTACGGCATTCCTGACAGGGTGGGCGTGGTGTAAACTTGCATTGAACGACCGACTCTGACTGGAGATAAGACCGTGACGATGCCATCCGTGAAGGACGAGGTTCGGCAACTGATCGAACGATTGCCGGACGACGCTACTTGGGAAGATGTCGAGTATCAGATTTACTTCCGTCGGGCCGTCGAAGCCGGCCTGCGCGAATCCGAGGCCGGACGGGTGGTGCCGGCGGCCGAGATCCGCCGCCGGTTCGGGTTGGGTATGGCGTGACGACGGTCAACTGGATCGAGGCGGCTTCGGCGGATTTGGCTGCGGCCGAAGTATATGCTACTCGCCGGTCAGTGGCGTATGCCCGCGGGCTAGTGGCGCGGATTCTCAATCAAACCGACGCACTGGCCCAATTCCCACGGTCCGGGGTGATCGTGCCGGAGTTTGCGGATGACGCCGTCCGTGAACTGTATGAACACCCGTACCGCATCGTCTACCGGGTATGCGCGGACCGCGTCGATGTGGTCGCGGTCGTACACGCCGCCCGGCGTATGCCCCGTGGTTTTTAGGCCGGCATCCCGACCAGTGATTGACTCATTCGACGGCCCCTTTTTCCTCCCCTTCCTCCCCCCGCACCGGCAATTCCACCGGCGGCAGTGCCTCCAGCCCCAAGTGCCCCCGCGCCGCCAGTACCTGATTCATGAGGTAAACTCGCGTGGCCAGGTGGTCGGCCAGCAGCTCCGCCGGCACGACGATCGGCGGCGACATTCCGACGGCGATGGGCCGCCGGAAGTCGCGCTTCTTGTTCCGGGTCGGCGGGCCATTGTGGTGGCTAAAGTAGCTCCCCCAACTGCCTTCGATCCAGCAGGCTATCACCGGGGTGTTCGGCCGGGCGCGCAGGATTTGCCACACCCCCTGGCCGAAGCGTTTGAGCGGCACCTCCTCCTTGCGGCGTAAGTACCCCTCCGGGAAGATGACCACGCACTGCCCTCGGTCGAGCGCCCCGACGGCCTCGGCGATCTCCGGGGCGTCGCGCCGCGCGGCCTGTTCGGCCACCCGTATGACGCGGAACACCCGGCGCATCAACGTCTTCAGTACCGGCAGGTCGTAGAATCCGGAGGTCATCAATGGGGTGATTTCCCGCGGCACCACCTCGGCGATGAACAGCGGGTCGAACCAGGCGGCGTGGTTCGCGATGACCAGGCACGGTCCGGTCTTCGGCACGACCTTCACGCCGGGACCGGCCGCCCGGCAGTCATACGAAAGCCGACCGAACGGGTCGATGACCAGTTCCGCCGCCGGCCGGGCGAATGCCACCGTACCGAAGACCGTCAGGAGCACCGACACTCCAATGAGGGCCAGTCGGTACGTCTCCCGCCAGTCGTCGGCCGCGCCGCCAATGCCCTGGAAGGCGGCGACCGCCCCGGCCGCCGCCAGAACCCCGCCGAGCGCCGCCAGGCCGAACCGGGCGGGGTTGTCGCGGAAGTGGTCGCGGTAACGCAACAGGGCACCGACGGCCACGCCCTGACAGAAAGCGAACAGCCCGACCAGCCACCCCGGCCAGTCGGTGAAGTACCCGACGACCGCGACGACCGCCCCGACGCCCGCGGCCGCCGGGACGAAGCCGATCACGCGGTAATGCTGCGGGTAGAGCCGCAGGACGAACACCCCGACCAGCCACCCGCCGAACAGGAGCGGGGCGAGCGGTAGGGCCGCTTCCCCGCGCTGCCACACGAGCGCCGCCAGGGCTACGCCCATGCCCACGAGGGCCATCGGTACGGCCGCGTCGGCGAGGGCCAGGGTGACGGCCGGGCGGCGGGGGACAACGGGGCGGGGGGCGGTTTTGGGCATCAGCGATCTTGCCGGCGGTTCGGGTTGACGGTCCGGTTCGGCCAGGGGTATATGTACTCGCCGTTCACGGACGAACAGCGTCAAATCATTCGGCGGAGCCGACATGACCGCGGTCCCGGCCCTCTCGCTCGACTCCATCCGCGTCCGGTACGGGCCGTTCCTGGCCGTCGACGGGGTGTCGTTGGAGGTCCGCCGCGGGGAGATCGTCGGCTTGCTGGGGCCGAACGGGTCGGGCAAATCGACCACCTTGGCGGCCGCCGCCGGCATCCTCGACCCGGTCGCCGGGACGGTGACCGTTGATGGCATCCGCCGGGACGCCGACCCTGCCGGGTTCGCCCGCCGCGTCGGCCTGGTGCCCCAGGAACCGGCCCTGTACGACGAGCTGACCGCGGCCGCCAACCTGGCGTTCTTCGGCCGGCTGTACGGCCTGTCCGGGCGGCACCTGGCCGAGCGTGTGGCGTTCGGGCTGGCGGCGGCGAAACTGTCCGACCGCCACGCCCACCGCGTCGGCACCTTCTCCGGCGGCATGAAACAGCGGCTCAACCTGGCCGTCGCCCTCTTGCACAACCCGCCGCTTTTACTCCTCGACGAACCGACCGCCGCCCTCGACCCTGCCAGTCGGGACGCCCTGTTCGGTACGCTGTTCGACCTGCGCGAGGCCGGCCACGCCGTCTTGCTGACGACGCACCACCTCGACGAAGCCGAACACGGCTGCGACCGGATCGCGGTCCTCGAACGGGGCCGGGTGGTCGCGGCCGGCCGGCCGGCCGACCTGATCCGCAGCCGCCCGGCGGGCCGGTCGGTCCTGTACGCCCACACCCGCGAAATCATGCCGAAGTTCTTCCAGAAGAGCCTGCGCCGGCGGGTCGGGCCGGAGGTCGAAGTCGAAGTCACCGGCCGCCGGCTGCGGCTCGGGGCCGACACCCAGGAAGCGCTGGGCCGCGCGCTGGCGGTGGTCCTGGCCGACGGCGTCGTCCTCGACACGTTCCGCACGCCGCCGGGCCGCCTCGAACACCTGTTACGCGGCGAACCGGTCCCCCGGGAGGCCCCGTGCGACGCCACCTGACGCTGGTGCTAACCCTGGCCGGCAAAGACTGGCACCTGTTCTGGGCCGACCGCCGGGCGGCCCTGTTGTGCTTCGCCGTCCCGGTCGTGTTGGCGAGCGCCTTCGGCTTGGTGTTCGACCGCGGGCCGGCCGCCGCCGGTGCCCCCAAGCTCCCCCTGTTAGTTGTGGTCGAGGACGCCGGCCCGTTCACTCAAGCCGCCGCCGCGGACCTGCTCGCCAGCCCCCGCGTCGAAGCCGAACAGGCGACCCGGGCCGATGCCGAGGCCCGCGTCGCCGACCGTCGGCCGGGAGTGGTGGTCGTCTTCCCGGCCGGGTTCGAGACCCTCGCCCAGTGGCAGCCGGGCACCCCGGGCGACCGGCCGTGGGTGCAAGTGCTGCACAACCCGCTGTCGGCGAGCGAGGGGCAGTGGGCCGAAGGGGTCGTGTCCGAGACGGTCATGCGGCGGCTGACCCGCGCCAAACTCGGCCCGCTCCTGGGGTCGGACGCGGCCATAACTTTGCCGTTCGGCCTCGACACCCGGCCGCTAGCCTTGCCGGGCGGCCGGGGGTTCAACGCCTACTCGCACAGCTTCTGCGGCATGACCCTGCAATACCTCCTGTTCTGGGGGATGGAGAGCGGCCTGCTACTCCTGCGCGAACGCCAGCGGAGCCTGTGGGGCCGGCTGCGGGCGGCCCCGGTCCCGCTCTGGGCCATCCTGGTCGGCCGGGCGGTGTCGACGGCGGCCGTGGCCCTCATGCAAGTGCTGGTGACGTTCGCGTTCGGCAATGTCGTTTTCGGCGTGACGGTCACCGGGTCGTGGCCGGCGTTCGCGCTCCTGGCCGTGGGCTTAAGCGCCATTTCCGCCGCGACGGGGCTGGTGGTTGCCGCCGTCGGCGGGACCGAGGCCCGGGCGCGGAGCGTGTGCATCCTCGTCATACTCGGCGTATCGATGCTCGGCGGGTTGTGGCTGCCGGCGTTCGTCCTGCCGGGGTGGGCGCGGGACGTGGCACTCGCGCTGCCGACCACCTGGGCGATGCGGGGTTTGGATGGGGTGACGTGGCAAGGGCGGGGGTTCTGGGCGAGTCTGCCGAGCGTGTCGGTCGTGGCCGGGTTCACCGCGGTGTTCCTGGCCGTGGCCGTGGCGAAACTGATGACCAGCGAGGCGCGCCGCCGGCGCGGGATCCTATGAAGGCGTCACTGACACTCGTCCTGGCCGCCGCGGCGGCCGGCTTCGCGACAGCCCAGCAACCGACCCCGCCCGCGAGTCCGGCGGCCCCGGCGACCGAGGCCAGGCCGGCCGACGCGAAGGCGGCCAAGCTGGAACTCGAAGACCAGTTCGGCCGCAAGCAGGACGTGGCCACCTTCCGCGGCGACGTGGTCGTGCTGGTCTACGGCGACCGGAAGGCGAACGAGGCGTGTAAAGAGTTCGGCGAGAAGCTGCATGTGCTGTTCCACCCGACGGCGGCCGGACTGCCGCCGGGCAAGGCCCGGACGGCTCCGGTCGCCCCGCTGGACGGGGTCGCGGCGGGCGGCCGGTCGCCGGACGTGTTTATCGTCCCTGTGGCGGCCGCCGGCAAGGTGCCGGTGGTGGTCAAGGACTTGATCCGGTCGCAAGTCAAGAGCGCTTGCCCGGACGTACCCGTCTGGCTCGACTTTACCGGGACGATGGAGAAGAACTACGGCCTGCGGGCGGGCCAGCCGAACGTCGTGGTGTTCGACGCGGCCGGCCGGGTCCGGCTCAAGATCGCCGGCACCCCGGACCAGGCGGCCAACGAGAAGTTGCTCCAGACGGTGCAGAACCTGCGGGCCGAGGCGGCCGGGCTGGCGGGGAAGTAGTCTGGGAATGTTGCCCGCTCGCGGAGCGAACGGGCAACGGTGGCTACTTCTTCGCCGCCGGCTTCGTCCGCGGCAGCAACTCCGGCAGGTTCGCCACCCGCAGGGCCGTGAGCGCGATCACCTGCGCCCCCTGGACCAGGTTCGGCTCCTTCGCCTTGTCGAACGTGTCCGATTGCGTGTGGTGCGTCAGCCGGTACTCGTCCATGTCCTGCCGGCAGGCGAACCCGGGGACGTTGAACCTCTCGAAACTCTGGTGGTCGGTGCCGTTCAGGCTGCCCAGGTCGAGGCCGCGCCAGCCGTCGAGTTCTTTGAGCGTCGCCAGTTCGGGTTCGAGTACCTTTTGCACGTCGGCCCGCCCCTGCAGCCCGAACCCGACCACCCGGCCGGTGCCGGTGTCGTGGACGAGGGCCATCGAGTGCTTCGGCAATTCCTTCTCGTGCTTCTCACAGTAGCGCCGGGAGCCGTACAGCCCCTGCTCCTCGCCGGTGAACAGGACGAACCGGATCGTCCGGCTCGGCCGGTCGCCGGCCGCAGCGAGTTTCGCCAGGGTGCGGGCCACTTCCAGCACGACCGAACTCCCGGTGCCGTTGTCGGTGGTGCCGGTGGCCAGGTCCCACGAGTCGAGGTGCGCCCCGACGACGACGACTTCGTCCGGCTTGTCCTTGCCGGTGATCTCGCCGACGGTGTTGAACACGGTGACCGGGCCAGGAACGAACGTATTCATCACTTCGAGCGTCACCTGCGGCGGCGGGCCGCCCTTATTGGTCGCTAGCCGGTAGAGCAGGGCGTAGTTCTCGTGGGCCATGAACAGGCCGGGGAGCGGTTCCTGCGGGGTCGCCCGGTCCCCCTCCCGCCAGCCGCCGCTCGTCATCAGCAGGCCGTGCGGTTTGCCCGTGTCGGACACGACGGCGGCCACCCCCTCGGAGGCGTAGAAGTCGTTGACCTCGCGGACGAACGCCCGCAGCTCCTCGAACGTCTGCTTCGGCGGGCCTTCGCTGCCCGGCGGGGTGTCCTTCTTAACATCGTCCTTCTTCGCCGGCGGGGCCGGCGGGTCGAGGTCGGCCTTCCGCTGCTCCTTCCGCTTGGCCCGCTCGCCCGGCCCCTTCGCCTTGTCCTTGTCCCCGTCCTTCGGGGCGCTCGGGCCGTAAGTCATGTCGGTAATCGGGGCCACCTTGGCCGGGATGCCCCGGAGCAGGACCGCGTTTTTTAGCTTCCCCTTGTACTTGGCCAGGTCGGCCTTGGTCCGGATGTCGGCGACCACCACCGGGCCGGTCACTTTGCCCTTGGTGCCCGGCGACCAGCCGCGGGAAGCGATGGCCAGGGGCCGGCCGTTGAGGGTCATCGTCGCCGGGCCGCGCTCCCAGCCGACGGGGATTTCCCACGGTTCGAGCCGGACGTTCGCCAGCCCGTACTCCTTCATCTTCTCGGCCGTCCAGCGGTTCGCCTTCTCCAGTCCGGCCGACCCGGTCAGGCGCGGGCCGATGACATCCGACAGGTGGCCGAGGTTGGCCATGATCTCGGACTTCGTTTTGACCTCGGCCATGACCTTGCGGTCGAGGTCGAACGCCGGGCCGACGGCCTGGGCGGCCGGGTGGGGCATCGGGGCGGTTTCGACCGGCGGCTGGGCGGCGGCAGCGCCGGCGAGCGCGGCCAGTACCGCCGACCCACCCATGAGGCGGTAGGACCGGCGGGCGAGGGGGCGGACCATGCGGGCAAGCTCCACGGGAATGAAAAGCACGGGCGGGAGGCGGGAGGGGGTGGCAGGCATTGTGACCGGCGGACGGGCCGGCGGCCAGCGGCGAATCATGAGAATCGATCGGCGGGGGTGCGTTACGAAAAGACCCACCGATGGTCATCGGTGGGCTTGCGGGGTCGATCGATTATGGCGGGTCAGCCGACGTACGCGCCGAACTCGCCGGACAGGGCGTCGAACGGGATAATCTGCTGACGCGCTTGCGGCGTGCCGGCCGTCGTCCCGACGCTGTTGCCGGCGTAAGTCATGATGCGGGGCAGGCCGGTCGCGTTGGCCACCACCACGTCGGCGTTCAACTGGCCCTCGATGTCCCGGAGGACGGCCCGCGCCCCGCCGGTATCTCCTTCGCCGAACGGGGTGAAGTCGCGGAAGGTGATCGGGACGTTCGGGTCCCGCAGCAGCAGGTTGGCGGCGTTGTAGATGCGGACCCGGGTCTGGACGCCGGGGCCGGTGGCCGCGACGATGTCGGCCCGACCGTCGTTGTCGAAGTCGGCGGCCGACACGTACACCCCGGCCCGCTCGGTCGGGTCGGACGCGAAGAAGTCGGCGATGGCGTTCGGCCGGGTGACATCGTCGCCGTCGAAGATGCGGACCCGCGGCCCGCCGCCGTTGCCGGCCGCCACGATCAGGTCGTCCAGCCCGTCCCCGGTGTAGTCCCCCGCCGCGACGTGGACCCCGACCCGGCTCTCCGGCTCGAAGGCGAACCGGTCGACGATCAGCCGCTTGCTGCGGGCGTCGTACACCTGGACGCGCGGCCCGCCGAGTTCGCCGGCCCCGACGATCAGGTCGGCCCGGCCGTCGGCGTTGAAGTCGCCCAGGGCCACGTACACCCCGCCGGTGAACCGCGACTCGAAGGCGAAGAAGTCGAGGACCACCCGGCCGTTGAACCCGTCAATGACCTGGACCCGCGGGCCACCGCCGACCCCGGCCCCGACGACCAGGTCCGGAACTCCGTCGCCGGTGTAGTCGCCGGTCGCCACCCGGAGTTCGCCGGCGAACCGGCCGAACGGCTGGAACCGGGTGCCTTGGATCAGGTTGCCGTCGATGTCGAGCTTGCCGATCGAGGCGAAGCCGTTCGGCCCGCCCGCGAACCCGACGACCCGGGTCAGGTTGTTGACGACGATCGGGATGAGGGCGTCGTAAATCTGGCCGACGCCGTCGGCAACCTTGGCGTTCCGGTCGAGGTCGGTACTGGTGCTCTGGAAGTACAACTGGCCGGACAGGAACGTGCCGCCGACGAGCGGGGTGACCGACCGGCCGTTGCCGGCAGCGAAGCTGCCCGACACGGCACTGGCCAGGGCCGTCGTCCGGCGGGTCAGGTCGCGGACGTAGATGTCCGTCTGGCCGTTGGCGTCGGGGGTGGCCGACACGTCGTTGGCGTCGGACTCGAATGCGACGAGCAGCCCGTCGGTCGTCATCGACGGGTTACGCGACGCGCCGAACCCGGTCCGGTTCGGGTTCCCGGCCGTCACGCTGATGGCAGTCGTCACCCCGGCCTCGGTGTTCCGCTGGAACACGTCGAAAGCCTTGTTCTTGTCGGTCAGGCCGGCGACGGCGTTGCTCCCGCTCGATACGAACAGCGCCCGCAGGCCGTTGGGGGTAATGCCGATCGACCCGGGGGTCGGGTCGAGCGCGCCGTTCAGCCCCGTGTTGGCCGTCCCGGCCGCCTTCGAGATCAACTCGATAGTCGACTCGCGGCCGGCGAACGTCGCCCGGTACAGGTCGGGCGTCGTGCCGTTCTGGTTCACGTACCCGGGGACGAGGAAGCCGTTGGAGAACGAGGTGATGGGCGGGAACGTAGGGAAGAAGCCGCCGCCCGTTGTCCCGCCGGTCACGGTGGCCGTGAACAGGACGATGTCGGAGCGGTCCCGGGCGACGATGGCGTCGGTCACCGTGCCGAGGTTGTTCGCCCCGAGGGCGAACCCGTCGACGGTCGTCGAGACGACATCCTGGAGGGGCGAGTTGCCGAACCCGGCCCCGGCGAACGTGAACCGCGTCACATCCTTGCCGAACGTCTGGGTGGTCGGCTGCTGCCCCGGCAACCCGAAGAAGAACCGCGAGTTCGAGTTGTCGTTCATCGTCACGTAGGACACGCCGTCCGCGCTGGCGTACCGGCCGAGCGGGTCGACCGACACGTCGTCGTAGAAGAAGTAACTACCGTCGATGAACGGCCCGATGTACGACACCGGACTGGGGGTCGCCCCGACATCCGACCGGTACAGGTTCGGCCGGCCGAACCCGTGCGGGATCGCCGGGTCGACCACGATCAGGAACTTGGTGTCGTAGCTGAAGTGGGCACTCGTCGTTGACACGAAGGCGATGCTCTTGCCGTCCGACGAGATCGACGGGCTGTTCACCAGGGCATACGACCCGAGAGCGAACCCGCGGGCGTCCTTGCTGCCGAGGGTCACTTGGCCGTTCCGGGAGTCGTAGACGAACAGGTCCTCGCCGCCGCCGTCCTGGACGTTGGCGATGGTCGAGTCGAACGACGTGGCGTCGGTCCCGCTCATGAACGCGACACTAAACCCGTCGGCGCTCAGGACCGCGTTGAGCAGCACGCCGGGGGTCGACCGGGACGCCCCGATGGCCTTGGTCCCGGCCGTGAACAGTGACCCGGCCGGCGGGTCGAAGGCGGTGATGAGCGTCCGCTGGCCGGTCGACCGGTTGAAGTAGAAAAGGTCGTTCGTGCCGGGCACGTCGGCCTGGCCGGCGACGAGGTTGGTCGCCGTCGACTGGACGAGGAGGGCCGCCCCGTCGTCACTCACCCCGAGCAACTCGACCGGGGCGTCGGCCCCGGCGAAGGCGTTGCCGGTACTCGAGATCAGGGACGCCGGGACGGTCCGGTCCTCCAGCCGCTCGACGGCCGGGCGGAAGCCGCCGCCGACCCGGCTTCCTTGAATTCTGACGGTCGACATCGGGTGCCTCATCCTAGCGGGGGTGTCCGGGCGGGCCGGCGTGCGGGTCCGTGTGGTCATCATCACCCGCCCGGCGCGGAAGGGAAATCGCCGGCCGAGTTTTCAGGCCGTCCGGGAGGCGGCGCTGTTCGCGCATCCGAACCGGGCGGAACAGGCTCTCCGATTCGACATCGCAACACTCGGCCGGGCCGGATGGAAGTTTCGCCGCCGGCTGCGAAACCGCCTGCCTAATCGCGAGAATCCGACTTCGCACCCGACCCGGTCCGGTTGACGGCACCGTCACAGCCGTCCTACGTACATGACGTGTCGGCGGCATCGGCCTAACAGCCCCGCGGCTGTCCCGCCCGCCGGTCCTCATTCACGACCTCAACGCGGAACAACTGAGCATGTTACTTCCCTTCGCCCGGGTGACCCCCGCGGCCGCGGCCCCGCGCCGCCTCGAACTGACCTGGCTCGAAGACCGGCTGACCCCGGCCGTCGCCTTCCAGTTCGACTACCGGTACGACACGACCGGCTTCTTCAACGATGCGTCCCACCGGGCCGCCCTCGAACGCTCCGGGGCGGACCTCCTGAGCCGCCTCGACGGCCACCTGGCCGCCCTCGCCCCGAGCGGGGCCAACACCTGGAGCCAGGTTCTGACTGACCCGGCGACCGGCGGTGAGGTCCGGGTCCAGAACCCGACCGTCCCGGCCGACACGCTGATGGTGTACGTCGGCGGGGCTAGGTCCAGCGCCGGCGAGGCGGCCGAGGGCGGCCCCGGCGGCTACCAAGTCGCCGGTGGGGCGGGCTGGCAGACGGCCGTCGCCACCCGCGGCGCGTCGGGGTTCAGCACTTGGGGCGGGAGCGTGTCGTTCGCCGTGGGCATCAACTGGTACTTCGGCGCGGACCCGGCCGGCCGGACCGGATCGCAGACCGACTTCGGCACCGTCGCCACGCACGAACTCGCCCACGTCCTCGGGGTCGGCACGTCGGACGAGTGGACGGCCCTCCTCCGCGGCGACCAATTCGTCGGGTCGCACGCCGTCGCCGAACACGGGTCGGCCGTCCCCGTCTCCCCCGACCACGCCCACTTCGCCCAGGGGACGAAGTCCGGCGGTCACGCGGTGTCGATGCAGCCGGTGCTGGACAACAACGGCCGGGTCGGGTTCAGCGACCTCGACTACGCGGCCCTGGCCGACATCGGCTGGCAGGTCGGGTCGACCTCGGTCGCGGCCGCCCCGTTCACCCCGGCCCCGTTCACCCCGACCAGCCCGGCCGCCCCGACGCCGACGCCGACCCCGGCCTTCGCCGCGGTCGACCCGGTGCCCGACGCCGGCCGGACGGGGGGTGCGGCCGCGCCGGCCGGGGCCGACCGCTTGATCCTGGCGTCCGGGCCGACGGCCGGCACCGTCCAGGCTTACAGCACCGAAAGCGGCTCGCTGGTGGCGGTCGGGACGGCGTTCCGGCCGTTCGGCGACTTCGGCGGGGCCGTCCGGACGGCCACCGGCGATGTCAACGGCGACGGCACGGCCGACTGGATTGTCGGCACCGGCCCCGGCGGCGGGTCGCGGGTCCGCGTGTTGGACGGCCGGACGTTCGCCGACGTGGTCCCCGAGTTCTGGGCGTTCGAGGGGGCGTTCAAGGGCGGCGTCTACCTGGCCGCCGGCGACTTCGACGGCGACGGCCGCGCCGAGATCGTCATCACCCCCGACCAGAGTGGCGGGCCGCGGGTCCGGGTCGTCGGCGTCGACGGCGGCCGGATGAACGTGCGGGCCGACTTCTGGGGCATCCCCGACCCCGACTTCCGCGGCGGGGCGCGGGTGGCCGTGGGGGATTTGAACCACGACGGTATCCCCGACCTGGCGGTGGCGGCCGGGTTCGGCGGCGGCCCGCGGGTGTCGCTGACCGACGGCCGGTCGGTCCTCACGGGCGGCGGGAAAATGCTCGGCCCGGACTTCTTCGCCTTCGACCCGAGCCTCCGCAACGGGGTGTATGTGGCCGTCGGCGACACGGACGGCGACGGGTTCGGCGACTTGATCCTGGGGGCCGGCCCCGGCGGCGGCCCGCGGGTGCTGGTCCTGAGCGGCAAGGCGCTGACCCTGGCCGGCCCGCAGGCCGCCCTCGCCCAGCCGATCGGCAACACGTTCGCCGGCGACCCGAGCCAGCGGGGCGGCGTCCGGGTGGCGGCCAAGGATGTCAACGGCGACGGCACCCAGGAAGTCATCGCCGGGTCAGGCGTCGGCGGGGTGGCCTACGTCCTGACCGCCGGCAGCGGGTACGGGGTGTCGGCGGCTGTTGACCCGTTCGGTGCGGTGGGCCTCGACGGGATTTACGTGGGGTAGGGGGTGAGTCTTTCAGAGCCGCGCCCGTCAGGAAGTGGCCGGTTGCCGAGCGAGGGACCAACGTTGTTCACTGGGCGGTGTCCCGACCGTGCCTGTCACGGGTGAACAACGGAGTGGCCTTGCTCGGCAGCCGGCCGCTTCCAGACGGGCGCGGCTCCGACGGATT